>Ga0182736_1000610_pt1 | contig 49723 bp, 83 predicted proteins | sample eDN5th30CKraftBY_FD_128882 | JGI IMG/M metagenome (GOLD analysis project Ga0182736, IMG submission 128882) | Enriched backyard soil microbial communities from Emeryville, California, USA - eDNA 5th pass 30_C Kraft BY (version 2) (version 2) | ecosystem: Environmental > Terrestrial > Soil >... | reverse complement strand
TTGGTGGGTCGTGCGCGACTCGAACGCGCGACCAACGGATTAAAAGTCGCCTACCGCCATGGGCGCACACGCAGCGGGCATTGATTTATAAGGGGTTTTTCTTCGCGCCGAGCGCGCCTAACCCGCCCTTTCGCGGCCAGTTAGTCAAAAAATCCCCCACCAAAATCTGCGGGCTCGGGCTCAACAAGGCACTTGCGCACTAGCGCATAATGCGCTAATATTCTGGACATGGATAGCGCAACCCGCGCAGTCCGATCACCCGAAAGGAAGCCAGAAATGGAACAGAAAATGACCAACGCCCAACTCGCCAAGATCAACGCCGAAATCGGCAAGCTGATGGCTGAGACGGTAAAAATTCAAGCCGAAGCGCGCTGGTATCCCCTGGTAGTCGGCGCGGCACTGGCAACCGCCGTCATCACCCTGACTAAGCTGTTCCTCTAACACGATACGCCCCGCCAAGAGCGGGGCTTATTTCTTTATGATCACGTACACCGCCCCTACCCCTCAAGACCTGCAGCGCCTCAAGACCGAGCTGGACTACACCGGCAAAGAAATGGCCGCGTTGGCCTGCGTGGGCGAGCAGCATTGGCGCAAATACACGGGCGGCGCGGATCCGCGCGAAATGCCGTATCCCAACCTCTTTCACCTGGCCGCAGCACTTGAGCTCAGCCCCGAAGAAATGGAACGCGTTCACGCTCGCATGCGGGCTATCGGAGCGCAGGTGTTGGTTGAATAGCGATTCTTACGGTTTCGCCTTGGAAAGTAGCTCCGACTTCTTCTGCCCCCCCGCGGTGCTGCCAAAGTAGTACGCGATGATGCTGGTCCAGGCAGTGCCAAGCGAGCCCAGCAGGATATACAGCGGCTCCTTGCTGGCTGGGGGGATCTCGGCGAACACCATGACAGACAGCATTCCGAAAAACCCCGCAGTCACTAGGTAGGCCAGGATGCGCGGCGTCCAGTCCTGGCGCTCTACCTCCCTTTGGCGTGCGCTGGCTCGGTCGTCCGCCTCGATCCTTGCTAGGTCTGCCTCACTCTTGAAGCCAAGTTCCGCCATGCGCGCAGCGAAATCCTGCTCCGCCTTCTTGAGCTGAAGCAGCGTATCTGGGCTAGCGGTGGCCAGCTTCTTGGCGATCTCGGCGTCCGTGGCGCCATCGCCCAGGCCCAGCGCTGCGGTAATTGCAGCCACCGCACCGCCAGCCAACGGGCCGCCTAGGGCGGTAGCAAGCATCGGCGCCAGGTTGCCCAGCGCGCCTTTCCAATCGAAGTTCATGCGAGATCCTCTGCGGCGTACCGCAAGTTTGCAACCACGCGCCGGGACCAGCCCTTACCGAAGGTTGGCCACGTATTCAGGTTGGTGTAGAACTGCTCACGCTCAGCGTTAAACAAGAAAACCAGAGCTGCGGCGTTGAGGCCGTTAACCGCCGCCAGAGTCCTGGGTCCGATCACGCCATCGGCCGTTACGCCCGCCGCCCGCTGCAAGAACTTGGCCGCCTGCCCCACTCCATGATTGACCGCAGCGTCAAATACTTGGAAAGCAACCGATGGCGGCATGATGTCGGCCTTTACTTTCTCCCAGTATTGGCCGCGATAAATTTCCTTGGCTATATTGCGAGGCATATCCCGCATGGGGGCCATGTAGCCATTGGCGCGCGCCACTGCGACGGTAATCCCCCAATTCGTTTCACCGCCGGGATCGCTGGGATGGTTCACGTATCCACCCTCATGCCCGATGAGCCGGTCAAACGCTCGATCAAAGTTCATTTCAGAAAGTCCTTTGCATGGCGCAACACCATCCATAGAAGGCCGACGAGCGCCGCCCAGGTGCTGCCTTTGAGTAGATGGGTGATCACCTCCCGGCGGATCTGGCGTCGCTGCTCTTCTCGCTCAATCACAAGTTCGTGATAGCGGCGGTGTCCGTCATAGTCGCCGCCTGGGAAGCCAGTCCGTACGCTGGCAGACACCGCAAGCATCTCCTTCTGTAGCGCGTCGAATTTCGCGTCCGTCTCTCGACGCGCATCCGCCTGCATCTCATGCAGCGCGGCCAAGATCGCCTTCGCGTCCTGGCTCAGTCCTGGGGCTTCAACTGTCACGCCCTTTCTCCGTTGTCCTCAGGCATAAAAAAACCCGCCGTAGCGGGTTCGTTGGGCCATTCCTATCTCTATGCTTCCGCCTAGGTCTCAACAAACGGCGGCGGCATAAAGACCCCGTCCACATAGGTCCCACCGGGCGCTGCCAATCCGTGGAGTTCTTTTATAAGGACCGTTCCTTCTGGCGCGGCATACGCGGCCTCACTCTCCAGAACAATGACATTGATCACAACGCCGTCAGCGTCAACAATTGCGTATCGCATTAGAAGTACTCCCAAACGATGACCAGGCCGTCGCCGCCCTTCCCACCTTCCTTGGCGGGCGAACCCGTAGAATGCGCGCCTCCGCCTCCACCACCGTAAGACAACGCGTCTATCCCATTGTTATTTCCCGCAGTGCCACCTTGGGAGCCACAGAAATACGACCCGCCACCGTCCCCGGCGAACGAACCTGTGGAGGTTCCATCGAATCGAATGCCCCGTCTCGAAAATCCACCAGCACTGTTTACGTCGCCGCCGATCCCAATGCCAGGGGATCCGTTCGATGAAATAACCGCTAGCGTGTTGTTCGCGGTTGTGACTCCGCCGAAGCCGCCGCCCGTTGCCGAGCAGTGCGCGCCGAAAGACGATTGCCCGCCAGTAAGCCCTGTGCCTCCAGCGACACGAGCACCACCAGCGCCAACCGTCACGTCCTCAGCAGTACCGAGTTGGTCAACAAGTATGCGCTTCCTGGCATACCCACCGCCCAATCCTCCACCACCGATCGAAGCATTTCCACTTGTGGCAACCATTGCCCCGCCACCACTTCCGCCAGCCCCCTGAACCTCGACAACCACAGACTTCAAGCCGGCCGGCTTCGTCCAAGTTCCAGAGGACGTGAAAACCCTCATGTTCACCGCCGGGACGTTAGACAGCCCCTGACTGATTCGACTCTGGACTCCAAGAATTAGAGCTTCGAAATACTGTGACGCCTCGACGGTATCGACCTCGTTGTTCACTGTCAGGGCAGCGTCTTTGATCAGAGACTGGAAAAAGGCCAACTGATCGTTGGCCCAATCTTGCTCAAGATACGTGCCGTCCTTCGACGTCGGAGAAGTTCGATTCTTAAAGCTCCCTTGCGGGTAGCTCAGTGTCTTGCCGTTTGCCCGCCCCGGGTATCGTTCGTCCAAGTTGATTGCCATTTCTACCCACCTATAAAATCAGAGAACATTGCTTCGTCGTCGCCAAATTCGCTATCAGCATCATCGAACTCGACCATCTTTGTGAGTTCGAAGAACCCGCCGAATAGGACGCCCTGCGGGATCTGGACAAGGTTTGAGTTGAAAAGCGCCCATCGCTGAAGCTCCGTTAGATCCCCCGCAAACTCGATAGAGAACTCCATATTCTCTGTATCGTTGATGCGCAAGAACTTCGGGCCGACCAGAAAGACCATCTCCTGGATGATGCTTTCTATAGTCGCATCCCCTGTGTTCTTCATGATTTTTGCCTTGATCGCGAGCCGATACAGGCCGTCAGCCATCTGGGCATCGTCCGATACGCGGGCCTCAGAGAAGGTCGCGTCCTCATCGCCGCACTCAGCACCATCCAGAGCATCGAACTCCGCCGTCTGCATCGTCAACTGCCCGATGAAGTCGCGGCTGAATACGACAATCCTTCCTATGGTGTCGAGCTGAACACCCTGAGCCTTGTCGATGTCATATGACTCGCGAACCGCTATCGCCGCATCGTCGATCGACCCGCCCATGCGCCGCGCAATTGTCAGCCAGTCCATGAACTTCGGCTGGTTGCGGTACTGCGAATAGGCCCGCTTGGGAACATTTAAGATCATGACGTCGTCACCGTAATGTTCGCGTCAAGCCATCGGCTTAGCTCGTTGTATGCGATAACCTTGTTCGCCATCGCCCCATCGAGGGTCAGACTGGTCACATAGGAATTTCCGTACTTGCCTATTACCTGGTTGATCGGCGTGTACATCGTCGATAGCGGTACCGATTCCCCGATATCGAACCCCGTCGTCTTAAAGCCGTCCTGCCCAGAGGGCGACTCGCCCGCGGCAAAGGAGATAATCGCCTCTTTGATCTGCGACTCCAGATCGTCTGGCAAAGTGCCGTCATTCTTGATATCGACCGCGACGGCGATATCCACATACAGCGGACGCCCAAAGGTGATCAGCTGCTGGTGCGTCGCGATTGTCGGAGAGGTCACCCATTCCTGGATCACCGTCCCGTCGCCGTTGAGAAACACGCCCGGGTTCTTCTTCAGGTAGATCGCCATTGCCAAGTCGCTAGCAATCCCGCCGTCCACAAGGATCGTGTTCGAGTGCGCCGGTAGCCCATGAGGGTTCAAATCAGGATCGACCGCCGCGCTGCCAGTCGGGTTGTTATAAACCTTCACGCGGCGCACACCCGCCGTACCTGACAGCGCCCCATACAAGGAATCAACCTGGTTGCTGCCAGACTGGCCAACCTCCAGGCGCCGGCGGATACGCAAGCTCGAGTCCGACTCTTTCTCGGTACCAGGCGTAGCCGGATTAGCATTCGTCACGGCCGACACCCCCGCAATAGTCGTGATCATGCGGGTGATGGTGCCCGGCTCGGCTTGAATCGCCCCGGTCAACTGGCTGCGAGCAGGCACCAGCGCGGTCCCGTCAGGACCAATCGTGAAAGTCTGATCAACAACCCACCGTTGCCCGGTTTCCGCCGATTCAACAATGCTCTCCGCCAAGATGACGGAGCCCTGCATGCCGGTAAACGTCAGGTCCACGTTGGACGGCGTTCCAGGCTTGCGAAACGTGGCAGTGATGGACGAAATGGCATCTAGGTCAATGCCGACCGCCTTGGCTGGGTCCTTGCTGGCCCATGCCCGGTACAGCGTCTCGTCGAGAGCAGAGAAGATCTCCGCATCATGGGCCAGCTTCAGGCCATCAGGGCTGGACGGGTCAAGAATCCACTGCGTATCGATCGAAAGGTACAGATTGCGCTCTTGGTCGAACCAGTCATTCTGGTTTTTGAGCTTGTAGCCGGCGGGCGTCAGTTCAGCCATGTCCTACCTCAAATCGTCGCATTGGTGAACAAGATGTCCTGCTCGCCGTAAGTAGTCAGCACCCGCGCCTGCACAGACAGCGCGCGCGTATCGAGGTCGTACTGCATTTCGAATGCCAGCAGCCGCACCACTCCCTGCGTGCGCGCAATCCGATTTCGCAGAATCGCTTCCACTGCATTCAGATTCTCAAACTTCCCCAGGATCAGCTGGAACCAGGGCGTCCCATCCGTCACGTCCCGGAAGTACTCTCCCAGGAACAGCTTCAGGCGCGTCACGATCGTCTGCGCAATCGCCTCACGCTCGGTCAGAAACATCTTTCCGCGCGTAACGAGATCGCCTGATTCCCCAAGGCGTCGAACTTGCATCAATTTGTCGGCCCTCCAGAAATGCCGCTGCCGGGCTGGATATTGGTATGTCGGTGGTCGTTGCCGCTCACGCCGCCGAACGTAACGTTGGGGGCCTCGATCGTGCCGTCAGCGTTGATGATGGCGCCGTTGATGTTCACCCTTCCGTCGACACCCAGCCTGATGTAGCCTGCCCCGTTCTCGATGCTCACGTCGCCACCCGCAGAAATCTGCACACGAGCCTCTCCGTTGTCGGCGACTATTTCCCCACTTTGCTTGATCCAAACGTGGCGCTCGCCATCACGCGACTGCATGCGAATGCCGTCGTTGGTGAACCCAGAAATACGCGTCGGCAACGGACGAAAACCGGGGATGAAGAAGGCGTCGTGCATGCTGTGAAACCGGGTTAGCGGATTGACCGCCAAGCCACCGGTCTGCTTCCAGCCGTCCACGCATCGCTGCGAGAAGAGGATCATCCCCTCGTCGCCTGGATTGATCTGATGAGAAACAGAGAACAGTGTGCCGCCAAGGAATAGGACCGGAACGTCGGCGATAGGCGGCAGTGCGGACGCTACGCCATTCACGTCTACCGTCTGAATGCCCACCCGTACCTGCGCACGCTGAAGAGCAGGGTCAAAAATCACCACATACCCCGGCGAACAAGTACATACGCCCTTCATCATTTCCCGAAAAGCCGTTCGGAGTAGGTAGCCTGGTTGCTGGTATGACATGGTGTGATTAATATTGAACCAACTTGTAAAGGAACGCGAAGAACATGAGAGTGACCATCCTCATCGCGGCTATTGCTGCGTTGCAGTGCGCGTCCGCAAACGCTATGTCCGTGAACGTATCTATGCCTGGGGCGGTAAATCCGTTCACTGGGTATCACATGACATACAAAGACAAGGACGGGCAGAGCTGCACCTTCCGCTTCAACCAGGCTGCCGATGGACTTTCGTACTTGACGGCTAACACACAATGCCCGCCCTCCGTCACTGAGCGCCGCGTATTTATGGATGCACAGAAGGCCTTAAAGCGCATGGAAACGGTTTCCACCGCTCAGACGTTTTCGGAATACTTCGGTGAGGGTCCCGATGGCCAAAAGATTGAGCGGGCCAAGCTCCGCTATCGATGCATGCGCGATGAATCGCTCTCTGGATACTTCTTCAGCCCTGATGGCGAGCCAATGTATGAAGGTTGGTACCAGCTGTATTACTACCCAAATGGCTACAAGCCGCACATGAGACGGGTCGGCATCTGGCAAAAGCAGAACAACGACTCGTATGTCGTAGACACTGGCGGGGGCCCGCTCACGATCGACGCGTCAAAAGTATTTGACTGCGACCAACCCTAGGCTTTGTGCGTCTCACCTTCCTTGTACATGTCGTTCACGCGCGAGACAGCCTCCCCCCGCGTAATAGTTCCATCGTGGTTTCTATCTAGCCCGGCATTCTGCGTATATTGGATGCTGGGCGACGACCACAGGACCCAGCTATCTGCTTTCCCAACGCCCGCAGGCCACAGAACCGCCATGTACATGTCGCCAAGGTTCCGGATCCGACCGGCGTAGGGCTGGAAGTACTTTTCCACCCAATCAAGCTGCTCAACCGCACTCATGTTCGCCAGTGCCTGAGTCGAAGTGCCAAGGCGGCGAGCAGTATCTGGCATGAACTGTATGAGCCCCGTCGCGCCGGACACTTTATTCTTCGTGGATGGCAAAAACTCTCGACCGGTTTCAAAGGCCATGACGGCCATGTACCAATTCGCATCAAGATTCTGACGCTGCGCGATCTCTCGCACCTTGGCACGAAAGGAAGAATCGACCTTAGCGCCCCACACCATGCTTCCACTGCCAATTTGCGGCGCAATCTCCCGTGTTCCCGCCCGAATGGCGTCCATCCTCATGTCCCAGGCCTGGCCGTGAGAGTCGCCGAAGTAGCGAATACGGAAGACGTTGTACTCGCCATTCGCCGATACATCACCAGTCGTCTCCGCAATACGCATATTCCCAGTGTTGTATGTCGAGAACCCTGAGCTAACGTTGATCCTGCTCGATGTGCGGATAGAAGGATTGATCCGCGTTGTTACATCGACACCAAGACCCTGAGGACCACGATTGACTTCCGGCATACCAACCATCCCAGTATGCTGGTTAACCTCAAATGCCGTGGTGGTCCGCTCCATATCCAGCCGCGATATCACCAGCGACCCGCGCTCTGGCTTCCAATCGAAGCCAAACATGTAGCTCAAACTGTCCAAGACAGTCTTCACATCGCCAGAAGCCGTATAGCCACTTGGAAATACATCCTTTTCGTCAAACTGCTTCAGGTCTATCTCTAGATACAGCGGCCACGCCCTGGCAGCGTCGACAAGTACATCGGTCAGCTTGGCCCCAGGTCCATAGCTAGAAGACATAAGTCCTCTCTGGCTGGCAATCCCGGATCGGCAAAGCAGACGAGTAATTACGTTTGGGCCCTGGCGTTCTCTGAAAATATTCGTGATAGTTCCAGAGAACAATGCGTCGAAGTTGTCCTGATATCCAGCGCTGAACACTATGTCCGAGCGCTGATTAATCTCGGATTCTTTAGACAGGTTGAAGAGCTGTATGTTAGCCATCGCCAGTGTCGCCGGGCTTACTTCGATATCGAACACACAGCGCAACTGATGTCCATCGCGTCCGTCGATGAACGGCTGGCCGTTGATCATCAGCGACCACTTACGCAGGTACTGCTTCATGCCGGTAGCCATACCAGGTGGTTGTCCTTCCCGAGGTTATCTAGTGTCACTTCCGCGCCAACGAATATGAGCCGACCTATGTCATCAGGCAGGTTGTAGCCTTCTGTCATGACGGCCCCAGCGCTCAGGCCGAGCCCCAGCGCCACCGCTGCCCCGTCTCGGTAGATGTCCAGGATCCACATGGGTGCTCCCTGGTAAGCCAGGTAGTTCACGTGAAACTCCAGCAGGTTGTCTCCGAGACGCTGCGTGAACCGTTGATGGGCGTTGGCGCTGCTTGCCTTCAATGCAATCTCAATCACAGCGGCGCCTCCGTAATGCCATCGACCATATTCACCTCGTAGGCCGTCGCCTGCCCCGGGTTCTGGCCAACCTGCTGTCCGCTATTCATGGTCGCCGCGGCCCCCGCTTTGGCTGGGTCACCATCGGGGAGCTGGTCCTGGCTCGGCTGCGTGAAGTCAGACAGCCGGTCCAGCTGTATCAGCTCCTGCATTTCCGCCACGAAGATCAGACCGTTTTCATTCTCTGGATCGCGGTCTCGCGACAGGCGCGTGAGCACCATGTCCTTGAGCTGCATGTCTACCGCATCCACGTCAAAAGGAAGCCCGGCGACCAGCAGGTCCATAAGGAATTGCAGCGCGCTCGATGCGCGAGTAAATGGCGTCCCAGCCAGGAACGCCGAAGACATCCCAGCGACGAGCGCGACATATGGGTTACTGGTCGACAACTCCGAGAACCCACCCGCAGCTAACCCAGCAAGGTCTATAGGCTTCAGAGGGTTGTTGCTTATCGCACCGACCATGTAGTAGCGCATCGGCTGGATGATTCTGTGGTCCGCAACCTTTACCCCAGATTCGACGGGATACCGGGTCAATTCAATCGAAGCCTCGAAATTGTCTTCAAGAACAGCGTCGAATTGATACCCCGCTATGGTCGGGGATGTGCGCGTGAAGATACTTAGGATGCTCATCGGTCCACCGAAACATTGATATCGTCCGCCGCATCGTGGTCACGACGCTGAACAACCTCAATTACCCTGCTGTCGAGGGCCTGGCCGTCAAGCTCCATGCGAACCTGCAGATTGCTCTGAACGTTCACGCGTTGCGGCATGGCCCGCTGCTCGGCCTGTTGGCGCTGGTCCCTCACCATGATCACGTCAGGACTCGTACTTGCTGCCTCCAGATTGCCAATCTCTCCGCCGGCGTAGACCGGCGCGCCATCGTTGCTACGGTCGAGCGAGAGCGGAGCTCGGGCACGCTCCAAGGGGATGATGGTCCCAGGCGCAACAATGGGGACTTCCGAGCCATAGGGAGCGTCGGGGAGGCCCGAATAGTCGTTTTGCCCGGTCATGCTTCGCCAGGAGTCTCGGGCGCTGTTTACGGACATGTCCCACCAATCGCTCCAGGCCAAGTCCTTGGAGGCCTCGTAAGCCAGTAGCCCAGTTCCCGCAGCCATGCCATAGGGGCCGGCGCGCATAAGACTTTGCCCTACCGTTCTAAGGCCTACCCCCCTGGCCGCCGCGCCTGCTGCGGCAGCCGCCGCTCCTCCCGTCAAGAGCCCTGCCGCCGCTGGGTTCTGTGCTGCTTGGTCAAGCAGCCCATCAATTCCACCCTTGTTCTGACTGATAAAGTCGCTGGTGGACTTCAGGATCCCCGTGAATGACGGGAGCATCTTCTCGGCCAGCGTCTCGCCGATGCCTGCAAACTGGGTATTCAGCTCCGACAGGACCCGGTTGTACTCGCGCGCCGCCTCCGTCGCCCTGCCGAACTCGCCGTAGAGCTCCCCGGCGCGCTTTACCGCGGCATCCAACTCGCCGACACCGCCACGCAATGAGCGCATGACGGCATCGGACAGTCCAAGGGTTTCCTGTGCCCTAAGCTGCTGCTCCTGTGTGAGGTCAGGTATCTGACTGGCTAGTTCACGGAGAAAGTCCTGCCCGGTTTCCGCCCGCGTAAGAGCAAAGGTGTCTACACCGGCCAGCTCCAGATCAATCAGCCCCGGAAGCTCGCCAGTTTGGCGAAATGACACGAGCCTGGACTCAGCCGTGTTGATCGCAGCGGTTGCCTCGTCTGCACTCCCACCCAGCGCCTCAATGGCGTTCTGGTAGCTGTGGATGAATTGCGGTGACGTCCGGAACTTCTCGAACGAGAGGTTCAGGCGATCAACTCGATTCCCTGCATTGATCGCGGCAGTGCTTGCCAGAGCGAAGGCCCCAGCGATGGCTGTCCCCGTGAACCCAACGAGCGAGCGCATTCGGGCGAGACTCGACTCCACCCCCTTGGCGCCTTTGTCGTATTGCTCAGTATCGAGGCCGACGCCGATCAGGAAGTTTTGTAGAACCTTTGCCATTGCTATCTCTTTTGCGGGGTTGCGGCGCGGATCGCCTCGCGGTGAGAGCGCACCAGTTCATCAATGGACTGGTTGAACCGCTCGACGTCCTCCAGGCTATACGTACCGTCGTTCAGTTGCGCCCATGTGCACAACGGGGGGCAGATACCGTTGACGCCCACGCATGGACGCATCAGGTACCAATTGACGGGGCCTGGGCTTGGCTGGCCGCGTCTCTTGCGCTTGCGTCTGCCCAGAAGGTAAAAAAACCTGCAAGGTTCCAGATCAGCGCCTTGGCTCGCAGCCGGTTCCAGTCCATGGCGTCCGCGTCTGCCAGCGTTACCTGCTGTTGCGTCCCCTTCTTGAAAACCCTGTCCAACATCAGATCGTCGATCTTCAGTTTGACCTGGTGGGGCATGGACAAGAACATGAAGAAAATCACGTCTTCCTCAACGGGCTTGCCAGGCTCGCCGGCGCTCAACCGCTGGATCAGCGCCTGAGTCAGGATGCTCAACAGCTCATCCTGCGCCACCGCCGAGGCGCGGGCCACGTTATACGACCCGCCCTTGAGCGTGAAGGATTTGACCGTCTCGCCCATTAGCCCCCCTTCAGGCCAGTGAAGGCGTTGAATTCCATGATGAATACGTCATCCGAAATCGAGGCGGCCCCGGCCCGGTTCACCGCACCATCATTGACGATGGCGCCCTCGGAGCCGACAGAGTTTTCCAGGGTTCCGATGACCGTCCGCGTATACGTAATATTCGCGTTCGAGTTGAACAGGCCTTGCATGAAGGCCGAGTCTGCGCCGCCCGGGTTTAGGCTCAGGGTGACCCGACGGCCAGGGTTGATCCGATCGAGCCGCGCCGCATTTCCGCCCATGCCGCGGCGGATCGTGGTCTTTGCGTCGATCGGCTCTTCAGTAACGGGGCTCTCAGCTTCGCCCCAGTCCGTAATCTCGCGACCGTTGACCGTGACGACGGTATTCTCAGTAGTGATATTGACGAGTGCCATTGCCAGGTCTCCAGATTAGTAAATATCGAGGTCTACGATGGCCTTGTGGATGGCGCCCGCCCGGAACAGCCGCATGCGAATCGGCGCTGCCAAACGAGCGCTTCTGTCCTCGGGCGTAAGATCCAGGATGTCCTCCGGCTTGGTGAGGATCTCGAAGCCAATCGTGTACTTCTCGACACCATCGTCGGGGTCCACATAGTTACGCGGACCCAGGTAGCTGTTCGCGATGTACTGCTCGCCGACCTGGCGCGCAGTGGCGAGCAGTACCGCCTGACCACGGGGGGTCTGCTCGAGCTTGGTTGTCACGTTGGCCAGCGCGTTGTACAGGCGGACCGTCAGCGTGTTGATGAAGGCGTCGAGGTTCACGACGTCATCGATGTACTCGTCGTACGTCGAATGCGTCTTCGTGTTCAGCCAGCGACCGACATCCTGCGAGCCCTGCAGCTCCACAATGCTGTAGAACGCCGCATTCTTAGCCTCCATCGCCGCGATCTCAGATCCCTTGAGGTCCTCGGCGGCCACGCCAGGGGATTTCTTGAACTCCCCGGTTATGGTCGAACGGTCTGCGCTGTAGTTCACAGCGGCGAAATGCTTGGCCAGGTAAGAGCCGGAGTGCGCGCTGCTGGCGTGAGCGGCGGTGTAGACGTGCCGATAGCCCAAGACGGTCAACTCGCTGGCGATATCGTCCGTCTTGGACTGGTTGCGGATATCCGCAGCCGCAGTATCAGTCTGGCTGTTGATCAGCATACTGGCGTTGTCTTCACACCATGCGGCGATAGTCTTCACGCTGGCCGGCGTCGCCAGCACGTCTGCGGTGAAGATCGTCCAGTACCACCAGAACGCGTCACGCGCCTTGTTCAGCGTGGCGGTGATCGTTGCGTCCGTCGCATCGGTCATCCAGATGGTGACCTGGCGCATCTTGGGGGTCCCACCCAACCACGCAGCAGCAGCCTTGTACGTCTCCGTGGTATCGGGGAAGTCCGCGGCGACCTCTTGAATATCGAAGTAGGTTTTCCGCGTATCAACGGGATGCGTCCCCGCAGTCACGTCCGCCGAGTCGGCGAAGATCGTGGCGGATGCGAAGTTAGCGAATCCAAGCCCCGCCGGGCTGATTCGGGCGTTGACCTGGATAACACGGTCTGCCGGGTAGCTCATAGTTTGGCCTCAATAAGTGGGGTTATGCCTTGACGGTCGCGGATTGCAGCTCGGTACCGCCTTCGTTCTGAACGGTCCCGCTCACTTCCATGATGCGATTGACGTTGTACGTGTTGGAAACCTGCATGCGCAGATAGATGCTGACCTGGGCTCGCTCTTCATGGTTGTCCGCCTGCAGCGCAGTCAGGTCCAGCAGCGGGCCGGTGCTCATGATGCACAGCCCGGCCTTGAAAAGTGTCCAGTAAATGTCGTCGCGTTTGTCGATCTGTTGAATGTTGGCGGCGTAGCTCTTTGCTCCAAGCCGATAGAACTCCACCACACAGGTCACTTCCGGCTGGCTGCGGATCGTATGCTCAAAGGTTTCGTTGTCCGGGAGTAACCGACGCTCCTTGAACGCCATTCCACGATCCTTGGCGCCAGTGCGAACATGGATAGAGGCATAGCTCCCCTCTGGAGCTGGCGCGTTCTGCGCTGCCATGATGACCATCGGAACGCCCGAGGCCGTCATGACAGCCGGACGCAATAGCTTGTAGATATCGATGTCTGTCATGGCTGCTCGTCATATCGGCTCACAATGACCTTCGCGTAGGTCCTCCACGGCCGGATATCAGACTTGATGATCTTCCACCGCTGACCAAGGAACTCCATGTCGAAAGTCAGCTTGAGCTTGTCCAGATCGCCCGAGTTGATGTAGACCTTTCTCGGGTCCAGGATCCGGATCCCAGCTCGCATGAGGTTGTCCGCCTCGCGGTCATTCAACGGCTGAACGGTGGCCGTATAGGCTTCGTTGATCGGCGCCCCGGGAACCCAAATTCCCTCATCGTCATAATCACCTTGGGTGAACGCCTTGACTTCCACCGGTGGAGAAGCAAACACATCATCGATGTGGCCACCCATGTCCAAAGGCCCGCTCATTCCAAGCCCTCCTTAGGTTTCTTTCTCACCACCGTAGAGGTGACGGATTCGCGCATGTTCCCGGTGTCGATCAGTGGGTTGCTGGAGCCCTTCTTTCTGATCGTTGAAGGCTTGTTGGGTGGCGTGTCCAGGTCTGTGATGTACTGCTTGATCGCCCCTTCCGCCTCAACGCCAACGCGGGCCATGATCTGCTTTGAATCAAGGCCATACACCACGCCTTCACGGATCGTGTCCAGATACTCCTTGACGCCTGACTCTGCCCCCTTGTCCAGCCATGGCCGCGCAGGGATATGCTTGTTTCCAAAGTGCTGGATGGCGCCAAGCGTTGCCACGGTCAATTCACTTTCCGGCTCAATGCCAGCGGCTTCATGGATACCTACAAGGGCGTAATGCGAAGTCCGCAGCTTGTCGATCTCTTTCTTGAGTGCCCGTCTGGTGGCCTCAAGTCCGATAATCTTCATGCCCATCAGATCACCCGCGCGCCCATGCCCGCTCGTCGGCGCAGCCGATAGAATTGCTGGCCGTAGACGGTGTAGGTCAAGGCATCATTGCCGGCGTCCATCATCGAGGCGACGCGATATGCGATGGATTCATCGCCGACCGACTTGGACTGAGTATTCAGACGGGCTATACCTCCGACGCCGTTTGCCGGGTTGTTGCCGTAGAAGAAGGTCAGCCAGTGGGCGGCGAACAAGTACATGCCGCGACGTTTGAAACTGTTGCAGTCAAGCGCGAACGCACCCCAGCCAGAGCCACCGGTCTCGGCGTCAGCCTCGCATAGAACCTCCTCGATGATGTGGTCTGGCCACACGTCTACATCCGAGAATTGCCCCGCAAAGTAGCCGCGGAAGTCGGTGACGATGGCTGGCGTGATGTTCATTTACGACTCTTTCGTTTCACTGGCCTGGGGGGTCTTTCCGTCCTCGGGTTTGCTGGGCGGACGCCCACGGCGCGGCGCAGCCTCGGTCAGGTCGCCCGCATCGATCAGGAATTGGACGTCTGCGCAATCGGTGACTTCATAGGTCTCCTCCGTGCCCGGAAGAAGCGTCACCTTGTCCTTGCCGTTGAGCAGCTTGATGACGCGCTTGGAGGTGTTTTTCACTTTCATGTCGTTACCCTTTTCCCAGGATGGCGGGGGCCTCAGCCCCCACCGCCCTATCAGCTCATTGCAGCCAGGTCGAAGTACTCGGCGCTCATCGGATAGCGGAATTCCGTCCCCGACACCTTGTACTCAGCCGGAACCTTGATCTTCAGGTTGCGCGGCTGAGGCGCGGTCGGACGCCAGAACATGGGTATGTACATCACCAAGTTCTCAGCGTTCTTTTCGTAAATCAGGATTCGATCCTTGCCGCTGGCGCCGGCGCCGTCGAGCTGGAAGCGCGGAACGATGGTCATCGGCTGGCCGGTCATCCGCGTGTACAGGTTCTGAGCCTGCAGAATCTCCAGCAACGTCTTGTCGGGCGCGTACTCGGTCGCCATGGTGGTCGCCAGGAAAGTCCAGCGGCTGGCAGCCATGACCATCGTGTTGGGTACATGAACGCCTTTGGACTGATTCCAGACGTCGCCGATCATGCCGTTGATTTCGTCCAGGATCATCTTGCCGGTGGTACCAGCAGCCTTCCAGTTCAGGGTACTGGTGGCGTCCGAGGTCACGTTCGGGTGATTGAACAGACCGTACATATTGCGGTCCGCGTCCCCGAAGTAGGCCACACGCTGCATGTGCTCTTCGGCGCCACGCCGGGCCGCGGTGGCCAGCGTGATATCGATCGGCATACGCAGCTGCTGGGATTTGCGCAGCTCGTCAAGGCTGTATTCGAACGAGTTGCCAGCGTAGCCGACCGGGACACTGTCCTTCTTCGCCTTCATGGCGACGTTCGGCAGGTCATCTGCATTGGCGCCGATGAACTTGCCCAGCGTCACCGCGTCGTAGCTCATATACGGCACGCTGTCCGCCCACTCAGGAACGGACGAATCGACCGGAATCAGCTCTTGGAAGTTGATGTTGTGGTACTTGGTCGCATAGATCCGCGGCTCGACGTACGCCAACTGCGATATGTAGAACCCCAGACCATCGTCAGTAGTGCGAATCGCGTCGTCAAACACGATGGTTTGACCGGCGGACAGGCCCAGATGCAAGAAGTCCCGGTCGAGGGTGATTGTCTTTTTTGCCATTTTGGTTAACCTCCAATGACCAGGGAAACGGCGGCCAGGCCAGCCCCCGACGTGGTTTCGATGAACTTGGCGCCGGGGATCTGCACGCCGGTGGTTGCGCCAGTCCCCGCCGCATTGTTGGCGACGCCCGGGTTGGCGCTCGGCGCCACGTCCGTACCGACCACGGCATAGACAGCATCGCCGGCGGTAACGGCGCCGACAGTGGGAACGTAGATCGTTCCAACGGTCAGAACGGTCGCATCGCGATCTTCGGGCGCACCGCCCGTCGAGCCGTCCAGCTGCGCACGGTTCAGTTCGCGGCGCAGCACACCGATGATGTCGGCTGCCGTGGTGGTGTCATCCACCGGCTTGAAGCCATCGGCGCCGTCGCGGGCCACGAACACGCCCCAGGGGACGGTCGCGCCGGACTTGTTCAGCTTGGACACAGAGTTGTTGACCTGTGCGTCGACGACCATGCCGGCATAGCGGTCGCCGTGATTGAGCGTGTAACCACCAGTAATGGGCATGATCCTTACTCCTTGGCGTTGGTGAAGCGTGCCGCATACGAGTCGTAAGCGGGAACGGGTTGGCTCTCGATGCTCTTGGCGCCGTCCTCAGCCAGCTTTCGCTTCTGATCGATGTTGGCGTCCGCCCTTTCCACCTGGTCGGCAGCCATATCGAAAGCGGCCTGCACGTAGGCTTCCGACTTTCCGGACCAGTCCACGGACGGTCGGGCCTTAGTCAAGGCGGCACGCTGGATCTCCACTGGATCGATGGAGTCGAAAGTCACGCCCGGGGCGATTTTCTCGGCCTTGGAACGTGCATCCGTCACGGCTTTCAGGCGAGCTGTGATCTGATCGTCCGCGGTGGCGGCCTTCATCTCCGCGATTTGTTCTGCCTGGCCGTCGATGGTGGCCTGCCGCCGGTCTGCTTCGGTCGCAGCGTCGGTGATTTGCTTCTTCAGGCGATCGATGTAATCCGACACGAGCGCGGCGGTGGCCTCGTCCTGGATTTCCACCGAGCGCCCGCTGTCCAGCGTAATCTTGCTCATGGTGTTTCCTTTCGGTTGGTTGTCAAAAAGTCGGGCTTGCCGCCCTGCTCGTGCTCCCCCTGCGGGCAAAAGTGCCGCATGGTTGATGCGGATTCCGCGCTGGACATATTCATAGTCCGTACCGTCGTCGGTGGTGCCCGGCGAGTGCTCGTACTCAGCGGTGTAGCCAGCGGACAACTCGACGAAGCCGCGCTTTTCGATCGCGGCTATTGCGTCGGCGTCCTTCACCACCAGGTCGGCCGCGACGAAATCGCCATCCTGGCTGCCGGGCCCACGGATGAGCCCTACCGACACCTTGCGATAATTCTTGGCATTGACGAGTTCGCCTGGGTGCATGACCGTGACGTCGGCGCCGTCAAACGAGGCCAGGCTGTCGGTGTCGAAAACCTCTTCCGGTGGACGGTAGACCGTGACCAAGGCATTTGGGTCGCCGTCCAGGCCCAGCTCACGGCGCAGGTACTGCTGCGTGCCCGTCTTGGATATGTGCCCAGGCACCAACAAAAAGCCCGCATCTGTGTAGGTGCGGGCCGTGGTCTTGAATGTCGCCTTGTCTTGTATGAATATCTTCTTCATGCTGCCTTGCGCTCCTGGTTGCGCCGAACGACAGAGTTTCGTACCGGCCGGCTTCCGCAGCGACACTGGTAGTCACTGCCTGGCTGGATCTTTTCCCCGCGCTCATTGGTCGGTAGATCGTCCCAGCGATAGACGCCCTTCCCATAACCGACGTCGGCCTCAGCAATCTTTCGGTGGCTGGCCCTGACACGCTCGTCGTCGGAATCCATCCACGAGAAAAACTCGTAGCCAGCGTCAATTTGGCGCTGCTTGGTCAGCTCACCATTCACTTTCGCTGTCTGGTCGCGAGCAATAAACCGGGCCCGTCGACGCGTGACGTCGTACTCCTCCTCGATCTGCTTGGCCACCTCGCGGGGGAGTAGCCCCGTTCTCATGTTGGTCAGCACCGCGTTTGACACATTCTCCAGGTACCGCTGCGGTATCGACTTGATCAGGTTGGCGTTCTGAATTGCCGCAGCCTGCATCGTCGCCCTGATTTCTGGAGAGTCCTGCAACACGTCTATGCCGAACGACCGCTTTTGCTCCCGGTCAATGGCTCCCAACGTGGTGCGCACGAAGTTGGACGCAAGGCGATCGGCCAGCCTCCTGAACGGTTGCGATGTCCACTTGGCCATCAGTTCGTCGACAACCGTCTGAATGTCCACGCCCCAAGAATCCTGGACATACTCGGAGCTGACGGCATGGATCGCCGGGGCCAGCCTCCCTTCTATGTCGGTTTTGATTGCATTGACCAACCTCTGAAGTACCTGGTTGTATGCGATCTCAGAACTGGAACCGCTCATCGCGCTCATCCTCAGGGCGATCGACGGCCCCCAAACTCAGATCCTCACTGGCCTCAATCTTGTCGATGATCCCGTCGTCGTACTGATAGACCTCTTCGGCCTCCAGGCGGCGCATGACTTGCGAACGGCCGACCACGCCAGCGTCAAGGAGGATGACGTCGGTCTCCGCCTCGATCTTCTGCGCCTCAGCCTGCTCCTTACGGTTGGGCTGATAGAGCCGATTCCAGTCATAGTTGTAGTCGTCTGGCATGGTCCCGAGGGCGCTACGGACCATGATCGCATCCAACTGCGCCATCGGCCTGTCCAGCTGACTGTTCTGCCGGCTACGGATCCCGTCGTAGTAGTTCTTCAGGTCCCCTTCACCAGTCGCGTTCAACCCTGCCGCAGATTGGCCGAAAAGACGCGTCACGGGGATGTCTGCCGCGCCAGAGATCCAGACCATGAATGTGTCCAGAACTGGGGCAATCCCGCTCATGTTGAGTGTCAGGCGGTCGAGCTTCTCGCCCTCGTCGAGCAAGGCGGTATTGATGATCGATTTCATCTGATCAAACAGCCGATATCGCTGAATGATCTTTTCTTCCTGATCCGTCGTCAGGTCTTCCGTCAGCCCCTCGCGAGTAATGACGTCCACGTTGGCGGACTGCATTAGCTCGGCGATACCGTCCTTGGCCGAGACGGTATCCTTGATATCCTCCAGGCACTTGCGCAGCTCCGAATCGCCCCAGCCTTGCAGCAGGACCCGCTGGCGCCGTGGCAACTTGGCGCCGATGAACCGGATGAAGTGCGTCCAGTGAATTTGCTGGCTACCCTGGTACAGGGTGTAGAACTCGGGCTGCAGGTAATTCTCAGCCAGCACATCCCAGGTGTTGATCGAATGCGGGATCAGGTCCCAGCGATCGAATACCATGAGCCGCTGCACCTCGCCGGCGCGGATCCGCTCCGGGTTGAACGGCTTCTCGAAATCCTGGTTCGTGAGGGGCAGGATCACCGCCCCACCGTAGAGCCGCGACCAGGACAAGGCCTCGTTCACACAGTGCTGTAGGCTCAGACGATCTTCTTCCTGCCGGATCTTGTCCGCGTCCTGGCATTTGATAGTTCGCCACTCCCGCGTCATGTCGTCTGCGGGGATGTCCACGATCTGGCGAGCAATCCAGTTCGACTGGTACGCAGCCTCCAGCTCGGCATAGCCGAACAGGCTGTCATACACAAACCGATTGTGATCCCGCTTGCCCTTCCCCATGCCCAGACCAGAGACGACGTTCTTCAATCCGTCGCTCGTCTGGGGCTTCAGTTTGATATGGGGCTTTTTCATAGCATTTCAGTTATCGAGACGCGGGACAGCATGCCGCGGCTTGCCGCAATCACTACAGCGTCAGCCAGGTTCGGGGACTTGATCTCGCGCTTGGCGAGATCCTTCTTGCTTTCCACCTTCACCTTCCCCTGGTTGTCGTAGTCGCGTAATGGCGTAGCCAGCTCAATGGACAGTTGCTCCAACAACCTCGGATCGATACGGCTGCTGTCAATGCTGATCATTTCGTCAGCAGAGAACTCTAGACCCTTCGTGACCGCCAAATGCGTATTGCGAAACCGGTCAGCCAGCATCCACCACGCCTGCGCCTTCAGGTTCCCGAAGAAATCCTTGTTCTTGATCTTGGTGTCGCCGTAGTTCTTCTCCGGACGCTCAACCTTGCCGGCCGCATTGAATTTGAAGTGCCGACGCCACCCCAAGCTGTTCAAGTGTGAGCCCGTGCCGGCGCCCACTCCGATACTGTCGTATCCGATCACGTCCGCATCGATTGTCTCGGCATTCTGCTTTGTCCTGGCGGAAGATTCCCGCAGCTCATCCTCGCCGCCCTTCCATTCATCCAGCAGGCAGAGGATAGAGCCATCGATGCCCGCGTTAGCGTTCTTATCCTCACCGTCATCGGCCACGTCATAGCCGATACATTTTCGGCCAGTCCAATCCGCATCAATCTGGAGGTGTGCGTCTATGGCAGACTGAACCCAGGCACGCTTGATAACTGCCCCGCCATCCGAGTCATACGGCACGCCAAGGTAGATGTGCTGATACGCCTCAGGGTCTACCTCCTTCAGCCGTTCGGCCTTTTCGCGCGCCGTATCGGATAGAAAGGGGTTTTCCGTGTAGTTGATATGCCGGATGATGCACTTGTCACCCAGCAGCAAAGGCAGCTTCGCCTGCACAAAGTCGGTGACAAGGTCCGGGTTCCAAAGGATCCAAATCTCGGCACCTTCCTTCCGAATCGTCGGGTCGATCACCGACCATTGCTCTTCGGTAAGCCCCTCGCCCTCCTCGATCCATAGGATGTCGACGCCCTCAGTTCCCTTGATGTCCTTGAGATTGCGCGCTATGCCATAGAACAGGAACTCCGAGCCTGTTGTCCTATTCCGAATCGTCGATACGCCGATGTCGAACTCGTCCTCCCAACCGGCAGCCTCAATCTTTTCCCGGACTACCGTATATACAGAGTCGGCAATTCGGTTCTGGAACTGCCTGATGCACATGATCCGGAGCGAATAGTTCCGAGCCAGGAAGGCGGCCATGCCACCAGCGTCCTGCGTCTTTGAAGAAAATCGCCCGCCTTTAAGCAGCTTGTACGGTAGGCGCGTTCCCCAAAAATCACGCAGCGCCGGGTTGAGCTGGAACACCGAGGTCCTCGTAGAAATCTGACAGGCTTCGCCCCTTCGGTGACATAGTGCCGTCGCCTGACCTGTGATCGATGATCTGCTTATCTAGGCCCAGCAGCTTGGCCTTACCCATCGTGGCCGCCACAGCAGCCGAAGACTGCGCCGTCTCGGCGGTCAATGCTGCGTTTCTGGCCTCTTCCAGCTCGCGCAGCAAGTCGTCTACCGTGAGCTTGTGCCGCTCCACGTGGCCAGCCTGCAATTCCGCAACCCGTACCGAAACCTTACCGTGAGCCAGCAATTCGCTTGCCTTCACGGCAATGACCGCCGTCTTCATCTTCCCAGCGCTGTAGGCACGCCGGTATGCCTCGGATGCATTGCCCGTCTCCACATAAGCAAGGGCAAAGGCCTCCTGCTTTGGAGTCAGGGCCATTTTTATCGTTCCAAAAGAAAAGCCGCCCGAAGGCGGCTAGTCACTACATCCGATCATTCACTCGAGAATGAATTCATCAGTGCCGGCTCTCCAGGAGCCGAACACCACTTCATAACCTTCATTGCTGAGGCTTCTCACATACTCAGCGGCCTCCTTCGAGTCATATGGCCCACGAAGATCCCAGACGGGCTCTCTCTTCAAGACCGCCCACGCCATGTACATGCCTACATTCTCGGGATTACGTTGAAGTTTCATGACGCTCCTCTGTGAATTAGCTGCCATTATCCTACGGAAGCGACCACACAAGAAGCGCAACGAAAGCGCGTGGATTTCATTTCTTCAAGGCGCAAGAGCCCGGACGTAGTGTCCCAAATCATGTCCCAGAACACAACGAATCTGGGACATGAAGTCAGGAGAAGACACTACGCCGAGCCGCTCTGGCTACCCTCGCCTGCCCGCGTACCCTCCACCTCCCTGCGCCGTCAGCACGCCCGCCGGCACCGCCTGGCATTCATTGCGCAGCTCCTGAGCCAGGATTGTGAGCCCCTTGGGGGAAATATGGCAGTACGGGCGCAACACCTCCTGGCCAATCTCCTCGTCGGTGTACCTCGCCTCCTTGTACATCAGGCGTCCACTCTGGATATGACGCTGATAGGCGACCCAGCTACCATTCTGGCGATAGACCCAACCGTTTTCGGCCAACCAATTTGTCAGCGTGTCGCGCCTCACTCCGAGCACCTTCGCCGCCTGCGTGATCGTCAGTGACTTATCGCCGGCGGAGATCCGGTCGAGCGCCAAGGCTTTCGGCTGCGCTACTGCCAATGCCTCGGACTTGGCTCGATTCTCCAGGGCAAGCCGATCCCGCTCCTCAATAGCCTCGGCCGCCAGGCGCAAAGCCTCCGGCAGCGACTGAGGAATTGCGGGCTGGCTCTGCTTGGCTTCCAACTCCTGCCAGCTATCAATAACCCGCGCCCGATGCTCATCGCTATACCCGGCTACCACCAAGTGCGTATCGCGCTCGATCAAGTCGTAGACCTCGACCGGCCGACCGCCGGTAGCTTCACGCCGGGTTTTACGACTTGATCGTAAAAGCCCTTTCGCGAACAAGCGTTCGATGGTCGATACAACGTCGTTATGCCGGGCGTAGACCAAATCTGCAATCTCACGACTGCTCATGGTCAAGGGGGCTTTGGTGATGATGTTGTTCATGCCTCGCCTCCTACATCTGCCAGTTCGACCATTTCACCCAGCACGTCGAATGCTCCGGCGAGATAAGACAGCGACCGGCCATACCCGCTATCCGGCCGGCTGAAAGCCCGGTTGGCAAGGTCGATGATCGAGAAGATCTGCGCCCAATCGAATGACATCTGGTCGAAATCTGCAGGGTCGGCGGCACAAAGCTGCCTTGTCATTTTGAGGGCCAGATCAACCGCCATGTCGACGCAGGCGTCCTTTTCGTCCCACCCCCCGTCTTCGCAGCGAATCTCGGCGAGGCGCTCCAAGTTGTTGCTCACTACGACCATCGCCAGCCTGGCGGCTCGCCTGGTTGCGGTCGCCTGGGACGATGTTCCGCTCTTCGTCAGGAGCACCTTCGCCTCATGTTCCAGGTCGGACTGGACGTCCGATCGGACCCGATCCAGTGCCGTCTGCGCAACAGGCGCTTGGCGACGTGACTTCCCATGCTGTACACTCGTCATGTCAGTTTTCCTTTGTCGATAAGGGGTTACTGCACATCCAACGCCTCGACGGTTGCAGCCGCCGGGGCGTTTTCTGTTGGGCTGGTCATTGCTGGGTTTCCTTGGGCTGGTCCTGATCGCGGGCCTGCTTCAAGATATGAACAAGCTCCCCATTGGCGGAGCGAACGTTGTCTATTGCGCGGTGTTGCAGCCATGTCTTCAAGTCCAACGGCAGCCGCGCGAGAATTTGGCAAGTTTCGTTTACGGGTTCCATATCCACTCCAAAAAAACAAAGCACCGTGCTTTGATAAGCAAAATACTAGTACCGTGCTTTATTGCTGTCAAGCACCGTGATGCACTATTCTCCGAGCCATGGCACGCACAGACCCCCAAGTGAATTTCCGCATGCCCGCAGACCTCAAAGAGCGACTGGAGGAAGCGGCGAAGAAGCATGGCCGCTCGGTTACTCAAGAGATCATCCAACGCCTTGAGCGCAGCTTTGCACTTTGGGGAGCGCCTGACGGACCAGATACATCTGTCCCAGATTGGGACAACCTACAAGAAATGGTAGATAACCTTCCGCCACCGGATTCGGAAAAGGACGCGATTGCTACCCAGTTGGCGCTTGCAGTTCTACGCATGACAGGGAGAATTTCCGATAGCGAGAAGGAAGGCCTGGTACTGGACGACACACCCCGAGACGCCATGCTGAAGCCTTTGGAATCCGTCCTCCGGCCGACCGGTGACCCAAACCCGGCGCGTACTCCGAAGATCCCCGGTCAGAACGCTCCCAAACGCGGCCTGGGTTCAAGCAAAGCGGCCACACCGAAGCAGCGCGGGCCCAAGCCAAAACCTGTGAAGAAAAAAATCACGGAGTAACGGCTCGGCCAGCTCCGATCGCTTGCGTGCACCTGACTGACCACGCATAAAGCGCCGACTTGTCGCACTCTGCTTGCCGCCAGACTTGCCCGCCATCCTCCAGCGCGGCCAGCACTCTCCGCACAGCTTTCCGGGTTGCCTCTGCCTCGCGCGGCGATAGGCGCCGCCCGCGGGCGACGTGTCGAATGATCTCTGCCATGCGAAACTCCCTACCCGGATAGGCAGCCATGAGATCGATCACTTCATGCGCGTACTTCACGCCAGCCTCCTTTCTACGGCGTCCTTGAACATCCCTAGATAGATCTTGTACTCACCTTCGGTCAACCTGACCCCCGTCGTTTCGTCAATCCAACGCAACGCGGCCCGGATTCGCCCGCCGGCATCCAGGTGCCCGAACATCACGTTCTTCTGCGGATACTCGGCGATAATCACCATCCGCTCGTGCCAGCGCAGCGCGGCGTGCATGGCCTCGACAACTCGGGCGTGATCGTGGTTGATTGGCCGATGATCGTCCTCCCAGGACACGTAGGGCGCCATGTTCCCCACCGTGGCGCCGGACCATACCCAGCGCGCCCAGTTCCACAAGATGTCGTCACCCGTTAGTTTGCTCATCGGTCGCCCAGCCCGAGAAGCGGACCTTGGTCAGCACGCGCACGCGTGGCGGCGAGCCGCATTCCAAGATCGAACGCCAGTGGTCGACCTGCGCTATACCCGGGGCAGACAGTCACCGTTCCCATGTACGGGCCAGGCTCGCCCATGAGGACCGCCGGCTCGACCCGGATAGGCCTGGGGTTGCGCTTCCGCTTGCGCGGTGCAGGAATTCCATTCGCCTTGCGATAGGCGGCGATGATCTCGTAAACGCGGTTCGTACTGATGTCGAACTCTCGCGCCAAGCTCGGCCCGGACTCTCCGGCCACCGCCCGGCGTCCGATTTCGGCATTACGGTCAGTCTTCGGCATGTTATCCATGTTCCTCTCCCTCAGATAAACGTGAGCCCACGGCGTCGCGCCCAGGCCAAATAGGCAGATTCAAATGTCGCCCGGGGACTCGGGCCTACGACAGCATCCCAAACCAGCCAAAGGCCGCCCTCGTATCTGGCTCGGGGCTTTTCTATGACCGGCATTTCAAACCTCCCTCACGGTTATGCCGTGGACTCGCAATAGCAACTTTCTTTTGATGACGTAGTCCTTGGTGCGCATGCCCTTGGCGTCTTCGACAACCCGGCGTCCATCTTCGATATAGGAGAAGTCACCCACGTAAGTCACCGGGCGCTCCGCCTTCCCATCCGCATTGCGCTGGGAAGGGATCAGCTCGAACTTCGGCTGCAATTGCAGGTCACTGATCCGCCCTGCGCGCTGCAGCATCCGCAACTCGCCATAGCGCTTGGCTTCGAGCTTGCTGGCGAACGTGATTCCATCCAGGACCGTTATCCTGTTTCCGTACTTCGCGCCCCTCATGCCGCCCTCCGGGAAATCTGATGTTGCTTTCTCACTTCCATCTCCAGTTCCTGGCGGGCCGCTTCTCCACGCCGCTTTTCGACGAGATCTAGGTACGGGCGGCGTTTTTGGAATGGCCAAGCCAGTACCTGGCGGGCTTCGCACGCTCGTCTGTGTTCTTCTGTGGCGCTGTATTTCTTCATGCCTATAACCTCTTCCTAATCACCTGAACCCGAGCTGGACAGACCCCGCCTATCCTGGAGAGGCCTTCACATGAACCGTCGCCGTTCCATGACCCGTCAGCCTTTTCGATCACAGGGTGCTAACTTCGCCGCCCTTGCCCCTGTCTCAGATCTATCCCACAGTAGGAGCCTCTTCCTGCGCCGCTGTCGTTACGCTATGTCCGACCAGCGCAGTGCTGTACCGCTTAGGTTCGTCGACGGAGCAATACTCCAATATCCATAGACAGCGCGAACGTCCCTAGACGCTGGTGCGCGTCATTGAAGTCCTCGCCAACCAGATCGCTCATCCAGTACGGCCAGCCGATCTCACGCGCGACACGCTCACCGGTGCCGCTGGCGTCGTTATCGGCCAGCACAATCCCTCCAGGCAGGCCCTGTGCAATCTTCTTCATGTTCCCGGCGCTGAAGGTCACGTGCAGGACGTAGGGCACCTTCAAGTTGCGCAGGACCGCCTGCGCCGATAGTGCGGTCGCGTAGCCTTCACAGAGGATGTGCTTGCCCGATTGGCCGATGACAAACTCCGCCCCGCTAGACCGCTGCCCCTTGAGGAACTTCTTTTCCCCAATGGGGTTGATAAGCTGGCACCCAACAACGGCGCCGTGCCGACGCATGGGAACAACTGCAAGCCCGTCTTCCCATACATTCACCAAAAGCTCAGGAAATCCCTTGGCGGCAAAATACGGGTGAACCTCCAACTCGCATTCGGAAAGAATCTTTGCGGCCTTCTTCGCGGCTTTCTCAGCGTCCTGCTGACGCTTCACCGCGTCCTTGCGCGCCTGCTCCGAAGCGTAGACAGCCGGCATGACCGGTGCGACGAAGCTATCGCCGCCGCGGTACCCGTTATCACGCGCTAACTTGAACAGCGTGCTGACCGTAATGCCGCCGTAAGGCTTGATGCTGCGCCAAACAGACCGGGCCGCCGCACGTTGATAGCGGTCTGACGTTTGGCTCCAGGAATCCCATAGGGTGAACCCGTCCTCTCCCATCGCTGCTTTGACGGCCATTCCTACTTCGACCCAAGTTTCGCGATCATGGGCAGGGATGCAGTAGATGGCAGCGTGAATGTCACTCATGCGGCTTTCCTCGACTTCGCCCAAGCGATCTGGCGAGACTTTATCCACCGCGCCACTTCCGCTGAAACGGGAACTTCGACAGATTCAAGGCCGCGCGGCCAGACGGTGAATTTTTCACGGTACTTATGCGCTACCCATCCATCGCTGTAGCCGCGCTCGCGGGCCGCCGAAAGCAACTCGCTATACCAGCGCTGTTTGAGTTCCTTGTCCGCTGTATTCGAGCCGGGGTGGAGTTCCTGCAACTCTCCGGGCGTAGCGATAACCTCGCTCAAACGTGGGCGGACAAAGCCGCATGCAGCGCAGTCGTCACGTCGACCAATCCAGACCGTGCCGCAGCGCGGGCACACAGCGCGCTCCCTTTCCTGTTGGCTAGGCTCTTTTCGGGGCTTCTCCTTGCCTTCATCCATCTTGTCGATGCCATTGGCGTAAACGTCCTCCCACGCCTCCAGGAAGCCCAGATAGTTGCCAGAGTGACACAGCCACAAGGCGAACTCCTTGCCAGGCGAGCTACGCATGACTCGCCCCAACTGCTGGATATGCGATGCGAGGGATTTCGAGAAGGGCCGTGCGCTGACGCCGATCATCACGTCCGGAACGTCAAAGCCCTTTGTGAGGATGTCAGTAGCGATTAGGCCATGAATGCTGGTATCTGGCTTGGCGAACTCGCGGATAGCTTCGGCTTTGAAGTCGTCATCGTCGCGATACGAAAGACTGACAAAGTTGTATCCGGCTTCTCCGAATTGGCGCGCCAGATCAGCCGCGTGCGCCACGCCTGCGGCGAAAACAATGGTTTTTCTCGGGCCACCGAACACCTCGTGCGTCTTCTTGACCCACTCGGACACGATGTCGCCGGTAATCTTGATCCCACGAGTCTCGGCTTCCTTTGACGACCATTCCCCTGCCACTTTCTTAGCGCCGTTCATGTCGATTTCTTTCCCGACATACACGCGCAACGGGGCCAACTTCCCCTGCTCTACCAGTTGTTGAGTGGTGATCGCGGACACTACGTTGGTGTAGATGCTACCGAGCCCCTTGGTGAAGGGGGTTGCCGAAAGCCCCACTACTTTGATGCCTGGGTTGTTCTTGATGAACTCAATGGTTTGCGCGCGGGTCTGATGGGCCTCATCGATGATGAGTAGTTTCATGTCCGGCAGCGAACCGCGCTTTTCCAGAGTCTGCGCGCTGCATACCTGGATACGCTCATATGGGCGATGCCGCCAGTGGCCCGACTGCAACACGCCATGGTCGATGCTGTACTTATCCAGCCGCTCGCTGGTCTGATTGCAAAGCACAATCCGGTCCAGCACCATTGCCGACCGGTTGTACTTGTCGCTGGCTGCCTTCATCAGACTGATGCCCATCTCGGTCTTGCCACCGCCAGTCGGGCAATACAGCATTTGCGCCCGGTGGCCTTCTGCAAAGCCGGCACGCAACTTCTCCAGAATGGCGATCTGATAGTCTCGAAGCTCGATCATGCCGCCTTCTCCGCTTGTTTACGCCAATACGAGATCTGCTTTTGCATCTCAGAGGCCTTCTGCATGTAGGTGTCGCGCGATGCTTTCAAGGCGTCGTTCTCGGCCTCCAACGTGCGGACCCGTTCGCGCAATTCGGCGATGGTCTGGGCAGCTGCGGCCTTCCCTTCCTCGCTCGCGTCCATTTGTCCGACTGCCAGCCGGTCGCGCAGCGATTCGTTTTCGGCGGCCAAATCGGTAATCGTGTGCTGCGCCTCGATCAACTCGTCGTTAGCGGACGGAGCGTGCTCCAGCTCAGGCGTAAGGGTGCGCTTCGGAATTTTGCCGGTGACCTTCTCGACCGCCTTGGGCAAGCTCACCTCGCCGTGCGCCACCTGCTTGGCAAGCTCCGGATCGGCCTTGGCCACTTTGTCCGCCATGCGCTGGGTGCGCTCGCTGGCGCCCGACTGTGCCGCCCGGTCTTCCACACGATCTAATCCGGCAACGTTGCCGGATTTGGGCTTACCGACCGCTTGCGCCTTCGCCCAGTCCTGCGCGCTCGCCACAATCGCGGCCTGCTGCCCAGCCGACATATGGCGACGATGCAGGTTGGCCGACAACACGAACGAGACAAGGTTTCCACCGTCGAAAGCGACAACCACCGGCTCGACGCCTGCCTCGAGGCAGGCACGATAGCGGTTGCCACCGTCCAGAATCATGCCTTCGTGCAGAACGATAGGTTGACGCAGGCCATTGGCCTTTATGTCGTCACGCAGTGCATCGAATTCATCGCCAGACAGACGTGGGAACAATGTGCAAAGTGGGTGAAGCTGGTATTCCATGTTCTATGCTCCATTGACAAGGCGGCGCAACGGCTCTACCGCACGCTGGTAGTGCAACTCAACTTCCGCCGGCCACTGCCCCTTCTGGATCAGCGCGGCCCTGGTCGCGTCCACGTACTCCCACTCTCGCCTCCACCGCTCAGATCGCGGCATGCCGCCCTGATCGTGTTGACGGTGCAGTTCAGGCGCCAGCGGGAAGCAAAGGCTGTCGCATGCCTTCAGCGCGCCACCCTTACCCACGTTCACGTGACACGCTTGAGCCGGCCTTCCCGACACCAAGCAGCCGAGCGCCGCCACATTCCGGCGATGCTGTTCGCTGCGCAGGAGGGTCGGTAGCTTGTGGCCCGGCGGCCGGTAAAACCCCATGACGATCTCGACCTTGCGGCCAAGACCCTGGCCGCGTTCCGTCTTGGCGCGGCGCATAGGTGTCTTACGCTCCAGCGCGGACCGGCGCATCATCGGAACTCCACCCCGAACTCGGCCGCGGCATGGGCTTGCACCCGCTCACAGTAGTCAGAGAAATCACCGACGTTCATCTCGGCGGTCGAGATCCGGCGAGTCACAACCTCACCATCCGGAAGAGTCACGTCCTGGCAGATGCCAAACAGGCGGCCGTAGAACTCGTGCCATGCGTCCTTGCTGAACTGCTGCCCCTCTACCCATGCCTGGTCCGCGATGCGCGTGATTACGGCGCCCCAATAGAAGCGGTTTTGCTGGAGCCCGCGCTTATACTCGGCTTCCGTCACAATCACGCGCAAAGGCTTCCCCTGCTGCGCCTTGGCTGCCGCGTTGTTTTTCAGCATCTGCCAGACGGCTTGAGCCTGGCTCGGACCGTGGAGCACATACTCGCGATAGAGTGGGCCCGCCATGTCAGCCACGCCTCCGCGCCTCGACCTTCGGGCGCAGATATTCGTACGCGAACTCCTCGTACGCTTCGAGCTGGGCCTTGCTGACGACCATCGAGTCCAAGGGCGCGAACTGCCAGCCGATCGCCGCCATCAGGTGACACACCCTGTCCAGATCGTCCGCGACGATACGGTTCACGGTGCTGGCTGATGTGCCCATGAAATCAGCTGCACGGGCTTGGGTGAACAGTGAAATCGCACTGCCAATTTCGCTGCGAAGTCTTTCAGCGATCTTGCGTGTGCTTTCAACCTCTTCGGGCGAAACTGCATGGACGCTCATGGAACTTCCTTCCTAATAAAGAACGAGAGCCCCGGAATGACCGAGACTGAGAAAACCCTTAAGACCGCGGCGGACATCGCCAAACGCACCTTTATTGACCCGTCCGAAGGGGCGGTGCTGGATATCTTTAAGGAGCTGTGTGCCGAGCGAGACCGCACGGCATGGGCCAATGAAGGCCACGAATCGGCGACGATCCACTGAATGGATATCGACCTTGAACTTCCAGACGACGACGAAATCGACCAACTGGCGACAGTGGCGTACACACTGGCCGTCGCTGAGCTTGGACCCGATCCACCCTATGAGCGCGTGCGCGAAATCTTTCTTCGCTTGCTCTTTGAGGGGAAGCGGCTTGACGAGTGAGTTACGCGCGGATCCGTTGCTGCGCATATGATCGAGATTCTTAGACTCCAACCCAATTCGAAAGGGACTAGCCATGGCTGAAAACCCGTTTGGCGACACAGTTGCCACCGACAAAAATCGTTTCCTGGTTCTGCTTTCGGCCGGCAAGGACAACTTGTCCATGACCCAAGCCGTCGTTCAGAACATCAAAAAAGAGGTCGATACCAAGGCCAGTCCACTGTGGATCGACTCCCGGGGCATCGGCTTGTTTGTCGAAACGGAATTGGTAGCTGGCGCTGTGTGGGACCGCGCATTGGCGGGTCTTGACCACAATCAGTCCGAAGCCTTCAAGGACATGGTTGTCCTTGAAATCGGACAGGACTGGATGGCGCGCAAGGACTCGAGCATGACCCACTGGCTGGCTAGTCATGTCGGCGATCCTCGGATAGTGCCCCGCGATCAGATGCGGCGTCGGTGATCTCAGCCTTGCCCGCCAAGTGCATCCAACTCACGTCGAGCCCAGCTGCCTGCCGGGCGATGCAAAGCCGATGCAGCCTCACGGCGAAAGTGCTACCACGCCGTTCAGCCCACGTAAAAACGCGGACCTGCGAACACAGCCAGTTAGCGAAGCGATCACGCACGGCCAGCCTCCGCTCCTCCCGCCATCTTCTCGGGCGATCGGCTAGATTTGCGAAGAACGTCCCACCGGAATGACGGCAAGAGTTCTTCGCAACGGACCCCGGTCGACTCCTCGATGAGAGGACAGTGCTCAGACGGAAGTGGTCGCTTCAGGTGAACCCACTCATGCACGCTGACGGGGGTCACGCGCAGGATGCGGGCAAGAGCAGCCTGACCGCCCGCGATTTCGCAGGCCTGCACAAGAGGTTCGTGTCGCTTTTTTATGTCCATGCCGCATTATTAGGCGACGCCTAATTAATGTCAATAGGAATTGCCTAATGCGGCCATCCGGAGTGAAAGTTAGGCAATGCTTAATGGATCGGAACTAGGCGCGGCGATAAAGGCCGCCATCGACATGAAGATCGCCAGTGGCGCCGCGCCGTCACAGGCTGCGATCGCTCGTCATTTCGGCATCAAGCCGCCTTCCATCCATGACTGGATCAAGAAGGGATCCATATCAAAGGACAAGCTGCCAGAGCTGTGGCGTTACTTCTCTGACGTGGCTGGCCCCGAACATTGGGGCCTGAAGGCTTGGCCCGACATGGGCACGGCGAGCCAGGAACCAGATCGGCCCTCAGCCCTTCCCTGGCCCTTCCCCTCGATCTCCGAGGCGGACGTGCGCGCCCTCTCCCCTGGTCAGCTTGGTCAGTTGGAAGGTGCCATCGCCCTGGCGATAGGACAGCTTCGACTCGGCGTGGATGTTGCGCCAGCCCAACGCGCCGCTGCGCCGGCCCCGCGCTCCGGCGGCCTGGTCGACATCGATGCCGCGGCGGATGAGTTCCCAATGCGCATTGGCGGCGTCCCGGCGCCGTGGGAGCCCGGCGGCACGACTACTAGGCAGATGGAACGCCATAGCCAGGGCCTGCGCATCAGCCAGGCGGTCAATGTCGGGCACGTCGAAGACTCGGGCTACTCCGCGAACGACCACGAATTCATTCCCATCCCCGAGCTGGACGTGCGCCTAGCAGCGGGCAAGCTCGGCATCGAGAACTATCAGGAGACAGAAATTGGCCAGATTCTGCTCCGCCGGTCATTCCTCGAGTCGTTCAAGCGGCCGATCAAGCGCATGCGCATCTGCTATGGCAATGGTCCTAGCATGGAGCCCGTCATCCGCCATCGGAACCCGATGCTTGTCGATGTCCACCCGGTCTCGCTGGATGAAGTCCAACCGCGTTTCGTCTATGCCATCAATCGGGGCGGAAAGATGATCGTGAAATGCCTGGAGCGCTGGAAGGATGGACGGTGGATGGCCATTTCGACCAATCCTGCTCCAGAGCATCATCCGTTCCCGCTGGCCACCGATGACGGCGGCGAGGTACGCATCATAGGTACTGTGCTCTGGTCACCCTACGATCTGCGCAACGGAGTGGATGAGCGCCTGTTGCAGGGCTGGCTTCAGGCTTCTAGATGGTGAGGCGGGCACGAATGCCGGTGCGCGTGCTTGGACGCGTAGTTTGAGCTAGCTCCAGGCTGCAGGATGATGAGACGGGGCAGTAGGTGCGCACTTAACGTCCTGCGTCCTGGCATTGAATAAATAAGAGGTTTGGCAGACGAGAGGAACGGGATGGCTTGGTCCGACTATTTGGTCTTTGTCGATGAAAGCGGGGACCACAGCATGGACCCGATAAATGTTGACTACCCGATCTTCGTCCTATCGCTATGCATCGTTGCGCGAGGTGACTACACGGCATCGTTAGTCCCAACGATAAAAGACTTGAAAATTGACTATTTCGGCCATGACCTAGCCATTCTGCATGAGCATGACATTCTGAGAAAAAAGGCTTGGTTCTCGAAGTTTGGCAAAGAGCAGCGCGACGAGCTAATGCAGCGGCTGGGCAACATCATCGAAGAAACGCCCTTCCATCTGATTTCGATCATCATCGACAAGATCAAGCACAGGGAGAGGTACTCCAGCCCAGAACACCCCTATCACCTGGCCCTCCAATTGGCCTTGGAACGATTGGCAGGGTTCCTGCGGACGCGAGGGGAGAAGGAGAAGACAGTCAGCGTGATGTGTGAGGCCCGAGGGGGGAAAGAAGATAAGGCGCTTGAGCTTGCTTTCCGACGCGTATGTGACGGCGACAATTTCAATAAAGAACGATACCCTTACGAAATCGTGATTGCCGACAAGAAGTGCAATTCTGAAGGCCTTCAACTGGCAGACCTCATTGCGAGGCCTGTGGGAATGTCATATCTTCGACCTGAACAGCCGAACAGGGCGTACGACATTCTCAAAGCGAAATTTTGCGCCAACTATCAGGGCAATTTTACAGGCATCGGCCGAAAGGTCTTCCCTTAAAAGCAGAAGGGCCCCCAGGTAGTCCCAGGAGCCCAGCGCCGGTCGCGTAGTCGCAACCCATTTGTATTCATTGTATGGGGACCTGGGCCTTCAATCAAGCAATGCTTACGCCTTTTTACGATGCTGCGCAAGAGGGTTGTTACATGCCCGCCTGAGCCACCTCTGGGGTGGCTTTTTTGTTGGCTGGCGCCGGCCCTGGCTGGCCAATGGCAACCGCGGCACCAACCAGCCCCGCTCTACTCCAGCTCCTCCATGTGTTGAATGTACAGGTCTAGTTCGGCTACTTGCCTCTCGTACAGCTGCCGGATGGGTCTCCCTATTTCATTGTCCGGTTGTGCCTCGGCCAATGCCCGCCGCCGGGCAGCCTCCGCCTTCAATGTCTCAATATCCATGTCATACCCTCAGGTCAATGTGGGACCGCGGCGCAGCCCTACCCAGATCTAAATGTCACGACACGGGCAGCGGGCACATTAAATGATATGTCCCTTTATTATTATCCAACGAAGTGACGCAGACCGTTGACAATGTGGCTCCTGCAACTAGGAGGTTCTATGAAGACGGTCACGATCAAACACGAAGCGACGGGACTCATCGCGTACATGGATGGCCAGCCATTGGACCCATCCGCCGAGCGCCTGGCCGACCTCAAGCGCCCCACCCTCCAAGGCATCGGCACCGCCGGCGGGAAGGTGATCTACCTTCGACCGGCCGGAGTGCAGGTTACGTCTCCCGTCACCTTGTACGACTGCCGCCCTGAACGCGGCTACCGTGCCGGCCTCTGGACCAGCAGTTGAGCACCTTATCCCAGCGCCCTCCCCCCGCCCCTAGCATCACGACTCCCCAATAGCCCGCCTGCGCGGGCTTTTTTGTGCCTGTTAAAAAAACATTAGGCGATGCCTATTGACAGAAACATTAGGCGTCGCCTAATATTCACCTAACGCAGCACCGAACCAGAGAAAGGCCTCGGCGGAAGCCAGCTTAGTAGGGGTTCTAGCTGCAGGCAGTACCGCTCTTTAACAACTAGCGAAGCGATAGAACAGGCCGATGGTCCGTATGGACGGCTAGGCCCAGGGCGCAATCCGTTACCCCTGAGAAAAGATCGACGGCTACCAGGTCGCGCCTGGCCCCGGGAGTGGGGCTACAGAACGCGGTCTGGTTGAAGAGGCAGCGCACGACCTGGAGCCGCTAAGCGCGGGAGTTGCTAGGCGTGCCCTGCCCCGGATTCATCCGCCTGCGCTTTCAGCTGAGAGCGCATACCGATGGATACCACCCGCCACCAGACGGGATCGACAACGGGAGATAGACGTGAAATTCGAGATAAAGAACCGCTACACCGGCGCCGTGCTCTTCACGGCTGACGTGCCCGAGGATACCGAGAGCGGGCTGATTGCTCGTGTCGCGTTGGAGCAGGCCGTGAAAGCCCGCGCGGACCTGGCCGGTGCCTACCTGGCCGATGCCAACCTGGCCGGTGCCTACCTGGCCGATGCCAACCTGGCCGATGCCAACCTGGCCGATGCCAACCTGGCCGGTGCCAACCTGGCCGATGCCAACCTGGCCGATGCCAACCTGGCCGGTGCCTACCTGGCCCGTGCCAACCTGGCCCGTGCCTACCTGGCCGGGCTGCGCGGCATCTGGGGCGCTAGCGGCAACCTGCGCGAGGTCAAGGCGATCCAGTGCGACACGTGGCCCGTGACGTACACCGCGACCCACATGCAGATCGGTTGCCAGATGCACGCGCTCGAAGCGTGGTGGTCGTTCACCGATGAGCAGATCAACGAGATGGCCTGCGGCGCGCTGGCGTGGTGGCAGAAGTGGAAGCCGGTGCTGCACACCATCATCACGATGTCGCCGGCCGTGCCCGGCGCTGAGCGGCCGGCTGAGCAGAAGGAAGCCGCCTAAACCCCCACCCCGCCCCGGGTGCCGGGGCCAGGAGAGCAGCATGGAAGCCAAGTTGATTGAGCGGATCGCGCTCGATGACAATTTTCAAGCCGCCTGCCAGCGCTACGCGCATGGAAACGGTTCTTCGATGGCAATTGCCGGCGCAGCACTGCGCGCCGCAGGTATGCCCGAACTGTTGCAGGCCGCCGTACTCGCCCGCGACTACCTCCACCGTAATGGCACGCGTCAGGGCGATGTGCCGCTCGCCCTGGCCGAAGCCATCCGCGCCACTGGCACCGCCTGACCCCACCGCCCGCGCGGCGGGCCAGGAGAAAGCCATGAACCTGCACAGCTACAAGGTCACCGTTGTCCGCACCGAGACGACGGTCAAGAGCATCGAACTCTTCATCGAGGCCGAAAGCGCAGAAGACGCGCGCACCCTCGCCAAGTACCAGGACGTCCGCGAGTACCAGTGGCTCGCCGCCGAGCCCACCCGCACCGAAGCGACGGAAATCGGGCCGGCCACTGTTCTGCCGGACTCGGATTCGAGCGAGGTCTGACCATGCCTCCCCTCACCTACCCCACCGATTGCGGCACGTCCACGGCCGTGCGTCCGCTGACCGACGCCGAGCGGCAGGCCGAGCTGCGCCGGGGCCTGGATGCCGACCTGCACTACGCCCTGGTGGCGCAGCGCTACGTGCGCTGGCCCTATGGCGAGCCTGAGCTGGCCGCGGAAGCGCTGTACGCGGCCACGATCTGCGCCGGCGAAGCCGAAGCCGCGTTCTCCCTGGTAGTGCGTGCCGCGGCGCGCGGCGAGTCGGCCGTGTCGGTCGGCACGCTCTTCATCGAGTGGACGAAGCTGGCGCGCGCCCGGCTGCTGGACACGCTCGTCGAGATCACCGAAGACGGCCAGCGCGTCACGTTCGGGAGCCGGCAATGAATGCGTACCTGATCCTGTGGTCGCTGGCACTCGTTGCGCTGCTGGCCGGAGACGAGTTCTTTTACCGCCGCTTCCGTCGCGGCATGGGGAGCGAGGAATGACGCCGAAACACACGTCCGGGCCGTGGGCAACGCATCTGGTCGATGAAACCATCGTGGTGATTCCGCGCCGCCCACTTCCTCAACAGATCAGCACACTCGGCCACTCCGAAGTCGCGGACGACGAAGACTATGCCAACGCCCACCTGATCGCCGCTGCGCCGGAGCTGTTGGAGGCGTTGGAAGCCGAGGAAGAATGGCGCGGCCGAGAAGCCGCCGGCGAGATCGACCCCGAGTGGGACTACGAAACGATGGTTGCCGCCAAGCGCCGCGCCGCCATCAGCAAAGCGAAAGGGGAACAGCAATGACCACCTGCCGGCAATGCAAATCGACCTTCCAGCCAAGTGAACGGCAGATCCGCAAATCGGATTTCCTTTGCAGCGAATGCCAGCGCGCCTACGACGCAGCCTATCGTGCGGCCCGCAAAGCATCCGGCAACCCGGTCAAAACTGGCCAGATGCCGCGTAGCTATCACCAAGCCTATGAGGCCGCATATGCTCAGCGCCCAGGCGTGCGCGAGCGCAGAGCATCTCTGATGCGCGGTTACGCACGCCTGCACGCAGGCCGACATGCTGCCCGCCGAAAGCTGCGTCACGAGGTCGAAATGGGGCGCATCGTCCCTCTGCCTTGTGAGGTATGCGGGGATACGCCGACCGATGGCCACCATGCGTCCTACGCGCTGCCGCTCGCCGTCACATGGCTGTGCAAGCAGCACCATCAAGAGCTCCACGCCAAGGCCAAGGGAGAGCAGTCATGACCTCTACCGCCCAATACCAGTGCCAGGCTTGCGGCAGCACCTTCACCGCCCGGTCGGCCGACCGCGCGCGCGGCTGGGCTCGGTTCTGCTCGAAGTCCTGCAAGGCACGCAAGCAGGAGGCCCGCACCGGCCAGTACCGCACCTATCAGGAGCGCCGCGACGACGACGACTGCTTCCCGTCACCTGCCGAAGGGGACGTTCAATGATCCGCCGCCTCCTGCGCGACCCCGACGCCCGTCTGTCCGCTTTCACCGTCGCCGCGGTGCTGGTCGCCCTGGTCTTCGGCTACGGCGAAGTCCAGCAGCGCGACGAATCCACCCTCACCGCCTGCGAAGGCTGCGGCAAGACCGCGTATGCGGCGAAGGATTGATATGACCCAAACGACCAAGCTCGCCAAACTGCCGCCCCAGGAAACCGCGCTGGAGGTGTATTCGAAGCCCAGCGGCCTGGAGCCGTGGCTGGACAAGATCCGCGCCGAGGTGGCCGGCCACGTGCCGGACATGTCGACGAAGAAGGGCCGCGAGGCCACCGCAAGCCTGGCGTTCAAGGTTCGAAAGTCGAAAACCGCACTGGACGCCCTGGGCAAGCAGTTGGTCGATGAGCTGAAGGATGTGCCCAAGCGCATCGATGCCGAGCGCAAGCGGATGCGCGACACCCTGGACGCTCTGGCCGAAGAGGTGCGCGCGCCGCTTACTGAGTGGGAACAGGCCGAGGAAGCGCGGGTAGCGAATCACAAGCACGAGCTCGCCATGTTGCAGTCATTCGCGGGGTGGAACGACCTGGACGCCGAAATGATCCGCGCCAACATCGAGCATGTTCAGGGCGTGACGGTTGATGAGTCATGGGAGGAATACGAACCCGAGGCGCACCGCGCCAAAGCCCGAACCTTGGAATCTCTGCAGCAGGCTCTGGCCGCGCGCGAGAAACATGACGCCGAGCAGGCTGAACTGGCCCGCCTGCGCGCCGCTGAGGCGGAGCGCGCGCAGAAGGAGCGCGAAGAGCGGATCGCCCGTGAAGCCGCCGAGCAAGCCCAGCGTGAAGCCGAAGCCCGCGCCCAGGCTGAACGCGAAGCCGCTATCCGCCGTGAGCAGGAAGCCAAGGCAGCAGCTGAGCGGCGCGAGCTCGAACTGAAGCTGCAAGCCGAGCAGGCAGAAAAGGCCGCCGCCCAGGCCAAGGCAGACAAGATCGCCGCAGAACAGCGCGCCGAACAGGAGCGCTTGGCCGCCATCGAACGCGAGAAGCAGGCAGCCGAGGCCGCCCGTCAGGCGGAAATCAAGCGCCAAGCTGACGCCAAGGCAGCAGAAGAAGCCGAGGCCGCGTGCCGTGAAGCCGACAGGGCGCATAAGGCCAAAGTTAACCGCACTGCCCTGACGGCATTCGTGAAGGGTGGCATGACGGAAGAGTGCGCCAAGCTGGCCATAACCCTGATTGCCAAGGGTGGAATCCCCGCGATCAAGATCACCTACTGAGGACGCCATGAACGAAGTAATCGAAGCCCCGGCCCAAGAAGTTGCCACGCCTCTGGCAGGGCCTGCGGCGAACTCCCCGATGGGGATGATGCTGGCGGCGATGCATCAAGGCGCCACACTTGAGCAAGTCGAAAAGATGATGGACTTGCAGGAGCGGTGGGAGCATCGCGAAGCGGAAAAGGCCTTCAATGATGCCTTGGCGGGATTTAAGGCGGAAGCGGTCGAGGTCCTGAAGCGCAAGACTGTGGACTTCACCTCTACAAAAGGCCGCACCTATTACAAGCACGCCGAGCTGTCGGACGTTGTTGAAGCCGTCGGCCCTGCCCTTTCCCGCCACGGCTTCTCCTGGAGCTGGAAAACAGAACAGTCTGCCGGCCAGATTCGCGTCACCTGCATTCTCAAGCATCGGCAGGGCCACAGCGATTCCGTCTCCTTGGAGGCGAGCTCTGACCAAAGCGGTAACAAGAACAGCATCCAGGCAATCGCCTCGACAGTGACCTACCTTCAGCGCCACACCCTTAAGGCGATCACGGGGGTATCCGAGAAAGGCGACGACAACGACGGCGCTGGCGCAGAAAAAGACGCTGACCTGCGCGATGAATGGATCAGCAAAATCGCTCAGGCTGACAACCTCGCCCAGGCGGCGGAAGTTTGGCAGCAAGGCTGTGGCGCTATCCAAAAAACCAACAACCTTGCCGTCTACGACGCATTCAAACAGGCATACGTCGACAAGCGTGCCATGCTCAAACAGGGAGAAGCATGATGGAGCTGATCTATCACACGGCGCCGCAAGGCTCGCCCGAATGGTTGGAGGCCCGCCGCGGCGTCATCACAGGAAGCCGCTTCAGGGACTGCCGCGACCGCCTGAAAAGCGGCGCTCCGTCGAAAGTCTGCCTCTCCTACGGTATGGACGTCGCCCGCGAGCGAGCCGGCGGCCGGGCCGCTGAAGTGTTCGTGAACGGCGCCATGCGCCTCGGAACCGAACAGGAGCCCTTCGCCCGCGCCGCATACGAGGCCAAGACCGGCAATTTCGTGGAGGAAGCGGGCTTCATCACCACCGACGACCGGCTTTTCGGTGTGAGCGTAGACGGACTGGTCGATGCTGATGGGATCATCGAAATCAAAACGATGGTCTCGTCCAACACGCTGTTTGAGGCCGTGGTTAACGGCGACATCAGCAGCTACATCGACCAGTGCAACGGCGCAATGTGGCTACTCGGCCGCCAGTGGGTTGACTTGGTGCTGTGGGCACCCGACCTTGAGCCGATCGGCCGCCACCTGACCATCGTTCGGATCAGCCGCGACGACAACGCCATCGAGGCCCTTGAGGCTGATCTGATGGAGTTCGAGCGTACCGTCACCCGGTACGAAACCATGCTGCGCAAGGAGGCAGCTTAATCATGGCGCAGATTTTTGGTATGGCCCGTATCGGGCGCGATGTCGAAGTTCGCTACACCCAGGCCGGCGACCCCGTAGCCAGCGTGTCACTGGCCTTCGATTATGGGCAAAAAGGCCAGGACGGCAAGCGGCCGACGCAGTGGGTGGACGGCTCACTTTGGGGCAAACGCGCCGAGTCCCTGGCGCCCTACCTTATCAAGGGTAGCCGCATCAGTGTCACGCTGGACGACGTGCACATTGAAACATTCCAAAACCGCGAGGGAGCGCAAGGTCACAAGCTAGTCGGTCGCATCACTGCCCTGGAATTTGGCAGCACGCCCCAACGCGAAGCGCAGGCTGCGCCGCCACCTGCGCGCCAGCAGCCGCAGCAGAACCAGTACGCGGCACAGCGCGGTGGACAAGCCTCGGCCGCCAACCTGGCCGACATGGACGACGACATCCCGTTCTAATTCCGTTCTAGCTCAATCTGGATGGCTCCCCGGCCCAAGGATCGACATCCACATCCAGCTGGGCGCGCCCGTCGAAAGGGGGCTTTACAAAATACCCTTTAGACAGAGCATTCGCAACGGCTATGCGTACCAAATCGCCCGCCTTGTCCTCTGGGAACAAGTCGTAATGACGCGGAGCAATCCAAAAGTCGAAGAACACGCCATTCGGAGGCGACGGCCAAGTGGACCTAACGCCAACATGCCCAGTGATTCCTCGTTGGTTATACATAACGACGAAAACGAACGGCCCGATGCCATCAAGGTTGACCGCGAAGTACGCCGACCGAATCTTCTCTTCCATTAATTCCCTCGCGCGCCATGCCGACGCTTTGAGGAATGATACCTCGCTGGATTAAGGGCCGCCATCGGCGTGCCTTAGCCACCTTCGGAGTTAAAAATGTGGTTCAAAAACCTAAAGGTCTACCGCCTTTCGGCCGCTTGGCCGTGCCTGGGCGAAGCGCTTGAAGCCGCGCTGGCGAAACATTCCTACCAGCTTGGCAGCAATCTGGAAATGCAGCGTCTGGGCTGGGTTTCGCCCCGCGAGAACGGCCAGCTGGCCCATGTCATCAACGGCCAGATCCTGCTGTCGCTGCGCGCCGAGAGAAAGGTATTGCCGGCATCGGCCATCAACCAGGCTGTCAAGGCCCGCGCGAAGGAAATCGAAGAGCAGCAAGGCTACAAGCCCGGCCGCAAGCAGATGAAGGAAATCAAGGAGCGCGTCACCGACGAGCTTCTGCCGCGCGCCCTGTCCGTCTACCGCGATACGCTCGCCTGGATCGACACGAAGAACGGCTGGCTGGCGATTGACGCAGCAGCCGACGGCAAAGCCGACGAGGTGATAGGCCTGCTGGCAAAGACGGTCGACCCGCTGCCGCTGGAAAACCTATACGTAGCGCAGTCCCCGGCTGCCGCCATGACGGCCTGGCTAGCCGAGGACGAGGCCCCGAACAACTTCAGTATCGACCAGGACACCGAGCTACGCGCGAGCGGGGCCAGCAGGGCCACAGTCCGCTACATCAAACACAGTGTAGACGCCGATGACGTATGCCGCCATATCCAATCCGGCAAGCAATGCACCCGTCTGGCTATGACCTGGGCTGATCGCGTGTCCTTCGTGCTGACCGATGGTCTGGATATCAAGCGCGTCACACCGCTGGACGTGGTGAAGGAAGGCTCAGGCCCCGGCCTACCGGACGACGAGCGTTTTGATTCGGATTTCGCCCTGATGACCGGCGAGCTGGCAAAGCTGCTGGCCGAGCTGGTTGATGCTCTGGGCGGCGAGAAGGAGGCCTCATGAAGCAACAGATCATCAGCCTACTGGAGCGGGCGAAGGAAAACGGCACGACGATTGGGGATGTGCTGGCGGAGGCGCGGGGGATTCCAGAAGGCTGGCTCCCGATTGAGACAGCGCCGAAGAATGGGGCCGAGATCTGGGCCTACAACGGCGAGCAAGTCCGTATGAAGTGGATCGAGGGCGAATGCTATGCCCTGTGGATCTGGGCGGATGATCTGCTTTCGGATGCGGATCCGAACCCCGAGCAGCCCACGCACTGGCAGCCCCTCCCCGCCGCTCCTGGCGTCCCTCCCGCCAGCGCACAGGACGATGCGAAGGACGAGCTGCAGGGCCAGCCCCTCAAGCTGGTGCATCTGGCCGCGGCCGCCCGTGGCGCCGTGCGGTTTATAACGGGTCGCAAGCTGCCGGACGGCATCGAAAGCTGCGAGCTGTATGCGATGCCGGACTACGGTCGCGCACCGGCCGAGCTGTATACGGCCCCCAATGCCGACGACGCCCCGCCCCGCTTCACGATCAGCGCGTCCGACCGCTTCGAGCTGACTGGCGCGGTAGGCCTGCTGCGTGGGTATGGCTGCGCAGGTGCCGCAGATGCCCTGCAGCGCACGCTGGACGCAGAGATGGCCAGCTTCAGCGTTCAGGGGGAAGAGGCGGCTGGCGACGCGCGGGATGCGGAGCGGTATCGGTGGCTGACCGAAGACCATGCCGACCCCGGAGTACGGAAGCACCGCAACGACATTCTGCGCCGCATGTCGGTCATGAGCCACAGCGCAGCATCGGCGGATATCGACGCCGCCATTGCCGCCCAGCAGGGCGAAGGGGGTGGGGTATGAAGCGCATGACGTTGGAAGATTTTCAGGCCGCGTGCAAGACCCAAGCCCGCAGCAGCGAATTGACGACGGTGAAGTGCCCGATGTGTGGCTGCCTGCAGAACGCGATCGACTTCATCGCTGCGGGCGCCGGCAAGGATTGGGACGGCGTGGCGCGCTATGTCGGCTTTTCCTGCGTCGGGCGCTTCACTGGCGCCGAATCGCCCCGGAAGGTGCCGGACGGTAAACCCTGCAACTGGAGCTTGGGCGGGCTGTTCAAGACCCACCGCATGGTGGTGGTCACACCCGACGGTAAAGAGCACCCGCATTTCGAACTGGCGAGCCCAGAGGAAGCTGCAGCGCATTGCGCCTCCCAGCAGCACAAGGGGGACGAGTGATGGACGAATACCGCGAGCCGTACAGGCGCGATGCGCGCGACGAAGACAAGATGAACCTCCCCGACGGCAAGACCTGCGGCGACTGCGGGCACTTCCGTCGTTGCAACTTGATCTTCGGCCACATCGCGGGCGATGAGGTTTGCGACTGGGCGCCGTCGCGCTTCGTTGCAGCCCAGCCCACCACCAGCGCAAAGGAGTGACATGCTGACCCCTCAGTTGACCCTCGGGATCGCGGCCAAACTGGTCGTGGACATCTTCGCCGGCGGCGGTGGCTGGTCCACGGCATACGAACAGGCCACCGGCCAGCATGTTCACATTGCCATCAACCACAACCCCGATGCGTTGAGCATGCACGAGGTGAACCACCCGCAGGCCCAGCATTACATCGCCGACGTGTGGGAAGTCTGTCCCCGCGAGGCCACGGGCGCCATGCCGGTGGGTTGGCTGCACCTGTCGCCGGACTGCACCGATCACAGCCAGGCCAAGGGCGGCCAGCCACGCCGTAAGAACATCCGCGCGCTGGCCTGGGTAACGGTCCGCTGGGCCGGCACGGTCAAGCCCGACATCATCAGCCTGGAAAACGTGGTCCAGATCCTGAAGTGGGGCCGCCTAGTCGCCAAGCGCGATCCGGCCACCGGCCGAGTGGTCAAGCTGGATGGGACCGTCGCCGAACCTGGCGAGCGCGTACCGGTACAGAATCAGTACCTCGTGCCCGACCCGAAGCAGCAGGGCAAGCACTGGGACCGCCTGGTAGCGATCCTGCGCGGCCAGGGCTACACCGTGGAATGGCGGGAGCTGAACGCCGCCGACTACGGCGCAGGCACGACCCGGACCCGCCTGTTCATGGTGGCCCGCCGCGACGGCCAGCCCATCGTATGGCCCCAGGCAACCCACTTCAAGACCCCGGCCAAAGGCCAGAAGCGCTGGCGCGCGGCCGCAGACGGCATTGACTGGAGCATTCAGGGCAATTCGATTTTCGACCGCAAGCGATGGAGCAAGCGCCGTCGGGAATGGATCGCCGCGCCACCTCTGGCCGACGCGACCATGCGCCGCATCGCGCGCGGTATGAAGCGCTATGTGCTGGACAGCGCAGACCCCTTCATCGTGCCCGCCACCCACCATGGTGCGGACCGCGTGCACAGTATCCGAGAACCGGCCCGGACTATCACTGGAGCGAACCGCGGCGAATTGATGCTGGCTGCGCCGACCCTCATCCAGACCGGCTACGGCGAACGTCAGGGCCAGGCCCCTCGATCCCTGGATATCGGGCAGCCCCTCGGCACTGTTACGGCTGGCGGCGGTAAGCATGCCCTGGCATCGGGCTACATGGTTCAGGCCAACGGTGGCTACAACGCCACGCCGGCCCACGACCTGCGCCGGGCTGCGTCCACGATCACGAATTCCGGCAGCCAGCAGCAGCTGATCACGGCGCACCTCACGACGCTCAGGCAGCACAGTACCGGAACAGCAGCACATGAACCGCTGTCGACCATGGCGGCCGCTGGGCAGCACCACGGGCTGATTGCGGCGCACCTGACGGCCATGAGCCAAAACGTAATCGGTTCCGACCTGCGCGAACCGGCGCAAACGGTCCTCGCCGGGGCGGCCCGATATGGACTCATGGAATACGACCTGTCGCCCGACGACGAGGCCGGCGCCCTGCAAGTGGCCGCCTTCCTGATGCGCTACTACGGCGAGGGCGGCCAATGGGGCGACCTCCGAGACCCGGCCAGCACGCTGACGACACGCGACCGCCTGGCCCTGGTCACCGTGCATATCCGCGGCACGCCCTATGTCGTGGTCGATATCCGCCTGCGCATGCTCACGCCGGCCGAGCTGTACGACCTGCAGGGCTTCCCAAGCGACTACATCATCACCCGTGGCCACGACGGGCGGGTGTTCACCAAGACCCAGCAGGTGCATATGGTCGGCAACAGCGTCAGTCCGCCGCCGGCGATCGCGCTGATCCAGGCAAATGCTCCGCACGAACTTCTTCTGAGGAAAGCAGCATGACCACGACGAACAACGCCGCCCAGGCCCAAACTGCGCTGACGGATGGCCAGATTGAACGGATTCGCATCCGGGCCGAAAAAGATAGCCTGCGCTTTGGCCACACCGTCGATATCCCGCTTCGGGCCGACCTGCTGCTGGCCCTGCTGTTGGCCATCCTGTACGCCCCGCGCGCGATGTGGGGATGGATCAAGCGCCGTGTCAGCGGCAAGGCCGCCGGCGAGAACCGCAGCCGATGGGACAAGGAAGAACGATGAAAGATGTTCTTGTCTGCCGCGTGCTACTAATTTTTAGGCTGTGCGCTTTGAACCCCGAATGCTACCAGGGCCAAGATGGCCTTCAGCCCGTCGATGTCCTTGCCTGCGTCGGACGAGGGCAGGTCAATCACGAACGCATCTCGCTTGATGGCGCCTCCCGGGAGCCGAATAGTGACTTGAACCATACCGGGCTTGTTGTCGTTCACTTCTACAGTGATTTCATGCTGTGCAACAACGTCTTTAAGCAGCGCCATGTCCGTCTCCTTAATGGTTCGACGATCGTAGCATGACCACCCCCACACCAACCGCCCATGGCAACGCCTGGAGCTGCTGGCCGTGCTGGCCGCGCATCTGCCACTGCGGCAATCCCAAGACCTTGGAGGAATGCAGGGATGGACAAGGATCTGGTGACGCTGATGTGGGCGGGTTGCGCGATCTGCGGGAAAGCACCGCCAACGCTCGATCCCCTGCCTGACGGGTGGACCTGGGACACCGAAGAACCCGACAACCCTTGGCTTTGGTGCCCACATTGGCACCTGCCGGAGGGATGCAAATCGATCAACAAGGAAAAGGGATGACCACCCACCACAACGCCGCCCAGGCGGCCAACGAAGATACCTCCGACCTGCCGCCGCCGTCGCATCGCCACCCGATGAGCGGCGAGCCGATATGGGACCAGCACGCGGTGCGCGCCATGCTGTCCAAGCTGCGCTCCCCCGCCCCGGCAATGCAGGAAGCCGTGCTGACGGATGCCGAGATACGCGAGATTCAAGGCACGCACCTTGTCACCGTCCGTTCGCGAGACGCCCTTATCGCTTCCGTGATCGTCGCGGGCCGTGCCATCGAAGCCGCCGTGCTGTCCAAGCTGCGCGCCCCTGTAGCCGATACACTGCCTCTGGAAAAGGCGCTGTACGAGCTGGTGAATAAGATCGACACGGGACTGGATACTGGCGATCTTCTGCAAGACGCACGGCGCGCCTCTACCGTGCTGGACGCCATCATGACCGGCGGCGACTTGGTGGCCTGCGCCCACACGTTCTTCAAGGAATGTGGCGAGGACAAATGGCGGGAACGCTACGAAAGGTCCCTGGACTTTCGGATCGGCTGGAATGCGTGCCTCGATGCGATAGCTGAAGCGCAGGCCAACCGCGCCGCCCTGGCAAGCGCCCCTGCGGTCAAACCCCCGCCGGAGCACTTCAAGCCGCCTTTTGATAACTGCTCGTTTCGCATGTGCGATCTGCCGGGGCAATGCCGTGGCGAAGGGAAATGCCACCACCCGGCTCCTACCATTTCCGGCGCAAGCGCCCCTGTAGCCGGGGAGGCGCGCCCAACCGATCGGCAAGAAGCGTTGCGCATTACCGAACTGCCTGATGTGGATGAGGCCCTAGCCACATTCTGCAGCGACGGCACCCAGGATAACGCTGTCGGGCTGGTGCTGGCGATTCTAAGTGCCGCGCCCCAGGCCAGCGCCGAGGACGTGCGCATCAGGGGGTTGGAAGCGGCACGTTTTGCATATGCAAGTGAGTTTGCGCCCGACGAAAATGGCGACCCCGACGTTGGGAACATCCACGCAAATATTCGCAAACTGAAAGCCGAACTTGCCAACGCGCGCAATGCAGTGCTGGAAGAAGTGGCGGCTGCCGTGGAAAATCATCAGCGTGCTCGCCGGCAATGGATTCCGGAAAGCCTGTGGGGCCGACTGTCGGGCGAGGCCGCCGCGCGCATCCGCGCCCTCAAGACCACCCCCGCGCCCACGGCGGCCTGCGATCACGTGTACCACGCCGTGACCATGACACCTGGGTGTAGTGGCGGCCCGTCGCAGGCCGTGTGCGCCAAGTGCGGCTTCGCGCCCACGGCGGCAGAGGGTGGCGAGGATGACATGCTGACCATCGCTTACCTCGCGGGAGCGCAGGCAGAGAAAGAGCGCGCCGGGGATGCATTGCTGGCTGAGCTGCTGGACGATCCGCTGCTGCGTGATCTGCTCGGCTATATCGAAGACACCGGACCCGCCGACCTATGGGGCGCTGCACAGGCGTGGATGGCGAAACGAAACGCCGCCCTGGCCGCGCGCAAGGAGGATGGTAATGCGAACTGACCGCGAACTGTTGGAGCTGGCGGCGAAGGCGGCGGGGATGCGCCTTGGCGGTTGGGAGCCGTGTCCCGGCGGATTCTTCACCTATTCCCATCGCGGCAGCGACGAGAGAAAAACTTGGCTTCCCCTCGCCGACGACGGCGACGCGCTGCGGCTGGCGGTGAAGCTGCGGCTTGAGGTCTACATCCACGAACGAGATACACGCGCGTTAGGCGGCAATCTGGACACCGCATCAGAACAGCACGGCACAGACGCCTATGCCGCCACCCGCCGCGCCATCGTCCGTGCCGCCGCCGAGATCGGCGCCAAGATGCAGGAGGCCAACCATGCCTGACCTGCCCTACCTCGCCCTGCTGGGCATAGCCGTGGCCGCCGTCGCGGTGCTGCTCATGGCCTTTATCGCCTTGGCGTGCTGGATACGCCACAGGCTCGACATGGACGATCTGGAGGAACGATGATCGAACGCCCCCTCTTCTTCAACGGGCCGATGGTCCGCGCCATCCTGGCCGGCACAAAGACGCAAACGCGGCGCGGGAAAGGCCTCGAGTACTTCTCCCGCCCAGAAAACGACCCCGAAGGCTGGCTCTGCGCCCGCGTCGCTGAGGGGCACGCCTTTATGGCCTACAAGCACATGCCCCATGAGCGCGCGGTTAAGTGCCCCTACGGCCAACCCGGCGACCGCCTCTGGGTGCGCGAGACGTGGGCCTACGGCATTCATGCCATGGCGGCCTACCGAGACGAAGACGGCCCGTTCGTGTATGCGGCGGGGGGCACTACTCAAGGCCGGCTCGGCGACCGCTGGCGGCCCAGTATCCACATGCCGCGCAGCGCCTGTCGTCTGGTGCTGGAGATCACGGGCGTGCGCGTCGAGCGCCTGCAGGACATCAGCGAAGCGGACGCCATGGCGGAAGGCTGCTCCCCGGCCTGGCTGGATGCCGGCGGCAACACCACCGTCCACACCGAAGCGCCCCCGACTTACCGACAAGGGTTCGCCCGGCTGTGGCGTGAAATCAATGGCGACGGCGCCTGGGCTGCCAACCCCTGGGTGTGGGTTGTGGAGTTCCACGCCCTGGGCATCCCCAACCAGGAGCCCAAGCCGTGACCGCCCTACTCGTCCTGGCCGTGCCGCTGGCCGTCGTCATCGGCGCTGGCGTCGGCTTCGCGTCCAACCTGGTACGCACCAGGCGGCGACCGCGCCCCCGATATTTGAATTGATCACTGATACCCCGGCTCGCCGGGGTTTGTTTTGGAGGCGATATGTTGAGCGCTGATGAGGCTGCGTCCGTCCTGGGGGTGGCAAAACGCACCGTCTATGATCTAGCCGCGCCGGCCGGGCCAATCCCCTGTCATCGGATTGGCCGCCGGCTCCTCTTTTCCCGTGAAGATCTCGCGGAGTACCTTACGTCATGCCGATTTACAGAGACAAAGCGCGCGGTTGCCTCGTATTTGAATTCGACCGTTTCATTGAAGGCAAGCGAGTCCGGGCTAGAAAGCTACTTCCGAAGACGTGGACGCGAGCCCAAGCTGACGCCTACGACCGGCAAGAATGTGCACGGCTCTACGCCATAGCGTCTGGTGTCCAGCGGCCGACGTTCCTGATCGAGGATGCTGTAACGGTTTACTTGAAGGAAAAAGCCCCGACCCTTAAATCAGGCGACGGCATCGAGGCCGAGCTGTCATTGATGTTCTGGGCATACAAGGGCAAGCCAATGGACGCGCTGGCAGACGTATGCAGGGAATATGGTGAAAAGGCATGCAAGCAGAACGGCGAGCCACTCGCACCGGCTACCCTGCGCAATAGAATTCGGTACCTGACTAGCGCATGTCGCTATGGGTGGAGGCGCCACGGCATGCACGACCGTGATCCGGCTGAACGGGTGGCCGCCCCAGAGGTCAGGAACGAGCGTAGGCACTTCGTGAACCGAGCCGAGATGCTGGCCATAGCCAAGGCCTGTGAATGCCGCCGTGCGCGAGCTGCTATCCGCATTGCCTTCTACAGCGGAATGCGACTGAGCGAAATCCTAGAGGCTGAACGCCTGGACGGGATGTTCGTCTTAGCGGACACCAAGAACGGGGATCCGAGGCACATACCGATGCACCCGAAGATCCGGGCGGCGGCTACGGTGAGCCCGCGCAACAAGTGGAATGTGTCCAAGGAATTTAAGGCCGCGGCTATCGCTGTTGGCATGGGCCACCTTCGGTTTCATGATCTGCGGCACAGCGCTGCCAGCGCCATGATCAATGCGAAGGTGGATCTGTACACTGTAGGCGCGGTGCTGGGCCATCGGTCAGCGCAGAGTACAAAGCGCTATGCCCACTTGGCCACGGACAATTTGCGGGATGCGCTGGTGAGAATCGGAGCCACCAAGAAACGTGTCAAAAAATCCCCCACCACAAAAAGAAAAAGGGCTGCGTGATCACACGCAACCCCTTGATTTAATTGGTGGGTCGTGCGCGACTCGAACGCGCGACCAACGGATTAAAAGTC
>Ga0182736_1000609_pt1 | contig 49773 bp, 39 predicted proteins | sample eDN5th30CKraftBY_FD_128882 | JGI IMG/M metagenome (GOLD analysis project Ga0182736, IMG submission 128882) | Enriched backyard soil microbial communities from Emeryville, California, USA - eDNA 5th pass 30_C Kraft BY (version 2) (version 2) | ecosystem: Environmental > Terrestrial > Soil >... | reverse complement strand
TCGCCGATCGTCGCGCTCGATTGCTGCGGTCCCGCCGCCGCGCACAACGGATTCAAGCCGATGCTGCGCGAGAACGCCTATGATTGCGGCGAACTGGCGCTCGTCACCTATCTCCAGGCGAGATGCTATGGAAAGCCGTGGGTGATGTTGCCGGCACCGGTCCTCGGCCGCTTTCAGCACCATTGCGCCGGCTACAACAGCGATTTCGGCGATGTCGCGCCCAGGGATATCGAGGGGAAGGAGGTTGGCGTGCGTACCTATGCGCAGACGACCGGCCTGTGGGTGCGCGGCGTGCTCAAGCACGAATATGGCGTTGACCTCGACAGCGTCACCTGGATCACCTCCGAAGATGCGCACCTCGCGGAATATCAGGATCCCCCCAACTGCCGTCGCGCGCCGCCGGGGCGAACGATTCCGGACATGATGATGGCGGGCGAGGTTACCGCCGCGCTTCTGGGCAATGAGATGCCGAAGGATGACCGCGTCCGCACCTTGATTCCCGATCCGCACACTGCGGCCGAGGCGTGGCATGACCGGATGGGGCTGATCCCGATCAACCATGTCTTCGTCGTCCATGAGCGGATTGCGCGGGAGCGGCCCGATATCGTCCGCGCGATCTATGACATGCTCGCGGCGAGCCGCGCACTGGCGCCTGAAGCGGCGCGGCGCGCCCAGCCGCCGCTGGGCGTCGAAGCGAACCGGAAAGGGCTGCAACTCGCGATCGATTGGGCGCTTGAGCAGGGCATCATCCCGCGCCGCCTCGCGGTGGACGAACTGTTTGACGAGACGACCGCCACGCTCGGGTGAGCCGCGCTTTCGCGGCGCCCGGATCGGGCGGCGCCGGGCCGCTTAACCGGACGGTCAACCGCACACGCACAACATTCAATCGACACTCGCCGCGTCCCGTCCCACCCAAGGACGACAGTCGCGATCTGCAAAAAGGGCGCGAAGCAGGCTGAGGCCGCATGGAGGGGACGGAGTGTATGCGCAACGCGATTTCTGTCCCTCGGCTGTCCGGTGCCGGGTTTCGATCACCAACCTTAACCGGTGTAGCGCGAAGAGCATTTCAATGCCGGCATTGGGCAGCACGTGCGCGCCTGATCACGGGATGTGCCGATCGTTTTCCCATATTGGCCGTGCCTGAAAGTAGATTTGGCTAATTTGTCGGAAGATGCGCCTTATTTGTTCGAATAATTTCAATGAAGCAATCCGGCTACATTAGAGTAAATTCATGATGGCTCCCACTCTTGTTGATTGCAATCTTTGGCGCGGTGGCGCGTTGATCGACGGCGAGTGGATCAGCGAGACGGCGCACGGCAGCTATGACCTTCATAATCCGGCCACGGGTGAAAAGATCGCCAGCCTGCCCCGTTGCAAGGAGACCGAAACCGACGCGGCGATCACGGCTGCACAGCGCGCGCAGGTCGCCTGGCGCAAGACGACTGCCAAGCATCGCAGTGAGATCATCCATCGCTGGTACGAACTGATCGTCGAGCACAAGGAAGATCTGGCGACGATCATCACGATCGAAGAGGGGAAGCCGCTGGCCGAGGCGCGCGGCGAGATCGATTATGCCGCGTCGTTCGTCCAGTGGTTCGCCGAGGAAGCCAAGCGCGTGTACGGCGAGATCGTCCCCGCGCCCAAGGACGGCCAGCGCATCCTGGCGCTGCGGCAGCCGGTGGGCGTCTGTGCCGCGATAACGCCGTGGAATTTCCCCGCGGCGATGATCACGCGCAAGGCGGCGCCGGCCCTGGCCGCCGGATGCACGATGGTGGTCAAGCCCGCCAGCCAGACGCCGATGACCGCGCTGGCGCTGGGCGAACTGGCGCTGCGGGCCGGCCTTCCCGCAGGCGCGCTCAGCATCATCACCGGAAACGATACGCGCGCGATCGGCGGCGTCCTCACCAGCCATCCGCTGGTCCGCAAGCTCACGTTCACCGGGTCGACCGAGGTCGGGCGCGTGCTGCTCGAACAGGCGGCGGCCACGGTGAAGAACTGCTCGATGGAACTGGGCGGCAATGCGCCGCTCATCGTGTTCGACGATGCCGACCTCGATCTCGCGGTCGAGGGCATCATGGCGGCCAAGTATCGCAACACCGGCCAGAGCTGCATCGGTGCGAATCGCATATTCGTGCAGAGCGGGGTCCATGATGTGCTCGCCGAACGCCTCGTCGAGCGGACCCGCGCGCTCAAGGTCGGCAACGGCCTGGAGGAAGGGGTGCAGATCGGGCCGCTGATCGATCTCGCGGCGGTGGCGAAGCTGGAGGAGCATCTGGGCAATGCCGTCGCGGGCGGCGCAAAGGTGATCGCGGGCGGCAAGCGGCATTCCCTTGGCGGCTCCTTCTTCGAGCCGACCGTCGTTGCCGGCGTGACGGCCGATATGACCATCGCGAAGGAAGAGACCTTCGGCCCGATCATGCCGCTCGTCCGCTTCGACACCGATGCCGAGGCGATCGCCATGGCCAATGACACGATCTTTGGCCTCGCCGCCTATATTTTCAGCCGCGACGCCGCGCGCATCTGGCGCACCGCCGAGGCGATCGAAGCCGGCGTGGTCGGCGTCAATACCGGGCTGACCTCCAACGAGGTTTCGCCGTTCGGGGGCGTCAAGCAGAGCGGACTGGGGCGGGAGGGATCGCGCCACGGCATCGATGAATACGTAGAGATCAAATATGTCTGCTGGGCCGGGCTGGATACCGCATAGCTTTCATCGCCGATACCCGAACAAATTTCAAATAATTCTCCCCTAAAACCGAGAAGTGCCAAAATGCCGATTTATCACCGGGATGATGCCAAGAGCTGGGCCAAGGAAAACATGCGCGGTGTCGCGAATGTCTTGCAGCCGACATTTTCGAACGACCTGAAGCAGATCAACGAAGCCGCGATCCGGCACGACGTGCGGATGTGCAAGAAGCTGGGCTTCACCGGAACGCTGGCGGTGTCGGAATGCGGCACGACGCCGGAGGAATATATCCGCTTCGTCGAGATCGCGTGCGACGAGGCGGGTGCAGACCTGCAGATCATCTTTCACGCAAGCTTCGACACGATCGAAGAGACCGGGCGCGTAGGCAAGGCGTGCGCCGACGCGGGCGCGTCGTCGATGCTGCTGTCCTATCCGCCGACCTGGTACCCGAACAGCGACGACGAACTGTACGACTATAACGTGCGGATCATGGACGAAACCGGGCTTGCGACGGTGCTGTTCGGCGTTCACCTGTGGAATTTCGGCCGCATTCATCCGGCGGAGATGTCGCCCAATCTGGTCGCGCGGCTGGCCGATCATCCGCTCGCCGTCGCCTACAAGTGCGAGGGCGGTGGCAACACCAATGCGCCGCATCTCCAGACGCTTCAGATGTGCGGCGACAAGCTGCTCGTCTCCGATCCGCGCGACGGCAACGCGCCGGGTCACGTCGCCTGGTTCGGGATGCAGTGGATGGGCACCAGCTGCTTCCAGTATTTCGGCGACAATGTCCCCAAGTATTTCAAGCTGATGCACGAGGGGAAATGGGACGAGGCGATGGAGATCTTCTGGAAGATCCATCATGCCCGCACCACCCGCACCGCGGTCACCCAGACCTATATGCCCGGCGCGCACTTCATTCATCGTCAGAGCTGGAAGTATATGGAGTGGCTGAACGGCTTCAACGGCGGGCGCCTGCGCCTGCCGACGATGCGGCTGACCGATGCGACCTGCAAACGGCTGTCCGACGCGCTCATCAAGTGCGGCATCATCGACGAGGTGCCGGGCACGATGAACGATTTCTACAACGGCCGGCACCCGATGTGAGCGACGCGCGATGCTGCTGATCAGAGAGGCCGCTATTCACGCGGCGATGCACGGGGTGGACATCATCGGTGGCCTGGAGGCGCTGCTGGCGCGGCCTGGCGAGGATCAACTCGAGCTTCCGGCGCGGCTGACCGTCAACGATCGCGCTGGCGGTTTCCTGCGGATGATGCCGGCAATCTGCTATGGCATCGGCTATTGCGGCGTGAAGACGATGAACCTGCATTCGCAGCAGGGCGTCCGCTACATGATCCAGTTGATCCGCAACGAGGATGGCGAAACCGTCGCGCTGATGGATGCCAACTGGATCACCGCCTATCGCACCGCCGCCGCCGCCGCGCTTGCGGTAAAGCATCTGAAGCCGGCCGATGTCGAGACGCTGACCGTGATCGGATCGGGCGTTCAGGCGCGCGCGCTGATCGACGCCGCGTTACAGGTCGTCACGCCGGCACGCGTGCTGATCTCCAGTCCGACGGCGGCTAATCGTGAGCGGGTCGCGGAGGCTGTCGGCCGGCAGTATCCCACCATCGCGGTGACCCCGGCGGAAGATGCCGCGGCGGCGATCGGGGCGGCGGACGTCGTGCTCAGCGGCTTTCGCGCGAAAAGCTTTCCTGTGGTGTTCGCGCGCGATCTCAAGCCTGGCGCGCTGATCTGCGGAATCAGTTCAGTCCGTCCCCAGCATCGCGAGGTCGATGTTTCGGTGTGGGAGACGAGCCGGGTGATCGCCGACGATCTCGAACATGTGCTCGAGTCCGGGGATGGCATGGTGGCGGACGCTGCCGGTGCCGCTGGCCGTGACCGCGTGGTCGAACTGTGGCAGGTGTTGCGCGATCCTTCGCTTGGACGCCGCTCACCGCAGGAAACCGTTCTGTATAAATCCGTCGGGACGGCGGAGCAGGATATTGCCCTCGCTTCCATCGTCTACGAAAGAGTGGTCGCGGCGGGGCTGGGCGAGGATCTGGGAAGCTTCCCCGAACGAAGGCCGATCCAGTCTGAACGGGACAAGCAGGCGATCGCCGTCGCGAACGCTGCCTGAAATCATAGCGTCATGGAACCGAACCGATGAAAACGAAGACTGGAATCAACGGGGTGGCGCGCGCGCATTTCGGTCTGCCCGATCTGGAAGCGGCGGTTCGGTACTATGAGGATTTTGGCCTGACTGTCGTTGAGCGGAGCGGCGACAGCGTCTATTTTCGCGGTACTGGTCCCGACCATTTTCTGTTGGCGTTGCACCGGACGCCGCAGCCGCAGTTTCTCTGCGCCGACCTGTCGATCGAGACGCGCGAGCAGGCGGACGCGCTTTACGCCGCGCTCAAGGCGGCGGGGGTGGATGTCGAAAGCCCCGGCCCTCTGCTCGATCCGGGCGGCGGCTATGGCTTCGCGTTTCGCGATCCGGGAGAAAAGCGGCCGTTTCGCGTGATCACCGGGGTGGCCCGCCACGAGGATGTTCAGGATCGGCGCGATCGCCCGCGAAAGGTGGCGCACCTCGTGCTCAACACCCCGGATCGCGACGATCCGTTCTTCGTGGAGCAGCTTGGCTTCAAGGTGATCGATCGCAGCAAGACGATAACCTTCCTCAACTGCAACAACGATCACCATAGCCTGGCATTTTACGTATCGGTCGCCAGCTCGTTCAACCATCTCGCCTTCGAGGTCCCGGATATCGATTCGGTGATGTCGGCCACCGCGACGATGGTGGAGCGCGGCGAGGAGATCGGCTGGGGCGTCGGTCGTCACGGCCCCTGCGACAACGTATTCTGCTATTTCGTCGGGCCGGGAGGTTTCACCGTCGAATATACCGCGGAAGTCGAACAGGTCGACGAGAGCTACCGGGTCGGCGGACCGGAGGACTGGGGGTTTCCGGCGGGGCGTCGCGATCAATGGGGCCTCGCCTTCCCGACCCCGCGAATGCGCAGTGCGGAGGCCCGCGTGCCGTTCGCCGACGCCGTGTTCGCGCCTTCGCGCGATCGTCCCCAACCCGACGTGCGGAGCTAGGCGATGGACTCGAGCGAGGCTCGCATCGCGCCGTCCGTTGCTGGTTCGGCCGACATGGACACGGCGGGACGCGCCAGGTCGCCGTGGGGAATCCTCGCATTGCTTTGCGTGGGGATCCTCATCGCCTTTCTGGATCGATCGAGCATTTCGGCGGTGCTCGCCGACAAAGAATTCACGCAATATTTCGGACTGTCTCCGCAGCAGCGCGGATGGCTGGGCGCCGCCTTCTTCTGGAGCTACGCGCTGGCGCAGGTGCCGATGGGATGGATCGCCGATCGCTTCGGCATCAAATATCCCTACGCGATCTGTTTCCTGTTCTGGTGCCTGGCGACTGCCGCTGCTGGAACAATGACAGCGTTCGGCGGGATCATCATCACGCGCATCTTCGTCGGGGTCGCCGAGGGGATGGTCAATCCGGCCAGCTATCGCTGGATCCGCCTGAACGTCCCGGAACGACATGCCGGCACCGCGCTCGGTCTGCTGCTGATGGGAAATCAGACGGGCACCGCGATCGGCGCGCCGATCGCGGCATGGCTCATCATCAATCACAATTGGCGCTGGATGTTCTTCCTCACCGGGATTCTGGCGTTGCTGTGGCTGATCCCGTGGATGCTGTGCGTGCGTGACGACTTTCCGCGGGGGGAGAAACGTGCCGAGGCGATGCGCAGTGCCGCCACCGTGCCGATCCGGAACGTCGTCGTTTCGCCCGTCGTATGGGGCGCGATGATCACCAATTTCTGCTACAGCTATTTTCTCTATTACTGCATGACCTGGATGCCGTCGTACCTGGTCGAACGGCGCGGCCTGTCGCTGTCGCAGTCCGGCTTCTACACGTTCTTCAGCTTTGCCGGGATCGCGATCGTTTCGGTTGTCGCCGGGTGGGTCGCGGATCGAATCATCGAACGTGGCGGAAGGGCGATCGTGGTACGCAAGGCCTTTGTGGTCGCGGGCTTCTTCGGGGCGACCAGCGTGCTGTTTGGTGCCTATACCGACAGCCTGTCGGCCGCGCTGTTCTGGAACGTCTTTTCGCTCTCATGCCTGGGATTGGCGAGCGCCAACAATCTGGTGCTGACCAAGATCACGCTGGTTCCCGCGCCTGCGGTCGGTCTGGTCACCGGCGTCCAGCATCTCGCGGCCGGCTTGTCGGGGGGGACGACGGCGCTCCTGTCCGGATGGCTCCTCCATGTGAGCGGCGGATATGAGCTTCCGATGAAGGTCATCGTGGTATTCCTGATTGTCGGCGCGGCATCCAATCTGATCCTTCTGCGCCCGCGATGGTCGCCCAAGGTCAACGCGGTGCAACCGCCGGCATGAGCCTACGCGCCGCGTGAAAGAACAGCGGGACAGCGTCGGCGTCGCGGATGTAGAGGGTGACGACGCCGGGCAGGCGGCGAGCGAGGTAGCGGATCATCCCATGCGGAGGAGCGGCGGCGGGGGCGTGCCGATCATCGTCGGCACCGCGCTGCTGATGTCCAGTCTCAATGCCAGCTCCATTTCAGTCGGCCTGCCATCGATGGCCGTGGACCTGGGCGTCCTGCCCCTTCGCCTCAACGTCGTACTGACCGCCTACGTACTCGCACAGGTGGCGTTCTTGCCAACATCGGCATGGCTCGCGGACCGCTTTGGCGCGAAGACGATGCTCCAGGTGGCCATTGCCCTGTTCGCCGTGGCTTCGCTGGCGTGCGGGCTGGCGCAATCACTGGTCGCGCTGGTGCTGGCGCGGGTCATGCAGGGATGCGCCGGGGCGATGATTTCGCCAGTAGGGCGGCTCATCCTGCTGCGCAGTACGCCCCGGCACGAACTGGTCGGCGCCCTGTCGGTGCTCAGCATTCCCGTCCAACTAGGTCCTCTGGCCGGCCCGCTTGTCGGCGGATTGGTGGTTGGCGCGCTTGGATGGCACTGGATCTTCCTGATCAATCTACCGGTCGCCGCGCTGGCGTTCATCCTCGTCTGGCGTTTTGCTCCCGACGTTCCGCCACAGCCGGCCGGACGGCTCGATCGGCTGGGCAGCATCCTGATCGGCGCAGGATCGGTGGCATTCGTCTACGCTCTGGATTCGCTCCTGAACGTCGGCGTCGATCCGTGGCCGAGTGCGATCGGCATGGTGCTTACCGCCGGCTTTCTGTCGCTCTATTGGCGGCATGCCAGGGCGCGCGACGATGCAGCGCTCGATCTGGCGCTGTTTCGCATTCGGACGTTTCGCATCGCCGTGATCGGCGGGGCGTTTTTCCGCCTGATTCCGGGTGCGACCCCGTTTATGCTGGCGATGCTGTTTCAGGTCGCTCTCGGCATGTCGGCGCTGACCGCCGGCACCATGACGTTCATGACCGCTGTGGGGTCGATCGTGATGAAGGCGGCGGCACAGCCGATCTTGCGGCGGTTCGGTTTTCGCCGCGTGCTGCTGATCAACGGCGCGATCACCGCTGCCATCTTCATGTGCTACGGGATGCTGGGGTCCGACACCCCGGCTGGCCTGATCATGCTTGCCCTCGCCGTCGGTGGATTCTTCCGCGCGCTGCAATTCTCGACCACCTGGGGCCTCGCCTTCGCGGACGTGGAGGAGCGCGATATGGCACGCGCGACGACCACCACCGCCATGGTGCAGCAGCTGATGCAGTCGGTCAGCACCGCGCTGGTGGCGATCATCCTTTTCGGCGTGATGGAGCTGGGCGGTCGCGGCGAGCTGGATTCATGGACGGTCGGCCTGGGCTTTCCGATCATCGGCGCGCTGTCGTTGTTGTCGCTGTTGTGGTTCGCCCGGTTATCTCCGGACGCTGGCCACCAACTCATCCGGTCGCGCTGAACGGGGTGGAAGAGGCGGTTCACCAGCGGCGCTGAATGCCGAGGCGCGCGAGGTTGCCAGAAATTGGCGGGCCGGGTCGGCGAGCCGCTCGCCGCGCCGTCGGACCAGGCCGAGCGTGCGACTCACTTCCGGCTCGATCAGCGGCCGCACCAGAACGCCGCGCGCTTGCGCTTCGGGCGCTACGCAGGATGGAATCACCGAAACGCCCAGCCCGGCCGCGACCATGCCGATCGAGGTCGACAGATGATCGACTTCGTAGACCGTGTCCGACAGCCAGTCGATGCCACCGAGGGCTTCGCGCAGGAGACGCATGTTGCCGCTGCTCGATCCCGCCGCGATCGCGGCATGCGGTTTGAGCTCGCTCCAGCGCACCGCGTCCTGTGCCGCCAGAAGGTGGTCGACGGGCGTTATCAGGCAATAGGGGTCGGTCAGCACCTTCTGGAACACCAGTCCAGGCGCGATCGCGCCCTTCCCGCTGGCGAGCGAGGGGTCAAAGGTGAATCCGAAATCCGCCGTGCCATCGCGCACGCGTTCGATCACCATATCCGCGCTGCATTCGATCACCCGCACGTGGATGTGTGGCCAGCGCTCGCGGAATCGGCGAATGATATCCGGCAGCAACCGTGCCGTGAGCGTCGGCAGCGACGCCAGCGTCAAGCTCATCGCACGATCGCGCTCTCCTTCCCGCACGTCCTGCACCGCCGCGGCCAGGCTCGCCATCACGGTGAGGGCATGCGGCAGAAAGCGCTGTCCGGCCGAACTCAGCGCCACGCTTCGCGTGTTGCGAACGAACAGCGGCAGGCCGATCACGTCCTCGAGCCGCTGAACGCGACGGGTGAGCGCCGAGGTCGACACCGAGAGCCGCTCGGCCGCCTTCACGAACGAAAGGTGCTCCGCCACCGCCGCAAATCCCCGCAGGGCATCGAAATCGATTGGTAGCGACGACAACCGGCGAGTCTCTCATTATTGCGTACCGCGCAATAGTTGCGCGCCAAACGGCAATTCACAAGCGAAAATGCCAAGCCCTAGAGACGGCGTCGGGCTTCGTGAGGGTGAATGAGTTTGATGGGCGCGAGCGTAAACGCGGACGGACAGACAGCGGCATCCATGCTGGGCGAATTCGCCACCGGTCTTCGCTTTGCCGACATCCCCCCGGCGGTGCTGGCGCGGACGCGCGATTGCGTGGCCGATACCGTGGCTGCCACCGTCTATGGTCACGCGGCGCGCGCCGGCCAGATTGTAACCGAACTTTATCGCGGGCGGGAAAGCGGCCAGGCCGCCGTCCTGGGCGCGCCGGCAAGCTTTCCGAAACAGGCCGCCGAAAATGCCGCGCTGGTCAACGGAACGCTGGCTCACGCGCTTGAACTCGACAGTCTTCGCCAGCCCGGTGCGGGCGTCCATCCGGGTGCGGTGCTGGTGACGGCGGCGCTGGCGGTGGCGCAGGACGAGGACCGTTCCGGCGCTGACCTGCTGACCGCGCTCGTAGCTGGATGCGAGGTGATGTTCCGCGTCGGCGCGGCCACACGGCACAGTGCCGAAGGGCGTGGCTTCCACGCGCCCGGCCTGACGGGGCCGTTTGGCGCGGCGATCGCTTGTGGGCACCTGATCGGCCTCGACGCGCGGCAGATGGCCATGGCGCTGGGCATCGCCGGCTCGCTGGGCGGAGGGCTGCTGGAATTCGCGGCGAGCGGCGAGGGCGGCATGGTCAAACGCCTCCATCTCGGTCGCGCGGCGTCGTCGGGCGTGCTGGCGGCGCGGCTGGCCCAGCGCGGCTTCACCGGGCCGTCCTCCGTCCTCGAAGGCGCGCATGGGTTTCTTCACGCCTATTGCAGCGAAACCGACTTGCCAGCGCTCACCAGTGGGCTGGGAAGGGATTGGGAAACACTGAAAATCTGCTTCAAGGCCTATCCGTGCCACATCACCGCGCATACGCCGGTGGAGGCGGTGCGTCGATTGAAGGCGGCGCACGGTTTCGCTGCGGACGACGTGGCGCAGGTCGAGGTGGCGGGAACGCCCAAGATGGCGGCGCTGCATGGCAATCGCGCGCCGTCGGACCCGGTAGCGGCGCAGTACAGCATCGCTTTCTGCGTCGCCGCCGCGCTGGCGCGCGACCCCGAGGATCCGGCAACGTTTACGCAGTCGCTTGCGGACCCGACGATCATGGGGCTCTGCGCGCGGGTCGTCGTGACCGGCGACGGCGGCTTCGTCTCGAGCTGGGCGACCCGCACCACCGTGCGGCTGCATGACGGCCGCAGCTTCACCGCCGAGGTCGATGTCGCACCGGGCTTTCCCGCCCAGCCGTTCACGGCCGAACAGCTACGACGCAAGTTCATTGCGCTGACCGCCGATCTTGGCCCGGCCGCGGCGCCGCTCTTCGATCGTCTGCAGCGCCTGGAGGACGAACCGTCGCTCCAATGGCTGACGGCTTCCCGCAACCCCTGATTGGAACGACCCATGGCCCATGCATCCACCGACAATCCCTATACCGCCGGCATGGCCGGCTTCATCGCGGACCTCAGATATGAGGACATTCCGGGCGAGGTGATCGAGCGGATCAAGCTCCTCATCCTCGATAGCCTGGGTTGCGCGGTGTTCGGCGCGGTGCTGCCGTGGAGCCGGATCCTCATGGACACACTGGGCGAGGTCGATACCACCCAGGGTTGCGCGGTGTGGGGCACCGATCGCAGACTGTCCGCGCCGCACGCCGCGCTGGTGAACGGGACGCTCGTGCAGAGTTTCGAACTCGATGATGTGCACCGCGTCGGCGTGCTTCACGTCGGTGCGGTCACGCTGCCTGCGCTTCTGGCGGTCGCCGAGTTGCGGCCGGGCATGAGCGGCAGGGATTTCCTGACCGCCGCCGTCGCCGGTTATGAGATCGGGCCGCGCGTCGGCATGTGCATGGGGCAGGAACATATCGGCCAGGGCTGGCACTCCGGTGCGACGGTCGGCGTGTTCTCCGGGTGTGCCGCCGCCTCGCGCGCGCTTGGCCTTGATGCCGCACGAACCGTGCATGCGCTCGGCATTGCCGGCACCCAGTCGGCGGGTCTGATGGCGGCGCAGTTCGGCGCGATGGTCAAGCGGATGCACGCGGGTCGATCGTCGCAGAGCGGGCTTTACGGCGCCTTGCTTGCCGAACGGGGTTTCACCGGCATCGTCGACGTGTTCGAAAATGAATATGGCGGCTTCTGCACGACGTTTTCGGCTTCGCGCGACAAGTTCGACCGGACCGAGCTGACGGCAGGGCTGGGCGAGCGATGGGAGACGTCGCGCATCGCGCTCAAATTCTACTCCTGCGTTGGCAGCAACCACACGACGCTCGATGCGCTGCGGACCATGCAGGCGCGCCGCCCATTCACCGTCGACGAGGTCGAACGGATCGTCGTGCATGGATCGCGCGTCACCGTGGACCACGTCGGGTGGCCTTACGTGCCACAGGGCCTGACCTCCGCGCAGCTCAACTTGCCGTATTGCATCGCGGTGCTGTTGCTGGAGGGCGACGTTTTCGTCGACCAGTTCACCGAGGCTTTGGTCGCCGATCCACGACGGATCGAGGTGTCGCGATTGGTGGAGGTTGTCGAGGATCCGGCGATTACCGCGCGCGGCAAGGCCTATCGTCACATGGTCAGGGTCGAGGTCGTCCTGCGCGACGGTACGCATATGGAGGAGACCGTCGAGTCGCCGAAAGGCAGCGAACACAGCTTCGCGGACGCCGAGACTATTGTCGCGAAGTTCCGAAAGCTCGCGTCGCGCCGTATCGGCACCGATGCCGCCGATCAGTTGGCGGAGACCATGCTCGCGGCGGACACGCTGCTGGACGTTGGAGAGATTGTGAAGCTGCTCGCCGTCACCGCGAGGGAGGACGCATGACCAGGCTGTTTCTCGCCGGCGACGTCAACCTGATGGGCGTCACCGATCCCGGCTCACCGTTCCGGTGCGTGCGCGACCAGTTCCAGTCGGCCGACGTCGCCTTTCTCAACCTTGAATGCTCGTTGCACCTTCCGACCGGGCATAGCGTGGAGAACGAGGGGTTCTTCGTCGATCCGGACGTCGGCGCCGCGGTATTGACTGGGGTGAACGTTGCCGCGGTCGGCCTCGCCAACAACGTGACCTACGGCGAAACGCCCATCGCCGCCACGCTTGCCCGGCTCGACGCTGCGGGGATCGCGCATACCGGCGCCGGCGTCGATCGCGGCGCCGCGCGCGCGCCGGCGATCGTCGAACGGGATGGTGTAAAATTCGGGTTCCTGCAGCGAACCTCGGTCTATTGGCCGACCAATCACGAGGCGGCGAAAAGCGCGGCCGGCGTCGCGGTGATTCGCGGCCACACCGCCTATCGGGTCCGGGCGCACAAGGAGCGGCCGGAGATTCCGCCGATGAACCGGCCGGGCATCCCGCCCGAGGTGATCACCTGGGCCGATCCGAAGTATCTCGACGATTTCCGCAAGGACGTCGCGGCGCTGCGTGCGCAGGTCGATGTCCTGGTGGTCTCGTGCCATTGGGGGCTGTGGAAGGACGTGCTCGGCTACATGACCGAAATCGCGCACGCCGCGATCGACGCCGGTGCCGATATCGTGATCGGCCATGGCCCGCATTTCTTCCTTCCCGTCGAGGTCTATCGAGGGAAGCCGATACTGTATGGCCTGGGATCGTTCTCGTTTCACACCGGACACGGCGGGCGTAAGCATGGCGACTGGGTGGGGTTGATGGCGAACGTCCGGTTCGACGAACATCGGCAGATCGCCGATGCGCGTCTTCGGTTCGTGCGGCATAACGACGACAATGAAACCGTGCCGTGCCTTCTCGCCGACGAAACCCATTCACTTGATGAGCTCATCCGCACCAGTTCGGCGCGCGGCGCCCAACTCGTCCGCGACGAAGATGAGATTTGCATCGATCTTGCCAACTCTCCCGGAAACGAAGACGCCGAGTGACGCTTGGCGCCGACGGACCGGCCCCTTTTTGATTCCACAGCAAACGGACCACAATTCTGATGCCCTATCTTCTTGCCGATGATCTGCCGACAGAGTCGGCGGGCAAGCGTTTCCGCGCCGCGCTGGCGCGTCCGGGCATCTATCAGCTGCCCGGCGCGCATAACGGGCAGGCAGCGATCCAGGCGAAGAACGCCGGGTTCGACGGGCTGTATCTGTCGGGCGCGGCGATGACCGCCAGCATGGGCCTTCCCGATCTCGGCATCATCACCGTCGATGAAGTGGCGTTCTTCATCCGCCAGATCGTACGCGCCTCGGGCCTGCCGCTGCTGGTCGACGGCGACACCGGCTATGGCGAGGCGCTCAACGTCATGCACATGGTCCGCACCTTTGAGGATGCGGGTGCCGGCGCGGTGCATCTGGAGGATCAGATCCTGCCCAAGAAATGCGGGCATCTGAACGGCAAGAGCCTCGTCAGCGCGAGCGACATGGCGGCTAAGGTCGCCGCCGCCGCCAAGGCGCGCCGTGACATGGTCATTATCGCACGCACGGACGCGGTCGGCGTCGATGGCTTCGACGCGGCGGTCGATCGCGCGAAGCTGTACGTTGAAGCAGGGGCCGACGCGATTTTCCCCGAGGGGCTGACCAGCCGCGAGATGTTCGAGAAATTCCACGCCGCGATGCCGGATGTGCCGCTGCTCGCCAACATGACCGAGTTCGGCAAGACGCCGTTCTTCACGGCGCAGGAATTCGAGGCAATGGGCTACAAGCTGGTCATCTGGCCGGTGTCGTCGCTGCGCGTCGCCAACCGGGCGCAGGCCACCCTCTACGCCTCGATCCGCGAACACGGCGGCACCCACAAGATGATCGACGCGATGCAGACCCGCGCCGAACTCTACGACACGATCGGCCTGCCCGATTTCGAGCGGCTCGACGCGAGCATCATCGCCACAATCGTCCCCGAGGGAATGCCACAATAGGCGGCGGTACTGTCGGACGTGCTGTCAGACGCGCTCGAAACGTTAAAGGGGCGTCGCCGAATCCAGAGGCTGTCGTGTCGTCAGATTGGGGCTACTCGACCGAAACTCCCTCTATGAAAGACTAGCGGACCGCCGTCCTCGCACAGTGTAAGGTCATGTACCCTTCCTAATGCGATATGGTGGTCGCCCGCATCGTGAACGTCGACCAACTCGCAATCGATTTGGGCGAGCGCCCCGGTGATAAGGGGCGCTCCGAATGCGGATAGTCGAAAGGCGATATTCTGGAATTTGTCGTCGTCCCGGGCCGCCAGAGTCTTGCAGATGTCCCGCTGTCGGTCGCTCAACACATTCACGCAGAAATTGCGGGCCGCCTCGATCCGCGACCAGCTGGTTGAGCCCTTGTCCGCGAAGAAGGCGACCAAAGGCGGATCGAGCGAGGCCGAGGTGAACGAGCCGATGGTCATGCCGACCGGTTGCCCGTTGGCACCCATTGCGGTGACCGCACATACGCCGGTCGGATAATGGGCGAGTATCTGTCGGAAGCGCATGCTGGCGTTCGTCATGGGGCCAATACCCGGTTCAGTCGCTGCTCGAGGATCACCCGTGCGTCAGCCACGATCCGCTCGATCAGATCGACGACCGTGGGGACATCATGGATGAGTCCCTGGACCGTGCCCGCCCACCAGATGCCATCCTCGGTATCGCCGGAGATGAGTGCCGCGCGGCCTCTGGCCCCCGAAACCAGTTCCGCGACCTCGCCAAACGGGAGGCCCTGACCCTCGCGCTCGATGACCTGCCGACTGATCATATTGCGGCCGACGCGAGCCGTATTGCGATAGGTGCGGAAGATCAGATCTGTTTCGCGCTCATCATTCGCGACGATGCGCTGCTTGAACGCGTCGTGGATCGGCGCTTCTTGTGTGGCGCAGAAGCGCGTTCCCATGCTGATCCCCTCCGCCCCGAGCGCCAGTGCCGCGACCAAACCCCGGCCATCGGCGAAACCGCCCGAGGCCAAGATGGGAACCTTCAACTTATCAGCGGTGGCGGGGATGAGGATGAGGCCGGGGATATCGTCTTCGCCAGGGTGGCCGGCGCACTCGAACCCGTCGATCGACACGGCATCCACACCCATCCGTTCCGCGGACAGCGCGTGACGGACCGCGACGCATTTGTGGAGCACCTTGATCCCGGCGGCCTTGAACGCATCTACAAAGGGGCGGGGATTCGAGCCCGCCGTCTCGACGATGCGGACTCCGCTTTCGATGATGACGCGGCAATAGTCCTGATAGGGCGGCGGATCGATCGAGGGTAGGACGGTGAGGTTCACGCCGAACGGACGGTCCGTCATCGCCCGGCAGCGATCGATCTCGCGCGCCAGCGCGTCCGGGGTCGGCTGGGTCAGCGCGGTGAGGAAGCCGAGGCCGCCCGCATTGGCTACCGCGGAGACCAGCTCCGCTTTGCCGACATTCTGCATCCCGCCCATCGCGATCGGATGCTGGACGCCAAAGATTTCGGTCATACGGGTCTTGAGCATGGAGACTCCTGAAACATGCCGTGGAGGCGGGCGGTGGGACTAGTCCGGCGCCGCGGATGCCGGCTGCTTGCCGAGGACGAGGATAAGAATGAGCGACAGCAGGCAACCCGTGCCCATGAACAGGCCGACCTGCGGCAACAGGAAGCCGCTGGCGAAAAGGATGCCGGCCAGTGCGGGGCCGAGCGATGCGCCGGCGCGCCCGACGCCGATGCCGAAACCGATCCCGCCCGCGCGCAACTCTGCCGGATAGGCTGTCGCCAGCAGCGAGTAGAAGCCGATCGCGGCGGCAGTCATCAGCAGCCCTGCCAGCGCCCCCATTGCCTTGAGAAGGGACGGGTCGGTGTCGATGCGGGTGAACAGCCAGACGCTGATCGTCGATCCGGCGAGCGATATGAGCGTCGCGTCTCGTACCGAAGAAACCCGTGTCGCTACGGCGAAGAGCGGACCGGCGGCCGTTGCTCCGATCATCGTCCACAGCAGTACATCGGCGCCGTCGGTCGCCGTGTAGCCGAGCCCGACGACGAGTTGCGGTATCCATTTGAGGATGAAATAGAGGCAGGTGACATGCGCCACATAGGCAAGCGTCAGCAGGATCGTGACGCGTGCCAGTGGCGGGCGCAGGATCGCAACGCCGCGCCCGAGGCCGCCGGACGCGGCGATCGCCACCGGGGGCAGCGCAGCAACCGGAGGATGTCCGAAGCGCCGCAGCACGGCGTTCATGCGGGCGAGCGCATTGCGCGGCTGTTTGCGCGTCAGCCAAGCGACCGATTCCGGCACCGTCGCCCAGACGAGGGGCAGAGCGATTGCCGTGATTACGGCGCCGAAGGTGAACACCGAACTCCAGTGCGAGGTCTGGATGAGACTGCGCGCGAACATACCGCCCAAGACCAACCCGAGCGGATAACCGATGAACATGAGGGAGAGCATCAGCGATCGTTGCCGTTGGTTGCTGTGTTCGGCGACAATCGCGGCAATAGCGGGCAGCATCCCGCCAATCCCGAAACCGGTGAGCACCCGCATCGCCGAAAGCTGGACCACGTCCGCCGCCATCGCCGCGCCCGTCATGCCGAGAAGCATGATGAACTGGCAACCAAGGATGGTCGACCGCCGACCATAGCGGTCCGCCAGATTGCCGAACAGCAGTGAGCCGAGGCCCATCCCGATCAATTCCATCGAGAGAACCCAGCCTAACGTGTCGGGGGTAAGGCCCCATTCGGCGGTCATCCCTGGCGCCGCGAAGCTGATCGAGCCAGCATCATAGCCGTCGAGCCCATATATCATGATGGCGACCGACACGGCCATCCACTGCGGCCGGCTCATTGGCGCGTGGTCGAGGCCCACCTGAGGATTGGCCGCGCTTTCGGTCACGCACGTTCCCATTGGCTGTCGGGCGAGGAATCCGCCCAGGGGGAGGGCAGGCGGTTCAAGCCGCAGACGCCTGCGTGGCATCCAGAGCGCGCGCGACCTCGAACTGATACTGGACTCCTCCCACTTCGGGGATGAACTCGTTGTCGCGGTCGGCTACTTCATCAAGGCGGCGCAGCAGGCGTTCGGCGATATCCTCGCCCCGGCCCAGATGGATACCGTGCGTCATGGTAACATTGGCCTGTTCGAAGCCGCCGGCGCCGGCGAGCAGGATCCGGCGGGTCGGCGCATCGTCCGCGACCAGCGCGAGCACCGCAGGGCTGACCATGTCGGGGCCGAGCCCCGCCAGCATCTCGGCCGAATAGAGATTGTTGGTCATGTCGGTCGCGGCGCTGGGCGCGAGGCAATTGACCCGGATATTATGGCGCGCGCCTTCGAGCGCGAGCGTTTGCATCAGTCCGACCAGACCCATCTTTGCAGCGCTGTAATTGGCTTGTCCAAAATTGCCGTACAGACCGGAAGATGAAGTGGTGAAGACGATGCGGCCAAAGCCACGCTCGCGCATTCCGTCCCAAACCGCCTTGGTGCAGTTGACCGACCCCATCAGATGGATGTCGAGCACGAGGCGGAAGCTATCCAGATCCATCTTCGCAAAGCTGCGATCGCGCAGGATGCCGGCATTGTTGACGAGGATATCGACATGGCCCCAGCGTTCGGTCGCTGCCGTGATCATTCCCTCGACATCGCCGTAGTCGGCGACATTGGCGGCACTGGGAAGCGCCTCTCCACCTTGCGCGGCGATCTCCTCGCACAGCGCCGTGGCATTGCCTTGATGAATGTCGTTGACGACCACTTTGGCGCCACGACCAACGAGCGCCAATGCGTGCGCGCGGCCGAGCCCGGCGCCGGCCCCGGTAACAATTGCTACTTTGTCGGTCAGATCGATCTTCACATTTGTCTCCCGGCGACGGCGGCTAGAGCAGATGGACTGGGGCCGTGGCGGCCACGTCGTTGCGGGCGGTGACCAGATCGGCCCACGCGGCGATTTTCGGCAGCTCGGTATCGAAAAAATAGCGGCAGACCAGGAGCTTCCCGTCGCGCAACGCTTCACGATCCGCACCCAGGGGCTCAAGGGCGGCGGCAGCGACCGCCTGATCGAGCCAGAGCCAGCCGACGATCATATGGCCGAAGGCGGATAGGAACGGGACCGCATTGTCGCACGTCCGTTCCGGCGCTGCGTCGCGTAGCGCCGCGATGCAGCCTGCGATGCGCTGCCACGCGTCCTCCAGTTTGGACGCGCAGCCCGCGAGCGCCGGCTGCCGGCTAGCCTGGTCGATGGTCGATGCCATGTCCGCCATCAGCACGGCGAGTCCCCGCCCATCGCGCAGTATCTTCCGGTCGATCAGGTCGGTCGCCTGAATGCCGGTCGTGCCTTCGTGGATCGGATTGAGGCGGTTATCGCGCCAGAGCTGCTCGACGTGGAAATCGCGGGTATAGCCATAGCCGCCGTGAATCTGGATCGCGATGTCGTTCGCTGCCAGCCCATATTCGGAAGGCCAGGTCTTGGCGACCGGGATGATCAGCGCGAGCAGGTTTTCCCTCGCCGGGTCCGCCGACTCGTCGTATAGTTTCGCGCAGTAGAAGGACAGCGCCAGCGCACCTTCAGCATAGGCGCGCTGGGTCAGCAGCATGCGGCGGACATCGGCATGTTCGACGATCGGCACCGATGGGCCATGCCTGCGCCCGGCCAACCGACCTTGAAGCCGTTCATGGGCGTAACGTGATGACAGGCGGTAGCTGCGACCCGCGAGCGCCGCCGCGCCGAGGCCGACATTGATCCGGGCCTCATTCATCATCGCGAACATTTGACGCAGACCTTCGCCGGGCTTGCCGACCAACCAGCCGACCGCGCCATCCGCTTCGCCGAAATTGAGAAGGCAGTTGGCTGTGCCGCGATAGCCCATCTTGTGATTGAGGCCGGCGACGCGGACGTCGTTGCGCGTACTGTCCGGCAGCAGCTTTGGTACGATGAACAGTGAGATGCCGGCGGTGCCCTCCTTCAACCTGCCATCCTCGCCGGGGATCTTGGCGAGTACTAGGTGCACAATATTCTCGCTGGCGTCCTGGTCGCCACCTGAGATCCACATCTTGTTGCCGGTGATCCGGAAACGTTCGCCCAACTCGTCGGAACCGTCGGCGATAGCGCGGGTCCGGATATCGGCAAGGTTCGAGCCCGCCTGGGGCTCCGACAGGCACATCGTGCCGAACCAGCGACCGGCAATCTGTGGGCAGGCGAAATGCTCGATCTGCTTCGGAGTACCGTACGCCACGATCAGCCGCGCGTTCGCCACGGTCAGCATCGGATAGGCCGAGGTCGCAATGTTGGCGGCGGCGAAATATGTGAACGATGCCGCGCCGAGCAGGAACGGAAAGCCGGACCCGCCCAACGCGTCGGGGAAGCCGACCGAGAACAGCCCGAGCTCCGCGTAGCGGTGCAGCGCATCGCGGACGGCGGGGCACAGCCTGACCTGGCCCTCGGCGTCGAGCGTCGGCTCTTCGACGTCCGCCTGCTGGTAGTGCGGCAAAAAGGATTCGGCGGCGAGGCGCTCAGAGAGATTGAGAAGGCTGTCGGCCAGCCCCCGATCGACCAGGGTATCGGCGCCGAGCCAATCGAACAGGAGGAAGTCGATCTCGCGACGCGGGGGAAGAGAGTAGGGCAAGGGTCAATCTCAAATGATCGTTGCGCCGCCATCAATGGCGAGAACCTGGCCGGTGATGTGTCCGGCGGCATCGGAGACGAGCAGCAGTGCGGCGCCCATCAGATCGCTCTCGCCGCCGAGCTTCCCGAGCGGGGTCTGGTCGATCAGCTCCGCGCCGTGTTCGGCGACGGTGACGGCGGTGAGCTTCGAGGGGAAAAAGCCGGGGGCGAGCGCGTTAACGCGGATCCTGCGCGGTCCCCACTCGGCGGCGAGCGCGCGTGTCATGGCGATGACCCCGCCCTTGGCGGCATTATACGCCACCGTGCCGCCGCGACGGTGATGGTGGCCGACCAGCCCTTCGATCGAGGCAATGTTGAGGATGACGCCGCCACCCCGCGGGATAAATGCCTGTCGCGCCACGGCCTGCGAGAGGAGGAAGGCGCCGGTCAGGCTGAGCTGGATCACCTTGTCCCAGCCGTCGAGCGGATAATCCTCCGCCGGGGCGCCCCATGTGGTGCCGGCATTGTTCACCAGGATGTCGATGCGACCGAAGCGAGCCATGACCTGTTCGGTGAGGCGCGGTAGGGCATTTGGGTCACTGAGGTCGCAAGGGAATGCGGCGGCCTCCACCCCTTCCTTGCGCAGCGTCGCCACCGCTTCGTCCAGCTCCGCCTGCTTGCGGGAACAGAGGGCGAGCGTGGCGCCGAACTCACCCAGGCCGCGCGCGACCTGAAACCCCAGGCCCCGCGAACCGCCCGTGATAATCGCCACGCGGCCGCGCAGATCGAAAAGCTGATGGAGGCGATTCATGCGACCTGTTCTTCCCCGGCGGATGGCGGGCAGCGGCGAGCCCGCTTTTTCGCGGGCGCGGCGCATTGGCGCCAGCAGTGCCAAGCATAAGATCGGGGATGCCAGAGTCAAACAGTTTTTATAAAAATGTACAGATTCATTTCAAAGATGCTGACTGGCAGATAGCGGTGCGAAAACTCTCTCGTTTTCGGCTGATTTCCAGGATGTTGGAGCCGCAGGCCACGGTGCGGACGATGCCACCGATGAAGAGTGCCTGCAGACGATATCCTTCGAATGTTCCGCGTGGGGCGATAGCTGCGAGCCGTCGCTGCCACGACGAGGACTGGTCGAGAATTGCGCGGCCCACGCTTTCGCGCAGGCGCGGTTCGCGCGCCGCCTCCAGCCAGATCGAATAATGGGCGATCGAGGAGCGGGCGTATTCGGTCGCTTCGCGTGTGTAGATCGCCATGGTCAGGTCGACCAGTTCGTCCGCCGAGGTCAGCGGCGCAGTCCGTTCGGCTGAAAGCTCGCGATACCGGGCCTTGGAGCGCTGGAACAGGGTGATCTCGGCCTCGCGCAACAGGTCGCCGATCGATTCGAAATAATAGGATGGCGCAGACTGGGCCATGCCGGTGCGCTGCGCGACGGTGCGGAAGCCGATGCCGCCGCTGCCCTCGCGCATCAGAATGTCGATCGCCGCTTCGATGATCGTTTGGCGGGTGCGGCGCGCTTTTGGGGTGAGCGCAGCGGCGTTGCTCGACGGACCGGGAGCAGGTGTGGAGTGCGCGGACGCAGGATCGCCGGACCAGATCCGCGCCACCGCAGCCTCGTCCAGCCCCAGCCCGTGGACCATCAGTGTCATTCCGATCACGGTATCGATACCGGAGATCAGGGCTTCGCCGTCAACGGGGGCGTCGAACTGGGCGAGCAGCTTTCGCCACGATGCGTAGAGTGCGTCGAACCAGCGGCGCGCGCGTTCCTGCCCCTCGTCGGTGCGCGTCGCGTCCATGATGATCTCGCACCAGGCAAGGCTCTGGATATTGTGGCGCGATGCGGTGTTCGCGACTAGGCGGAAGAGCAATTCGTCCTGGCTGACAAAGTGGCGCTCACCCCTGCCGCAACGATCGCCGAGCCGATCGAAGCCGTTGATATAGTTAGCCATCAGCCGCGCCGAGGCATCGGCGATCATCTCTGCCTTACTGCTGAAGTGATAGGTCGTGGCGGCCAGCGAGACGCCTGCAGCTTGCGCCACGCGACGATGGGTGAGGCGCCCCAGGCCGTCCCGGGCGAGGACGGCGATCACGCCGTGAAAGATGCGGTCGCGTACCGGGAGATCCCGTCGGGGGCCAGGGGGCGTCATTCAGTCAGGCATAGCTTGGCAGCAAAGAGCGCGCCACGATTTTGTAAGAATGTCCAGGATCGGCCGGCGCCCCGCTGCATCGGCTATTGAGGATTACTGACGAACAGGGAGAGGACCATCTCGATATGCCGTTCGACAAAGGCATCCTCGAACGGATTCTGATTCGAGATGAGTTGATATTCCCCGGCAAGTGTGAAGACCGAGGTGGCGGCGCCGATGAACAGATAGCGTAGGTGCATCACGTTGCCGGGGCGGATGATGCCTGCGTCCTGCGCTTTCTTCAGGATCGTCAGGTCGAGTTCGATCCCGGGCGCGAGATGCGTGTTCACAAGCCATTCGAGCCGGCTCTGATCGCCTTTGCTCGCCTGGACCATGAAGCGGTGGAGTTCGGGCACACGGGCGCTGAAGAGGATGAATTCGCGCAGCATCAGCCGGATCAGAACGGGTTCGTCGACGCCGTTCAGCCCCTCGTATCGCCGGCGCTGCCGGTCGACATAGTTTCCGAAGACATGCGTCGCGGACGCTTGCCACAGCATTTCCTTGTTTTGGAAATGATGGCCGATCAGCCGGTGGTTGATCTGGGCGCGATCGGAGATCTCGCGGGTACTGGCACCGTCAAAGCCCTTGTCCGCGAATTCGCGCAGAGCGGCGGCGAGAATCGCGCGCTTCGTCTCCACCGCACGCTGTTGTTCTCGCCGTTTCCGAGGCTTGGGGCTTTCCTGCCCTCCAGTGCCGGAGGGCGCGCCCGCCGGCTTCTCCGATCCTTCAGTCAAGCACTTTCATCCCGTGTTCGATGGTCACGACTGGGTGGAGCACCCGAAGAGTCAGTTTGGATAGCCGGACTCGAGCTTCGGGTCGACCTTGTCCGCAGGAGTGTGCTCGCTCCGGATATGCCGATCGCGCTGCGGGGGCTATTCCGGTAGGCCGTCGAGTAGATCGTTGCGCTTCAGCCAGTCGAGAATCAGGCCGATTGCCGTTTCCAACTGGTCCCGCTGGCCGATCAGATAATGGTTCGCGCCAGCGATGGTGTGGAGTTCCTTCTTGCCGCCGAGGCTGTCGTAGATCGTCTGCGCGTGTGAGGGCGGGCAGCAATCGTCGGCGGAATTGGAGATGACGAGCGCGGGGATGGTGACGTTCGGTCCTTGCAGCGCGGTGTTCGCCTGCGAGGTCTCGGTGCTCCACTGGGACAGCCAACTGCGTAGCGTGGCGAATCGGGCGAGGCCGATCGGTCCGTTGTTCACGCTGGCCGGCAGACCGAGATAGCATTGGCCGGGGTGGCGATCATTGGGATCGACGGCGGGGTCGAGCCAGCGCGGATCGGCCATCGTGCCATGGGTGACGAAGCAGCGTTCCTGAACCGGGCCGCCGGTGCGTTCGAGCCGATCCAGCGTCTCGCGCGCCCAGGCCGTGATCCGCTCGTTGCGCGTGACCTGCGCCGCGCGGTAGGCGGCGACGAAATCGGTGCTGTAGGGTGGCCGGGGGCCATTTTGCTGGTCGTAAAGATCGAATGCGGGGTCACGGTCCGTCGGATCGAGCTCATTGCGGATCGAGGCGTCGAGTGATTCCGTCATGATCGTCGAGCGCGCCGAATGCGCCGCCACCTGCATGATACCGTCGGCGGGGATGAGTCCCGACAGGTCGATCGGTTCGCCGGACGGCGTGGCGGTCAGCGTCGGCGACTCCGCCTGTGATTGATAGAAGGCCGACAGCGAGGCCCCGCCGCTCCAGCCGGCAAGAATGATCTTTTTGTAGCCCAGCTTTTCGCGGGCGTAGCGGACGTAATGGCCGAGATCGAGCAGCACCTTTTCCATGATCAGCGCGCTGTCGTTGTGCGGATAGCGGCTGGCGCAGGCGAGGACCGCCACACCGCGGCGCGCGAGCTCGCGGGGGAGCGGCAGGGTATCGAGCGTCGCGGTCGGATGCATGAACACCAGCACCGTGTCGTTGTTCGCGTCCGGCCGGCGCATGTGCAGGCCCTGCACAAAGATGTTGGCCACGCCGCCACCATAGGTTTCGCGCGACAGGCTCTGTTCGGTGAAGGAAATGAGGATCGGAGTGGAGGTGTAGCTGATCTTCTTGTCGGACACGGCGTTGTTACCCCTTGTTATCCCATGGTGTGAGTGTCGAAGCCTTGCGTTCGGCCTTCGAGCGTGATGGCTGGCCGACGTTCAGCTCCGGCTCGCCGCCGCGCTAAGGATGAAGCCGGCATCGGGGGCGACCGGATCGAGATCGAGCGCGCGGAGCATGGATTTTGTGGTGCAGATCGCCGCGGAGGTGACGGGCATGCCGAGTTTGTCCTCGACCAGCGGCACCGCCGGAAGCGAGGGCATCTGAACGCAGGCGGACAGCACGACCAAATCGGCGCCATCGGTGTTCAGCCGCTCGACATCCCTGAGCAGGGCCATCGGATCGCGGCGGCCCACCTCCAGATTGTCGGGGATCGCGAGGGCGATCGAATCGACCACCGCGATTCCCTGGTGCCGGATATAGTCGACAACCAGATCGGTGAGAGCAGGCATATAAGGTGTGACCAGCGATATCGAGCGGATGCCCGCCAGCGTCAGTTCATCGATCAGCGCCCCGGCCGAGGTGATGACGGGGGCGGCGTACCCCTCCTCGCTCATTCGGGCATGGAGCGCTTGCTTGCTTGTGATGTGGTAGCCGCGGCCCATGCTCATGATCGCGACAAGGCAGGCATAGCCGATCACGTCGACTTGCGCATCGGCCAGTTCGGCCGCGCAGCGCAGGCTGTCGCGGTCCATCGCCGCGAGTTCCTCCTTGGTCACCTTCTTCATCCGCATGCGGCTGGAATGGAAAGTGAAGCGATCGCCGGGGATCATGGCTTCCCGGCCGCGCAGGATCGCGGGGATTTCCGTTTCCATGGTGGTGTTGGAACTCGGGACGATCTGGCCGATCCGCATGCTGTCTTTCCTTGAAAACTGGGGAGGAGGGCCGGGCACGAAGCCGATCCCGCTATTTGGAGAGGATGTGGGCGACGCAGACCGAACCGATGCCGATCATGTGGGCGAGCCCTAGCCGCGCACCGGGCTGTTGCCGTTTGCCCGCCTGGCCGCGCAGCTGAAGCGTGATCTCGCAAATCTGTCCGACGCCGGTCGGTCCGATCGGATGGCCCATTGCCAGCAGGCCGCCCGACGGGTTCACCGCGATCCGGCCGCCAATGTCGAAATCGCCGCGAGCCAGCTGTCGGGGGGCCTCGCCCGGAGGGCAGACGCCAAGTGCCTCGACATAGAGGAGTTCCTCGATCGAGAAACCGTCATGGAACTCGACGAGATCAAGCTCTGCGGGCGCGATGCCCGCCTCCGCACAACTGGCGGCAAGCGTTTCGCGCGTGAGTTCGGTGTCCGAATCCGCGCCGGGGCCGTAGAGCTTTTCAGATCGTGAGGTCGACGACAGGATTCGCACGCATTGCGACGGATTGATGCCATATTGAATGATGGCATCTTCGGACGCGATGATGACCGCGGCGGCCCCTTCGCCCACCGGGCAGCATTGCAACCTGGTCAACATGCCCGAGATCCGCGGCCCCGCCATGACCTCTTCGAGCGAATAGGCGGTGCGACGCTGCGCATAGGGGTTTTTCGAAGCGTTGCGGTAATTTTTCACCGCGACCTGGGCGATCTGTTCCGGGGTGAAGCCGTAGCGGTGCATGTAATCGTGCGCGAGCAGAGAGAAGTGCATGAACGGCGAGTCGTGGTCGCCGATGAGGTCGCGCACGCCGGTTTCGTGATGCGCGAGCCGGATCGGGGCCGGCTTGTCGACGCCCACCGCGAGCGCGATATCGCAGGCGCCGGTGGCGACCTCCAGCGCGGCGTGATGGACAGCGGTGGATCCTGAGGCTGAGGCATTCTCGATGTGCGAGATGGGCAGGCCCGACGCGCCGAGATGCCGGAGCATGACCCGGCTAGGCGCCATCCCCAGCAGCGCGGTGCCGGTATAGGCCGATTCAACGGCGGAGAAGTTGATAGCTGCATCCGCCAGGGCGGCGCGGATCGCCGTCAAACCCAGTTCCACATAGCTGGTCTCGCTGGCGGACTGATAGGGGTGGAGACCGATCCCGATCACATAGACGGGACGAAATTCGCGGAGGGGCCTGCGCATCAGGCCACCTCCATCGCGCGAAAACGAAGTTGCGGCGCGTCGCCCTTCGTAGTCTCGATCAGTTCCGCCTCGACCCGGCTGTCGACGTGGAGTGGCGCGACGTCGGCGTTCATCAGCGCGCGGATCACCGGGCCATCCTCAAGCGCGATCGATCCCACCGTATAGGGCACGGCGACATTGGGGCGAACCGCACGGTTCACGCTGACAAAGGCAAGCAGGCGACCGCGCCCTGCAAGCATCCTGCCTTCGAGCGCGTCGCCGGATCCGCCGCAATTCTCGCAGCCATATGGATTGGGCGGGAATGCGACATGACCACAGAGCCGGCAATGCTGCCCCCGCAACACCGTCGCCGGGCCTTGCTTCTCATAAAGAGCCTCCAAAACCGTCCCTCTCACATCGTAGAAATATGCGGTAGCAAATGACTTGACGTGGATAATATGATGAATATAAATTCTACAGTCAAGCAATACAACGGATGGAAAAGTGATTCGAGAGGGGGCCATCTTGGTGAGGCGGGAGGGGGCGATCGCGACGATCGTGCTCAACAGGCCGGCACGCGCCAACACGATCAACATGAGCGTGACCGTCGAACTGAACGATGCGCTCGATACGCTGGACGCCGACCGGGATGTCGCCTGCATCCTGATCACCGGCGCGGGCGACCGCCATTTCTGTGGGGGCGCCGATCTTCGCGAGATCGGGGGCATGATCACCGAGCAGGGCGTCACCGGCGATCCTCGCCGGGATTTCATCCGTCATATCGAGCAGGTGTCGAAGCCGGTTATCGCGGTGATCAACGGCGCCGCAATGGGGGGCGGGTGCGAGATCGCGCTGGCATGCGATTTCCGCATTATCGCTGACGACGCGAAGATCGGGTTGCCGGAAATTCGCTTCGGCGCGCTGCCGGGGGGCGGGGGCACGCAGCGGCTGCCGCGGCTGATCGGTCTCGCGGCGGCGAAGGAAATGATCCTGACCGGCAAGCTGCTCAATGCGGAAGAGGCGCTGCGTATCGGTCTGGTGAACGCGGTCGCGCCACGCATCGAACTTGAGGCGCGGGCGATGGCGCTTGCCGAATCGTTGATCGACAAGGCGGGCTACGCGCTCGCCGCCGGCAAGGCGTTGCTCAACCAGGCGCTGGACCTGCCGCTGGACGACGGTCTTGCGCTGGAGCGGCGGACGGTTCGCGACATGGCGTCGGACGCAGAGCGCAGGTCGGCGCAGGAAAAATCGGCGGCGAACAGCGCCGTCTATTCGAACATCTTCGCCGAAAAGCAAGAATAGTGGGGCGCAGCGTGAACGACAATATTCTCGATCTAAAGGGTAAAATCTGCCTCGTTACCGGCGCCGGGCAGGGTGTTGGCCGCCAGGTCGCCCTGCATTTCGCGCGATCGGGCGCGGGTGCGGTGGTGATCAACGACTATCATGCCGACCGCGCCGAGGCTGTAGCGGCCGAGGTCCGGGCGCTGGGATGCGAGGCGCTTGCCGTAGCCGCTGACGTGACCGACCGATCCGCCGTGGAGGCAATGACACGCCGCGCCGAGACGCTTGGGCCACTGGGCGTGCTCGTCAACAATGCCGGCAATCTCGGGGCCAATCCCGACGCGGTGGAACAATTGCCCTTCTGGGCGGCAACGACCGAGACGTGGAGCGCGTTTCTGGGGGTCAATCTGTACGGCGTGATCAACTGCACGTCGGCGGCGATTCCGGGCATGATCGAAAGGAAGGCCGGGCGGCTCATTACCATCGTCTCGGACGCCGGCCGGGTGGGTGAGCCAGGGTTGGAAGTCTATTCGGCGGCGAAGGCCGGGGCGGCGGGCTTCATGCGCGCGGTGGCGAAGTCGATGGGGCGCTATGGCGTCACCGCCAACAGCATCTCGATCGGTACGACCCGTACCCCTGCCGTCGCCGACGTGACCGAGGATGCCGAACGATCCAGGCGCATGCTCGCTCACTATCCGATCCGGCGTTTTGGTGAGCCGGACGACATCGCCAATATGGCGCTGTTCCTGGCTTCGGACGCATCCAGCTGGATCACCGGTCAGACCTACGCAGTGAACGGCGGCTACTCGTTCGGGCTGTAAGTCACTGCAAAAATCGAAAAATGGAGACGGAGCGGTGAGGAAGGCAGAGTTTTACAAGAATGCGCGCCAGGATTGCGCGGGGCCATGCGACGGGCTGGTCGTGGTCGAGGCCACCACCTCCTGGGCTGGGCCGCTCGCCGGCTGCCTCCTTGCCGATTTCGGTGCGACGGTCATCAAGGTGGAGCATCCCGCAGGGGAGGTGATGCGCCGCCAGCCGCTTCAAATCCCCGGCTCGACGCTGATGATTCAGCACGAGACCGTGAACCGGAACAAGCAGAGCGTCGCACTGGATATTCGTGAGGCGGCGGACAAGGCCAGCTTTCTTAGACTGATCGAGCGGGCCGACGTCTTCATCGAGAATTTCCGTCCGGGCACGTTGGCGTCGTGGGGGCTGGGATATGACGATCTGGCGCGGATCAAGCCTGACATCGTCTATGTCTCGATCAGCGGCTTTGGCCAGTTCGGAACGATGGCGGAGCGCGCCTGTTACGATCCGATCGCGCAGAATTACTGCGGATGGACGTCGATTTCGGGCGGCGCGGACCAGCCGCCGATGAAGGCTCCGACCTATCTGGGGGACGATCTCGGCGGGTTGCAGGCGGCTTTGGGCGCGCTGGCCGCGTTACGCCATCGCGATCGGACGGGCGAGGGCCAGCATGTCGACGTCGCGATGATCGACAGCCTGCTGTACGCCAGCAACGGCAATCTGACCGCGGGTGCCTATGGCATCGAATTGCCCCGGACCGGCAACCAGTATCAAAATGTGATGCCGGCCAGCGTTTTCATATGCGCCGACGGATCCGCCTATATCGCCACGCTGCTGGACAGCCATTGGAATGCGATGGCGGAACTGATCGGCCGGTCGGACCTGAAAGGGCTGAAGCTGCCCGAGCGCTTGGCGCGCCGCGATGAGCTTAACGGCTTGCTGGGTGCGTGGTGCGCGACACGGCCGTCCACGATGGTGGTGGAGGCGTTCGTCGCACAGGGGTTGGCCGCTACGCGCGTCAATACCTTCCAGGACGCGGCGGCCGAGGAACATATTTCGTCGCGCGACATGCTTCAGACGGTGCGGCTGTCCGATGGCGCGGAAGCACCGCTGACCGGACCTGCTGTCAAATTCTCGAGAACTCCGACGCGGATTCGCACGCCCGCACCGGCGATCGGACAGCACAATGACGCACTGCTCGCGGTGTCCACTGCGGCCGAGTGAAACGGCAAATCCAGTTCAAAAATGGCGCCACAAGGACGCCTGAAAAGGGGAGAGGGAAAGTGCCTAAACACAGTAACGCAAAGCGAATATTGGCCCTCGGGAGCGCGGCGGCCGCATTATTGACCGCCCCGTCGGTCGCGCGTGCCCAGGACACGCCGACGGCGACGGTTGACGATCCAAGCCTTGCCGATATCGTTGTAACGGCCCGCAAGCGTGAGGAGCGTCTGCTCGACGTGCCTATCGCGGTGTCGGTGATGGGCGGTGCAACGCTCGAGAACAGCGGCATTCAGCAATTGGGCGAGGCCGTGCAGACACTGCCGGGCGTGGCTGTGACTCCCACGCCGGTGGGCGATCTGCTGTTCATCCGCGGCATCGGTTCGGGCGAGAATCAGGGTTTCGAGATGTCGGTCGGCACCTTTGTCGACGGCGTGTATTTCGGCCGAGGCCAATCGGCCCGTCACGCTTTTCTCGACGTCGATCGTATCGAGGTGCTGAAGGGTCCCCAGCCGATCCTGTTCGGCAAAAACACGATCGGCGGCGCGCTCAACATCACAACACGCAAACCCGGCAATACGCCGGAAATATCGCTGGACGAGTATATCGAACCCGAATTTGGCACCTTCCGCACGACGGGCGTCATTTCCGGCCCGCTGAGCGATACGCTGAAGGTGCGGGTCGTGGGGCGGTCCTATATTACCGACGGCTATATCGATAATCCATTCCTGGGTCGCAAAGAGCCCGGGCGCGACGATTGGGTCGTTCGTGGAACTATGGTGTGGGAACCGGCGTCGAACATCGACGTGGTGTTGAAGGGCGAATACGGCAAGGCGAATATGACGGGCGGCCGCGCCCAGATCAGCAAGGCTTCGCCGACGCTGCGCGCGCTACTGGCGAATGTCGATTCCAAGGCTGAATTTGATCTGGACTACACCAAGTCTGGCCCCGGCGTGGGTGCGTTGTTCAACGAAGAGTTCGAGCGGGCGAAGACTTACAATGCAAATCTTACCGTCAACTGGGATGTGGGCAAGCATGTACTGACTAGTATTTCCAGCTATGCCGGCTATAATCTGAACTATCAATTCGACAGTGATTTCACGCCGCTCGATTTCATTACGCAATTGTGGCACCAGAACTGGCATTCTCTGGCGCAGGAATTGCGCCTGTCTTCCACATCCGGCGCGTTGTTAGACTATCAGGTGGGGCTATATTTCTCTAGCGAGAACCTTGTAAGTAACAAGCTGGGTTTTATCAGCTTTGCACAGCTCCCCGCGCCGCTTGGTAGCGGTACTCGCGTTCATCATTTCGACCAGACGACGACGACCTGGTCGCCATTCGCCGAGGGCACGCTTCACGCGACGGACAATCTCGACTTTATTCTGGGTTATCGCTACACCAACGACCGTAAGACGCTCGACAAGTCGTTCCATTTCGGCGCGCTGGGATCGACGGCGCCGGTGCTGAACCCCACCTTCACCGCGATCGGGCTGGGCACGCCGCACGACCTGAGCGGGCTGGAACGGAGCACCGGCAACAGCTCGCTGGCCGCTACCGCCCGCTACAAACGCGACAATGTGATGTATTATGCGTCCTATACGCAGGGCTTCAAGGCGGGCGGTTTCGACGAGGGTGATACGTCGGGAATCCTGAGCCGGATCCGGTTCGGCGACGAGAAGGCGCAGAGCTATGAGGTCGGCCTCAAGGCCGAGGGGCTGGATCGGCGCCTGCGGATTCAGCTGGACGCATTCTACAGCAAATACGAGAATCTTCAGGTCAGCATCTTCGATGGCGTCGCGTCGCTGATCGTCGGCAATGCGGCATCCGCGTCGTCGCGCGGTGTGGAACTGGAAGGGCAGTTCGCGGCGACGCGCAACCTGACTTTGGGACTCTCGGCGGCCTATCTCGATGCCAAATATGATTCCTATGCGGCAGGCCCCTGCTCGTTCGGGCGCGGCGCGACGTGCAACCTGACAGGAGAGGCATTGCCGTATTCGCCGAAATTCTCCGGCGCGTTCACCGCCGGCTGGAAAAGTGAACTCGGCGGCGGCTGGGGCCTGGGGCTTGACGGGAAGCTGTTCCACAGCTCGTCATTCTCGACCGCGGGCGATCTGGATCCGATGGTCGCGCAGTCCGCCTTCACCAAGGTCGATGCCTCCATCACGATCACCTCACCGGGCGACCGGCTCTCCGTGTCATTGCTGGGCAAGAATCTATCGAACCGGGTCACCGCCCATTTCGGTGACGACATCCCGCTCTCGAACATCCTGGGGAATAATTATCAGCAATATGTCGATCCGCCGCGCACTATAGCAATTCAACTCAAGTATAGATTCCGATGAATGCAGGCTCTGCCAGGCCATATGAAATTTAGAATTACCATGGAGCGTGAAATGAATTCGACTGAATCAGCCATGATCGACGTACAGGTCCAAAATTCGGCCGTGACGGGGGCTGAGATGGTTCGGCGGGCGCGCGAGCTTTCAAAGCTTCTGGCAGAGCAATCCTATGAGGCCGAGAAGATCCGGCGCCCGACCGACGCGGTCATCAAGGCGCTGGAGGATGCGGAAATCTTCAAGATCCTGGCGCCCAAAATCTATGGCGGGTTCGAACTCGATCTCGATACCTTCTTCGAGGTCGGGCTCGCGCTCAGTGAGGGCGACGCCTCGATGGCGTGGGTTGCCAATTTCTATATCGAGCACGTGTGGATCTTTGCCCTGTTCCCGCGCGAGTTTCAGGAGGAGCTGTTCGCGGGCAAGGGTTATGCGCTGGCCCCGGCGATGCTTTCGCCCAACGGCCTGGCGACCAAGGTCGAGGGTGGTTACCGCCTGAAGGGCCGCTGGTCGTGGAGCACCGGGATCATGCATGCGGACTGGGTGATCCCGGCCGCGATCGTCACTCGCGAAGATGGCAAGCGGGTGCCCATGTTCTTCGCGCTGCCGCGCTCCGAAGTCATCGTCGAGGACGTTTGGTTCGTTGACGGCATGCAAGGAACCGGCAGCAACGACGTGCTGATCGACGACGTCTTCATCCCGGAAGGCCGGATGCTGTCGTTTGAGGAGATGATCGAGGGAGACACCCCGGGCGGGCGGCTTCACGACAATCCCATGTACCGCACGCCGATGCTGCCGACGCTTGGGCTGGCGGCGGCGATGCCGGCATTGGGCCAGGCGCGCGCGTGCGTGCGGATGGTCCAGGAGAAACTGCAGGAGCGGATGGGGGTAAAGGGTACGCGCCGCGTCGGAACCGCCAGCTATATGCGGCTTGCCCGTGCCGAGATGCAGGTAGAACAGGCCTACTATTTGCTGCAGGCGCTGGTTCGCGAAGTGATTGCGATCCGCAATCGGTCGACCCGCCTGGATCGCACGCGCTGGGCGACGCAGCTGGCCTATGCGGTCAGCGAGTGCAAGGCGGCGGTGAGTTATCTCGGCGAAATCGCCGGCGCATCCGCCCATTTCCAGTCGAGCGCGATCGGCCGGGCCCAGCGCGACATCAACCTGGTCGCCGCGCATATCGTGTTCGATCTCGATGCACGGCTGGAACTGCACGGCGCGGCGATGCTGGGCGAGGAACTGCCCGGAATCCTCGTCTGATCATGGTCGAAACCCTAGCTCCGTAGCGATGCGGAACATCAGAGCGGAGGGCTGAACATGTCCGTCGTAACATTTGAAGTCCGCGATTCGATCGCGATCGTGACCATGAATCGCCCTGCGCAGCGCAATGCGATGGATGCCGAAATGGCGGTCGCGTTGATCGACCGCTTCGAGGAAATCCGCACTACCCCCGAGATACGGGTGGCGATCCTGACAGGCGCCGGGACGCGGGCATTTTGCGCTGGGGGTGATCTGAATGCGGTGGTGCCGCTATTGACGGGCGATCGTTCGCCCGAGACGGCGGTCGAGCACCGCTGGATGGCGATCCGCAAATCGGGCGGTCCGTTCAAGACCGATATCGGCAAGCCGTTCATCGCCGCCATCAACGGCCATGCCGTGGCGGGTGGATTCGAGATGGTGCTCAACACCGACATCCGCATTGCCGTGCCGCATGCGACCTTCGGTATCCCCGAAGTGAAGGTTGGGCTGTTCCCCGGTGGCGGATCGACCGTGCGGCTGCGCGATCAGATGCCCTATGCCCACGCGATGTATGCGCTGTTGACCGGAGAATCCCTCTCCGCCGAAACAGCGCTCAACTACGGAATCCTCAACGAGATCGTGGCGCCTGATCTGCTGATGGAACGGGCGATGGAGATTGCGCGCCGGATCGCGGCCAACGCGCCGCTCGCGGTGCAGGCTGTACGCGATTCCGTTCGTGCCAGCCACGGCGTGCCCGAGGCGCAGGCACTCGCGATCGAGGCGGGGTATTCCGCCCGCGTCCATGCCACGCAGGATGCAATCGAAGGGCCGAAAGCATTTCTGGAAAAGCGCACCCCCAATTTTCAGGGCCAATGATCCCGCGCGCGGATCCCGGCGGCACAAAGGAGGCATCGTGGACAACCGAGTAGAGGGCCTGCATCACCTTGCGATCAGCACGGCCGATATCAAGAGTCAGATCGACTTCTTCAGCACCAAGCTCGGCATGGAATTGGTGGCGCTATACTGGATGCATGGGGCGAAAGAGACGTGCCACGGCTTCATGCGCATGAACGACGAAAGTTCGGTGGCGTTCGTCCAGAGTCCGCGCGTGTCGAACGCGCCGCCACGGCTGGGGGAGACCCACGCGGGCAATCCGACCGCCGCGAGCGCCGCCGGGACTACCCAGCATATCGCCCTCAAAGTGCGTGACATGGATGAACTGCTGCACATGCAAAAGCGGTTGCGGGCGAACGGCGTCCCGGTATTGGGGCCCGTCGACCACGGTTTTTGCACCTCGATCTATTTCGCCGGGCCGGAGGGGCTGTCGCTGGAGCTTTCCTTTTCCACCGCGCCGATCGAGCCGACGCGGTGGATCGATCCCGAAGTCGTCGCGCTCGCCGGAATCGATGAAGCGGAACTGGTGCGCTACCGCGCCCCGGCTCGCTTCGACCCGGCGGACGCACCGACAATGCGGCCCGGCCCGGAAGCGCCCGGCCCGCATATGAGCAACTATCCCCCGGGCGTGTACGAAAAGCTGATCGCGCTTCCGGATCAGGCGATCTGGGACGCGAGCGAGAACGAGCCCCCTGTGAAAGACCCGGTATGACGCGAGCGAATGGCCCCTTGGCCGGACTGCGCATCATCGAACTGGCCGGGCTGGGGCCTGCGCCGTTCGGCGCGATGTTGCTCGCCGATATGGGTGCGGAAGTGATTCGGGTCGACCGTACCGGCGGCGGATCGGGCATCGGGGTAAAACCAGAATTCGATGTGCTGTCCCGCAATCGCAGGCAGGTGCGCCTCGACCTCAAACATCCAGAGGGGACGAAGACGCTGCTGAGAATCCTTGCTCAGGCGGATGGACTGATCGAAGGCTTTCGGCCGGGCGTGCTGGAGCGGCTGGGCTTTGCACCGGAGATTCTGTGGCAGACTAATCCGAAGTTGGTGATCGGGCGGATGACGGGCTGGGGGCAGGACGGGCCATTAGCCCAGCGTTCGGGGCATGACATCAATTATGTGGCGCTGTCGGGCGCGCTCTACAGCATCGGTGAAAAGGGACGCGCGCCGGTGGTGCCGCTCAACCTGATAGGAGATTTCGGCGGGGGCGGATTGTTGCTCGCCTTTGGTATGGTGTGCGCGATGATGGAGGCGCGCTCGTCGGGGCTGGGCCAGGTGGTCGATGCCGCGATGATCGACGGTGCGGCGTTGCTCACCGCGGGCATTCACGGCATGCTGGGACAGGGCATGTTCCGCGAGAATCGGGGCGAGACGATCCTCAACGGCGGTGCGCCTTTCTATGCCGTCTATGAATGCGCCGATGGCGAGCATGTCACGATTGGATCGCTGGAGCCGCAATTCTTCGACGAGTTGCTCGCCCGGCTGGAGATCGATCCGGCCCAGTTCGGCAATCGCAACGACCCCCGGCAATGGCCGGCTCAGCGCACGATGCTGGAGGCGATCTTCCGGACGCGGGCGCGCGAGGAATGGACTGCGATGCTGCAGGATACCGATATCTGCTTCGCGCCGGTGTTGCGCATGACCGAGGCGCCCGCGCATCCGCATAACCGCGAGCGCGGCGTGTTCGTCGATGTCGGCGGGATGATGCAACCCGCGCCCGCGCCGCGCTTCAGCCGGTCGGTCGTCGGCGAATGCGTGCCGCCAGCCATGCCGGGGGCCCACACCGACGCGGTAATGACGGATTTCGGATTCAGCGATGATGAGATCGCCGCGCTTCATGCAGCGGGGGCGATCGCGAGCGCTACTGCTGCATGAAGCGGCGGTGAGAACTATGTGAAAGAGGGGAGAGAATGAAGGGGTTGATGCAATCCTGGCCGTTGACCGTGAACAGGCTGCTGGAACACGCCAACACGGTCTATCCGGAGCGGACCATCGTCTCGCGCCGGCAGGATGGCGCGATCGTGCGCGAGACCTATCGCGATATGTTCGTCGCGGCCAAGCGGGTTTCGCGCGCGCTGCTCGACGATGGCGTGACGCTGGGCGAACGGATCGGGACTCTGGCGTGGAATTCGGACCGGCATATGGTGACCTGGTATGGCGCGATGGGCATCGGCGCGGTGTTACACACTGTCAATCCGCGCCTGCATCCCGATCAGATCGCCTGGATCATCAACCATGCCGAAGACCGGATCCTGATATTCGACACCAGCTTTCTGCCGATCGTCGAGGCGATCCGGGACAAGCTGGATACCGCGCGCACCTTCATCATCTATGCCGATGACGATGAGATGCCGGCGAATGAACTGGGTGCCATCAGCTATCAAAGCTGGCTGCGTGGGCGCGCGGCGGATGCCGTCTGGGGCGATTTTCCTGAGGATACGGCGTGCGGCCTTTGCTACACGTCCGGCACGACCGGCAACCCCAAGGGGGTGCTTTATTCCCATCGCTCGAATGTGCTGCATACGCTGATCGCCAATGGCAAGGATGCGCTGGGCATCGGTGCTTGCGATACGGTCATGCCCGTGGTGCCGATGTACCATGCCAATGCATGGGGTCTAGCCTACGCCTGCCCGGCGGTGGGCGCGAATATGGTGATGCCGGGCGCCCGAATGGACGGCGCGTCGATCTATGATTTGCTGACGCAGGAGAAGGTGACCTTCACCGCGGCGGTCCCGACGGTGTGGTTGATGCTGCTCGCGCATATGCAGGCACATGGGCTGGACCTTCCGTTCTTGCAGAAGGTGGTGATCGGAGGGTCGGCGCTCCCCGAAAAGATCCTGCGAATCTTTGAGGCCGAGTACGGCGTCGAGGTCGTGCAGGCATGGGGGATGACCGAAACCTCGCCGCTCGGTTCGTTGGGCGTGACCCCGCCACACCTGGTCGACGCCGATCTCGACACCTGCATCCAATATAAACTGAAGCAGGGCCGGCCGCCCTTCGGCGTCGAGTTGAAGACGGTGGACGACGCCGGCGCGGTTCTGGATGCGGACGGCGAAACTGCCGGCCGGTTGTTGGTGCGCGGGGTCGCGGTCGCGCGTGGCTATTTCAAGGGCGATGGCGGGGATATTCTCGACGAGCACGGCTTTTTCGACACCGGGGATGCGGCGACGATCGATGCATTCGGTACGATGCAGATCACCGATCGCGCCAAGGATATCATTAAATCCGGTGGCGAATGGATTTCCTCGATCGATATCGAACGGATCGCGGTCGGCCATGCCAAGGTCGCCAATGCCGCAGCGATCGGTATCGCGCATCCGAAGTGGGATGAGCGCCCATTGCTGATCGTCGAGCCGGTGGAGGGCGAGGCGCCGACACGCGACGAGGTGCTGGCACAACTCGACGGTAGGATCGCGAAATGGTGGATGCCGGACGATGTGATCTTCGTGGAATCCATCCCGCTGGGAGCCACGGGCAAGATCAACAAGCTCGCGCTGCGCGAGCAGTTCAAAAACTACCGGCTGAGCACCTCCTGACGCGCGAGCGTTACGACCGGTGAGTGGCGAGAGGGGCGGGGGCGCAGCGCGACCCCGCCCCTCTCGTCATGTCCGCGCAGGTTCGGCCTTTGCCGCCGCGCCTGCCTTGGGATGGGCATAGTAATGCGACATGTCGAACTCTGGAAACTCTATCGCATCGATCCGGTCGCGCACGTCATCCAGCGCAACGAGAAGGCGATCCTCCAGATCATAACGGAACGGATCGCGAAGCTGTGGTTCGGTGGCCGCGCCGCGGGCGGCTGCGTCCTCGAGGAACCATTCGACGGTACGCCGCACGGAACTGCGAACCGGCACCGACGAATAGTGGAGCCGGGCAAGGTTGCCCGTGTCGAGAATATGGTGGCCGACAGTGAGTGGCCAGCGCGCGTAGGGCCAGGTGGGCTGGGCCAGCGCCATTGGGGCCGATACGATCTCGACCTCCCGATCCATCGCCGCCGCGATCAGGCGAACCCATTTTCGCTGGGTGATCGTCTCCGCGTCGGCGCAATTGAAGATCTGGCCGGCTGACGCGCGGCGATCGCCGACCGCAGCCAGCACGATCCGCGCTGCATTCTCCGAATACAGCGCGCTTTGCATCAAAAAGCCGCCTTCGGGCAGGAGAATGCGGTCGCGTCCGTCCAGCAAGCGGCGGATGATGCTCCATTCCGTCGCGCCGGGCTGGCGTGGGCCATAGACGCGCGGATAGCGCAGGATGGTCGCGTCGAACTCGCCGTGGAGATGGGCCCATTGCAGCGCCGTGTCGGTTTCCACCACACGGGCGCCGAATTTGCCGACGGGATCGAGCGGCGCGCCGACCGGCATCGCGCCGCCTTCGTCGAGGTACTTCACACTCCAGTCGCGCGCGACGCCGCTTTCCGATGAGGGGCGGACCGTCGCCGGCGGATCGATCCAGTCGGGGTAGAAGGTGGATGAGATGCCGATGAAATGCTCGACATGCCCGGCAAGTGCCTCTGCGATATGGCGCAGACGACCATATTGGGCGATCACCGTATCGAAATGTCGCCCCCTTACGGCGTCCCGAACGGGTTCGAGGAAATTGGGGTCGGCAATGATCCGCTCCACTGGTGCATCGAATTCCACCGGATGGCGTCCGGTGTTCATTACCGCGACCTCGTGATTTTCAGCGATCAGCGAATTCACGACAAGCGGCCCTGTCGGCCCGCCGCCGCCGATCAGCAGAATTCGCATGTTTCTCGCCATTCTAGGACTCCCCCCATCTGCCAGCGATCGGTATAAATGTTATTCAATGGATAATTTAATGTAGTTAACCGATCCATTCAATGAATTATATTGGCCGGGATATGGTGCTCTCGGGCTATCAGACCAACGTGGCAGCGGGTGCTGCCAGACCCGCGCGAGTCGGTCTTCCGACGCTGCATTTCGAGCGAATTTCCGCAGCGGGTGCTGTCAGACCGGCGCGAACGGCTCTCCACACGATGCATTTGGGGCGGGCGGGGCGGTCTGTCAGGCAGCGAGGTTCCGCCACGCGGCCTGGGCGGCTGCGCGTCGTTCCGTGTAGATTTCGCGACTGACGAGATGGCCTTCGTGGTTGAAGTGATTGTGGACGCTGGCGTGGACCGAAACGAATTTCTGCAACGACTTCATTTGTCGAAATCGCAGCATCGCCCGCTCCCGTCGCCGGAACGGCAGGTGGCTGTTCTCCACGCGATTGTTGAGCCAGCGGCCACATTCGCGACGGTCGAGATTGCCGAGTCCCCGCATCGCAGCGGGGTATGATCGCAGCCCGTCGGTAACGATCGCCTCGGGCGTTCCGTGGCGCTTCAGCGCCTTCTTCGTGAAAGCCGAAGCGGCGGATTTATCGCGCCTTTCGTCACGTAACTCTCGAGGAACTCGCCCTCGTGATCCACCGCGCGACATAGATAATGGCGCTCTCCGTTGATCTTCACGAACATCTCATCAAGGTGTCATTTCCAATGGCGAAAGCTGCACATCCGGTTCACCCGCCGACGCCGACTGTTCGCCGCGACCATCGGGCCGAAGCTGTTCCACCAAAGCCGAACCGCCTCGTGATATGGATCTATGCCGCGTTCGAAAAGCACATCCTCGACGTTCGCAGTGATTGCCGGGTGCCGCGCGCCCGGCTGCTCAGAATGTGACCGTCTTTTCGCTGACAGTGTTCGCATCCACCTCCGCCGCGGTCACCGGTCGGTTTTTGCAAGTGAAGCTCGAGTAGATCTGTAACTGGTCGCGGTAATGCGGATCGGGCGTCCCGTCAGGTGCGATGAAGCCGCTCTGGCCGGGCGGAACCGCTTCGCACATCGTCACCTTGCCGCCTCGAAACACATACATCGCGTTCATCGTGCCGCGCTTCTGGTTGGGCTTGACGACAATCTTCTCGTTCGGGCTGCTCCACGGCACACCCATCGGGCTGAGCGTCCGCCAAGTCTTGGGCCGCGTGTCGAGCAACCACTTGTCGGTATCGCCGCCGTAGCGATCGGTCAGCGTCTTGGCAGCTTCTGTCAGTGTCGCGCGGATGAAAGCATCTGGCGCCGTTCCGTGCAGGAAATCATATGCGGGCGTCAGGCTGCCGTCCTTACCCTGCGCCAGCGCGAAATAGAGAACCTGCGCACCGAGCGGTTGGCCCCAGCCGCAGTTGAGTTCGGCTTCACGCGAACCACAGCCGCCGAGATATTTCTTGGGCATGTCCCGCTCGAAGAAGCGCGTGAGTGCGATACCCATCCACCCATAATAGGCAGCGACGCCGGGCGAGGCATATTTGCCAGAGTAAGTCGGGTCGCGTTCCTGTCCATCCCAATCGATGATCGCATCGGCGATCCTGCGGATTGGACTGTTGGCCGGCTCACTCGTCACAGCGGCGCGGATCAGCGGCACGAAGTAAGGCTGCTGTTCGGCGGCGTAGGAAGCGTCTCGATTCACGTCCCACACCTGCGACGCGGTCATCTTGCTCTTGGCCTCGAACTGGCGGTCGATCGCGTCGACATGGTTGAGCCGCGACCACAGCAGCGTGTCGGTATTGAGCACGTCCTTTGACGGACGGTTGTTCCAGTTGGCGATATAGCCCTGCCGCGGATTGAGCACGCGGGCGTTATCGGCGGCGGGCTGGAACCCGGTCCACTCGCGCTCGCCCGTACCAGGCGTCGGCAGCTGGATTTCGAAATCCTTGGCGCGGATCGGATAGCGGCCAGCCTGGATATAACCGATATTGCCGTTGCGGTCGGCATAATATTGGTTCTGATTGTTCGACTTGCGCGCGATCGCCGCTGACCATTCGGTGAAGTTTTGTGCCTTCATCTCGTCGTAGTAGGCGAACATCGATTCGATCTCGCGCCCAGCCCATGAGCGACGCTTGCTGTAGGCGGTGTTGTTCTTGAGGTCGAAGGTCAACACCGGGCCATGCACCGTAGCGTAAAGGTCGACCGTTTCGGTCTTGCCGCCACGCACCGCAATCGTGACGGTGCGCTTGCTCATCGGTACCCACTTGCCCTTGAAGCGATATTGATGCGGGTTGTTCGGGTTGAGTTGTTCCTGGAAGATGTCGAGGATGCTGCCGGCGAGCGCGGTTCGGCCCCAGGCGATGGCGCCGTTGGTGCCGTAGTGGAAATAGGGCAGCCCCGGATAGGTCAGGCCCGTCACGTCAATACCAGCGCCGTGCAGCGAGGCACTCCACACCATGCTCGGCACCTGATCACCGACTTGGGGACCGCTCACCAGCACCGCATCGGCATCGACCAGCTTGTCGCGATTGGCGAGCCAGGTGTTGCTCGAATGCGGCGTCTTGTCCGGTCCGGTGCCACCCCATAGCGACACCGACTGGCGCGCCTCCTCGGCCGCCGCCGCTGGCGAGATCGGCTTGAGCGCCGACATCTCGACCGGCCGGAACGGCTGGCCCGGTGTGCCCGCGCGACCCGATTTCTGATCCTCGACGGGGACCGTCAGCACCGCGGCCGGGTCGTCTCGCCAACGCAGGGTCGCAAAGATCTTGCGCGCTTCGGCGTCGCCATGCTGTGCACGGAGTTCGGCCAACAGCGCACTGTTCGAGATCTGCGAGGTATAGTCGGAGAAGCGGAACAGCAGTTGCCCGACCCACGACATCGCGATGTCGAGGTCAGTCCATGGCTCCGGCATGAAGCCGAAATCGTTGAATTGCTTGGGCATGAGATGCTGCGGATCGGCGAGTACATCCCTGATCCGCGCATTGATTCCCGCAACCATGCCATCGATCGCCTCGCGATGCTCGCCGGTCACCTCGGCAAGCTGTGGACGCAGCGTATCGGGATCGTAATTGGTCAGGATGTCGCGATCCTTCTCCAGATATTCCGCCCCGAACACAGCGGCGGCGCGCCCCTGCGACGATCGCTTGGTCGATTCCAGCTGGAACAGCCGATCCTCGGCCACCGCATAGCCATAGCCGTAGAACAGGCTGTACGTATCGTCGGCGTAGATGCTGGGCACGCCGAAATTGTCGCGCTTGATGACGACCTTGCCGTGGCGTGGAGCGTTGGGTGCGGCAGGTCGTCCGGCGGGCTTGGTCTGCGCAAGTGCCGGTCCCGACAATAGTGCAAGTGCCGCAACGGCGGTTAGCACCCGCGTGCGATGGTGACCCATGTTACTCTCCCTTTGCCGGCCTATGCCGTCGTCACAGGACGGTGTCGCCGCCCACGCGTCCGATCAATGCGCGATGCGGTATTTATCGATGCGGCCCAACCGACGAAGGACGCATGCCGCCGGCGCGCGCCCTTCGTGCTGTTGTGCCTCAGAATGAGAAACGCGCCCCGACGCGGAAGAACCGTCCCAGTACATCGTACAGCGCCGAGTTGACGGAGCGCACCAGATAGGGATTGGCACCGGCCGATGCGGCGAGCGGCGGATCAACGTTGAAGACGTTGTCGATCTTGAAATAGAGTTCGCTCTTGAAACCACTCTCGGGCTTGGTCAGCTTAATGCTTCCGCCGACATCGACGTAGAATGCCCCATCGACGTGGTTGTTGTTGACCGTCGGATTGTTGATCGTCGCTACAGGACAGTCCGAGATGCACTCGATCCACGCGTTGTTGATCACGCCGGGACTGACATAGCGTTCCGTGACGCTCAGGCTGACCCGGTCACCGCCATAGGATTGGGTGGTGTAGATGCGCCACTTGGCGATGTTGCCGCTATTTTGCCCGGCCGATTGCGAGGTGATCGCATTTGGTAGCCCCGAGTTGGTCTCGTAGGTGAAGACATGGGTCGCGAGCCCGCGCAGCGTCAGCGTTCCCGCGGCACCCGGGATGATGCTGTCGAGCGGCGTCCGATATGACGCCTCGAGATCGAGCCCGCGCGTCTCGGTCGAGGCGAGGTTGAACGGCACTAGCTGGACCTCGGTGATCTGCCCGTTCGACCCGCGGATGATCGAAGCGCAGGCGTCGGTATTGCCCAGCGCACATAGGTCGACTGTCTGCTGCGCGCTGATCGTGCCGATGCCGCCCTTCACCTCGATGCTGTAATAGTCGGCCGAGAGGCTGAGCCCGGGAAGCCATCCAGGCTGGTACACCACGCCTCCCTGCTTGGTCTCCGCCTTTTCGGGCTGGAGGTTCAGGTTGGAAAGCGTCGCTTGGTTGATCGTCTGGTTGAGGCCGACATTGGGTGGCAGCTTGTCGATGACCGTGCCGGTAAAATTCTGTGGCGCGCGATAGAGTTCGCTGAGGTTGGGCGCACGAATGTCGCGCGAGACCAGCCCGCGCAAACGCAGCCCTTCGAGCGGCGCCGCCCAAGTTGCGCCTACTTTCCACGTCGTGACATAGCCCGATTGGCTATAGTCGGTAGCACGCGCCGCGAGGTTGAGCTCCAATTTGCCCGTGCCCTGGCTGTTCAGCAGCGGTACGACCGTCTCGACGAAAGCTTCGCGGACATCGTAACTGCCCGACGCGGGGCGGAAATTGCCGGTAAACCAGTTGTTGCCGGCCGCCGAGAGCAGCGGATCGCCGCCATTGCCCGTCGAATAGGGGTCGGCTGCCTGGCGGAAGCTTTCACGCCGCCATTCGACACCATAGGCCAGCGAGATCGCACCGGCCCACCCCTCGAACAGGTCACCCGAAGTGCTTGCGGCCGCGACATCCTGGGTCAGCCAGGTTTGGAGATAGGGCTGACCAATAATCCAGTCGATCGCAGATTGCGAAGCGACGCCGGTGCCGATGACGTTAAGCGGGACGCAGCCGGCCGCCTGCGCCGCAACCGAACGGCACACGATCCGGCCATCGCCTGCATCGACCGCGTCGATCGCAGCCAGAAGCCGCGGGTTGAGGCCGGCGTTGAGGATACGGCTCTCAGTGAAAGACTGGCCGTGCGCATAATAGGCGCTGAAATTCCAGTTGTTGCCGAACAGCGAATAGCTGCCGTCGAGGCCGACGGTGAAGCGGTCCATCGAACGCTTGTTGACCGCAATACTGTCGGGCAAATCTGCAATGTAGCTACCGAACGCGAAACTGGTGATCGCGTTTGCCGCACAAGCATCCTTCACCGACTGCGGAAGGTAGGCGTTGCTGCATTGAATGGTCAGCGTTCCAGTGCGATACTGACCGGGGAATGAGTGTGCCAGGGTGCGTACCGCGCCGTGATTATAGGTCGCGTAAACCGAGATTTTCGACGTCACGTCAAAGGCCAGCCGCGTATAGATTGTGTCGCGCTTCTGCTCGGCATCAAGGTTTGAATTGTTGCCGATATCGCCCACCTGATCGCCGCCGGCCATGTTGGCGCCGTCGTTGATCGTCCCATAGGTGAAATTATAGGGTGAGCCGCCCGGCCCAAAGGCGATGCCTCGGAGTGGACCTGCGGTGATGATGCCGCCGGGTGCCAGGCGCATGTCCACGACGTGCGGCGCGACGATATATTGAGGCTGCCCGGCCGGCGTGTTGGCGATGGCGCGCTGGACGATGCGCGTGCCGTCATACCAGTCGCGACCACCGATGCCGCTCGGGATGCCGTCATTGCGCTGAATCTCGCCGCTGACCACGAAATGGGCGCGGCCATCGAGGAACTTGGCGCCGAACGTGAGCGACGCAACGGCCTGCTTGTCGTCGCCATAGGTGGTGATGCCACCGTTCACATTGCCCTTGAGCCCGACAAAATCATGATCGAGAACGTAGTTGACTACGCCCGCGACCGCGTCCGAACCCCATGAGGCGGAAGCGCCGCCAGTGACGATGTCGACACGTTTCACGAGTGCCTGCGGGAAGGCGCCGGCGTCAGTGACGCCGATGTTGAGCGCACCGACTACTCGTTGGCCGTCGAGCAGGGTCAGCGTGCGGTTGGTGCCGAGGCCGCGCAGGTTGAGCGTGCTGAGGCCCCCGGTGCCGGTGCTTTGCGTGGTGCCGAAGGTCGAGGTCGAGTTGCTTCCGGCTAGCGACGGAAGCTGCACCGCGGCGGTGAACACGTTGGGTTCGCCCGCGCGCTCGATATCTTCCTGGCCGAACACCGTGACTGGGGTCGGCGCTGCGTAGCCGTCGCGGATGATACGGGTCGCGGTGACCGTAATATCGCCGCCATTATCGGTCGCCTGCTGCTCGGCAGGCGGCAGCGCGGCAGGCCGCTCGGGCGCGCTTTGCGCGGCGGTTTGCGCTTGCGGCGCAGCCTGCGCGGCAGCGGGCATTGCGATTGCGAGCGATGCGAGCGCGACTGCGAGCGGGCTCGCCTGAGTCAGGCCGTGAAGTGCACGTCGCGAACGAAGGCCAGTGGCCATGATCCCCCCCTTTTTCCTTTACGTCGTGCATGAGCCGACGCTTGTGTCCGCAACCCTCTACTGGGCCGGGATGGGGAAGACTGTTCCTAACAGCCACGATGCAGCAATGACATTTAGCTGATAGCTTGATAACGTCGGCACAAGTCTGATGACGTAGCGAAGGTCAGGTCAACGCCAGAGCACGCGCCTCGATCTCGACCTGCCGCATGAAATCGCGCGCAGGGCTCATCATCGATCGCGCCGGGCAAGTGACCAGCCCGATCGGGCGGGACGCTTCCGGCGCATCGAGCGCGCGCCAGGTCAGTTCGGGCGCACGTATCTGTTCCATGGTTAACCGGGTCAGCACGCTGATTCCCTGCGAAGCGCCGATAAGCGCGCCAACCGTGGCCGGCTGCTTGCAGTTGAACAGCGGCTCGACGACCACGCCCGCGGCCGCGAACGCTCGGTCGATCAGCGCGCGCAGCCCGGTATCGGTCGACATCGCGATAAAGGGCCGCTCGCGAAAGATGCTCCAGTCGTGGCTCTCCGCTTGGGCGAGCGCGTCGTCGCTGCGGCAGGCGAGCACCAGTCGATCCTGGAATATGGCGCGAAAGTTGAGCGCGCGGGTCTCTCCAGGTGGCGGGGCGATACCGACGTCGGCCTCCCCATCCTCGACAACACGGTGCACGGGCGCGCCGACATCCTCCCAGATGTCGATTGTGACGCCCGGATGGGTTTCGCGGAACCGCCGGATCGCTGCCGGCAAGAGCGTCGCCGCGATCGAGGGCAAAGTGGCAACACGCACGCGGCCCGTGCGCCCGTCGACATAGGATTCAAAGTCGCTGAACGCTTCCTCATAGTCCTTTAGCAGCCTGACCGCTATCGGCCGCAATCTTTCGCCCGCCGCAGTCAATCGCACATGGCGCGTGTCGCGATCGAACAATCGCACGCCGAGCCTGGCCTCGATTTGCTGGATCGTGCGGCTAAGCGCCGGCTGCGACACCCCGAACTCGAGCGCGGCGTCGCGGAAGCTCGCAGTCGCCTCGAGTTTCAGGAATGCCTCGAGTTGTGGAAGGGTCAATCGCTGGTGCATGTGGTGGATGCTACCCTATCGCAGGCAACCTCCACGTCAAACGCTACGCGGTCATGCACATGAAATCATACCATTCCCGACATTGAGCCGCTTTTCCGTTCGATTACGGTACCCGGCGCAGCGGCTAACGGCCGCAAGAGCCGGGGGATGAGGATGACGTTCGAGGCACTCCGCGACGTACTGGGCTCGATCGCGTGATCCCCTTGCTGCAAGGTATTCGCGTGGTCGAGATCGGTGCGGTTGTGCTGGGACCGCTTGCTGGTCAGATACTCGCCGACCTTGGCGCCGAGGTGATCAAGGTCGAGCCGCTGAGCGGCGACGTGGCGCGCGATTCGCATCCGGGCGGCAACGGCGGCGGCGCACTCTTCATCAACAATAACCGCAACAAGCGCATGGTCGCTCTCGACCTTAAGCATCCACAGGGGCGCCGTGCCCTCGACCGAATAATCGCGGCCAGCGATGTCTTGCTGCATAATATGCGAATAGACGCTGCGGAAAGACTCGGCCTTGGGTTCGATGATGTCGCCGCGATCAACCCGCGCATCGTGCATTGTGCGGCGATCGGCTTCGGCCAGCGCGGACGCTATCGCAATCGACCCGCGTTCGACGACATCATCCAGGCAGCGAGTGGGCTGGCGGGCTTGTCGGCGCAGACCGGTGGCACGCCGCAGTTTATGCCGACCATCCTCGCCGACAAGGTTGCGGCTCTGCACGTCGTCTATGGCGTGCTTGCCGCGCTTGTCGCGCGCGGCAGCGGTCGGGAGGGTGCGATACGGGTTGAGGTACCGATGTTCGAAGCGATGGCATCGTTCCTCCTCAACGAACATCTGGCCAGCGCGACGTTCGCCAAGGACGGTGCGCTTGGCTATCCCCGTGTCCTGTCGCCCGATCGACGCCCCTTCCGCACGGCGGACGGTTGGATCGCCGTGTTGCCTTACACGGGTGATCAGTGGCGCCGCTTCCTCGACCAGGTCGGTCGGGGCGACATCTGCACAGAAACGTGGTTCATCGACCCGCGCGCGCGGCAGGCGCGAATCGACGACCTCTATGCCATCGTCGCCGCAGCGCTGCCCGCCCGCACCACTGCCGAGTGGATAGCGGCGCTGTCCTCGTGCGACGTGCCATGCAGCGAGGTCAATTTACTCGACGATCTGCTGAGCGACCCGCATCTCGCTGATGTCGGCTTTTTCGATGTCGACACCGGCTTTCCGCCCGAGATTCACCGCGCCTTGCCCCAGCCGGTGGAGTTTAGCGGCGTCGACCGCTCGAATGATCGAGCGGCGGGGAGGCTTGGACAGGACACGCGCGCAATTCTCCGCTCGTGCGGCCACAGCGACTCCGAGATCGACGCGCTGATCAAGGATGGTGCTGCCCTACAGGCCGACATGCCACCGGAATCGGATGCGGGGGCGGCGGCATGAACACGAGCGTTACAACGGCGGAGGACCTGACCTCCCGCCAGCGCATCGCGGCAGTGGTGGCAGGCTCGGCGGGCAATCTTATCGAATGGTACGACTTTTACGTCTACGCTTTCACCTCGCTCTATTTCGCTGCGGCATTCTTTCCCGCGGGTGACCGGACGGCGCAATTGCTCAACGTCGCTGGCATCTATGCTGCGGGATTCCTCATCCGGCCGATCGGAGGCTGGTTCTTCGGGCGCTTCTCCGATCGGCAAGGCCGGCGCGCAGGCATGGTGGTGTCGGTGATCATGATGGGCGCGGGCTCGCTGATGATCGCCGCGCTGCCGACCTATGCGCAGGCAGGCGCCCTGGCACCGCTGCTTCTGCTGCTAGCCAGGCTGTTGCAGGGTTTTTCGACGGGCGGGCAATATGGCGCCGCAGCAACCTACCTCAGCGAGATTTCGAAGAAGGGGCGCCGGGGGTTCATCGCCTCGTTTCAGTTCGTCACGCTGATCGGCGGGCAGCTTAGCGCGTTGCTGGTACTCGTCGCGCTGCAGCAGCTGCTCGGTGATGCGGCAATCCGCCAATGGGCGTGGCGTTTGCCGTTTGTGATTGGTGCGGCCTTGGCGCTAACCGTCCTATTGTTCAGCCGGCACATGCACGAAACGGCGCCGACCGGCGAAGCGATGGTCGATGCCGGCACGTTCCGCGCCCTCGCCGCGCACCCAAAATCGGTCGCGTTCGTCGTGTCGCTGAGCGCGAGCGGAGCAATTTGCCTATATACCTTTACAACCTACATGCAGAAATTTCTGGTCAATACCGCCGGCATGACGACCGCGATGGCCAGTATGGTTATGACCGGGGCGGTTATCTTCTTCATGCTGCTGCAGCCGCTGATCGGCAGGCTCTCGGACACAATCGGGCGACGCACCTGTCTTCTGATCTTTTCTGGCGCCATGACACTCGGCGCAGTGCCGCTACTTACGCTGATAGCCCGCGCCGGCACATCGCCGTTGGCGGCGTTTGGGCTGGTCGCTGCCGCCCTGCTGATCCTGAGCTTCTACACTTCGGTCAGCGGCTTGTTCAAAGCCGAGCTGTTCCCCTCACATATCCGCGCACTGGGCGTTGGTTTTGCGCACAGTGTGGCAGCCGCTATTTTCGGCGGCACCGCGGAGTATATCGCGCTTTTATGCAAGCAGTTGAACCAGGAAAGCATCTTTTTCTGGTATGTAGCTGCGTCCGCCTGCGTCGCGTTCCTGACCGCGCTGTCGATGCCCGAACCCAGTCGCGAGGGTCGTCTGTAGTCCGCCCGGTGCTGTCGACGGCACTGAAAGACTGGCGCGAACCGCTCTCCACAAGCTGCAGTTGGGGAAGGCGGGACGGTCTTTCAGGCGGCGAGTTTCGGCCACTCAGCCAGGGCGGCTGAGCGACGTTCCTTGTAAATCTGTCTGCTGACGAGATGGCGTTCGTGATTGAAGTGATTGGTGATGCTGGCGTGGATAGAAGCGAATTTCTGCAGCGACTTCATTTGTCGAAACCGCAGCATCGCCCGCTCGCGTCGTCGGAACGGGAGGTGGCTGTTCTCCACCCGGTTGTTGAGCCAGCGCCCCATTTCCCGACGATCGAGGTTGCCGAGTTCGCGCATCGCGGCGGGGTATGATCGCAGGCCGTCGGTGACGATAACCTCGGGTTTGCCGTACCGTTTCAAGGCCTTCTTCATGAAGGCAATAGCCGCGGATCTATCCCGCTTTCTTGTGACATAGCGCTCAAGCGTCTCACCCTCATGATCAACCGCCCGCCACAGGTACACCATCTGTCCGTTCAGCTTCACGTACATTTCGTCGAGGTGCCAGCGCCACCGGCTGAAGGCCCGCAGGTGCGACACGCGATGACGGCGGATGTCGCTGGCGAACATCGGGCCGAACCGGTTCCACCAGAACC
>Ga0182736_1000608_pt1 | contig 49843 bp, 53 predicted proteins | sample eDN5th30CKraftBY_FD_128882 | JGI IMG/M metagenome (GOLD analysis project Ga0182736, IMG submission 128882) | Enriched backyard soil microbial communities from Emeryville, California, USA - eDNA 5th pass 30_C Kraft BY (version 2) (version 2) | ecosystem: Environmental > Terrestrial > Soil >... | reverse complement strand
TCACCGATTCGCAAGAGGAGAACTGATGTCCAACGGGCCCAAGGGATATGTCATTCTGACCGAGGCCATCAAGGATCCGGAGGGCATGCTCGCCTACGGTAAGGCAGCTCAGCCGACGATGGCCTCGGGTGGCGCGACGATCCTGGCCGTCGAGACTCAGCCCGAGGTGCTCGAAGGCGACTGGCACGGCAACCAGACCGTGGTCTTGGAGTTCGAATCGGTGGAAGCCGCTCGGGCCTGGTATCACTCCGAGGGTTATCAGCAGGCGGCGAAGCTGCGGCAGGCGGCCGCGGACTGCAACGCGGTCATCCTCTCCGGGTTTCCGGCGCGCTAGTCGTCTTCCTCGACGATCGACAGCGCCTGCCGGGGGCATCTCCGGATCGCTTCGAGGACATCGCGTTCGGTTTCCGGGGTGATCTCCGGCTTGAGGATGTGCAGGTTGTCCTCGTCATCGACGTGGAACACCTCGGGGTTGATACCCATACAGACCGCATTGGCCTCGCACAACCCGTAATCGACTGCAACCTTTCGCGTCGTCATCGGCGGACTCGCTACCGGACCACGCGCACCGGGACGTTGAGCCAGCCCGAGACGTTCTGCATGTGGACGCGTTGCAGCCCTTCCCAAGCCACTTCGTAGCGCGGCATGAAGTCCAGCAGCTTCTCCAGGGCGATGGCGCTCTCCATCCGGGCCAGCGCCGCACCGAGGCAGCTGTGGATGCCGTACCCCAGGCCGAGGTGTTGCGCCTCGGTCTGATCCCGGTCGATATCGAAGGTGTCGGCGTCGGTGAACGCCTCGGGGTCCCGGTTCGCCGCGGCGTTGAGCAGAAACACCGGCTTGCCCGCCGGGATGATGCCGCCGCTGACGCGGGCCTCCTTGAGGGTGTAGCGGACGTTGTACTGCACCGGGCCGTCATAGCGCAGCAGTTCCTCCACAGCGGCCGGCACCTTGCTGCGGTCGTCGAGCAACTTCTGCCACTGCTCAGGGTTGCGGGCGAAAGTCACCGCGGCGCTACCGACCAGCTTGGTGACGGTCTCGGCGCCGGCGCCGCCCAGTAGCGTTGCGAATCCCGTGATCTCGACGTCATCCAGCCGCCGCATCTGGCCGTTTTCGCCGGGAATCTCCGCGGCGATAAGCCTGGAGAGCATGTCGTCTTGCGGGTTGGCGCGCCGCTCCTGGACCAAACCGTAGTAGTACATCGCGGTTTCGATGTTGGCCTGCATGCCCGCATCGGAGGTCTCGATCTGTCCGGGCTCGCGGTGCAGCGAGGTGTCGATCCAGTGCCGCACCTGCTGGTGGTACTCCTCGGGAACACCGACCATTCGGGTGATCACTTCCACCGGGAACGGCCCGGAGAAGTCCTGCACCACGTCGAAGTGGTCCGGGTCGGCGGCGCCGAGGAAGCGCTCGACCTGTTCGACGATGGTCTCGCGCTGGGCTTGGATCGCCCGGGGGGTGAATGCCTTGTTGAGCAAACTGCGCAGGTGCCGGTGCTCGGGCGGGTCCATGAAGATGATCGACTTCTGCGGTGGTTCGCCGGCGCGCACCATCGCCAGGTCGCAGCCGCGGGACGATGAGTAGGTCTCGAAGTCCTTGAGGGCCGCCGCCACATCCTCGTGGCGACTCAGCGCGTAGAAGTCCTCCTTCTCGTCGTAGTAGAGGGGAGCCTCCACGCGCATTCGCCGATAGATGTCGAACGGGTCGTTGAAATATTCTTCCGAGAACGGGTCGAAGACGAGTTTCGGCTTGGTCATTGAATCCTCCTCAGCGGCGGGACGCGGCTGAAAATCGTGGTGACCGGGCATTAGACCGTATGTCCAACTGTAAGGCAGACGGGTCGAGACCGGGAGGGTATTGGGAAACTCGCGGCGTCATCGTGGATGGTCCATCAGCGCCAGTGCGGCATCGGCTGCGTCGAGCACCGCACCCGGTGTCGCCGCCGCCTTATGCGCGAGATCGGCGACCAGGCGGACGTCTTTCCGCAACAGGGCCCCCGCCATTGCGGCGAGGCGGTCCAGGGTGCCTCCGGATCCCCGGATACTGTTGAGCGCAAAGCTGTTCGAACTGCCGCGGCACACCACCTCGGCGAGCCGCTCCGTCGAGATCCCGAGCTGCTCGCCCAGCGCCAGGGCGGTGGCGGCGGTGCCCAGGTTGGCGGTGAACAGCAGGTTGTTGAGCAACTTGGTCAGCTGTCCTGACCCGATTCCCCCCAGGTGCACGACGGGGTCGGCATAGGTGTCGAACACCGGACGGCAGCGCTGCACCGCGTTTTCGTCACCGCCGACCATCACCAGCAGCGTTCCGGCTTCGGCGGCGGGCCCACCACCGCTGACCGGCGCGTCGATCACCGAAACGCCCCGATCGGCGCAGTGTTCGGCCAACTGTCGGCAGGTGTCGGGATGCACCGTGCTGTGAACCGCGATGACGCCGCCGGGCTGCAGTCCGGCCAGCACGCCGTTCTCACCGCGCACCACTTCGTCGACGTCGGCATCACCGACCACGCACAGGCAGACCAGATCACTGACCCGGCCCAGCTCAGCGGGGCTCTCGGCGACGCCGGCCGCGGTGTCGGCGAACGGTTCGAGCGTCTCGGGCCGGCGGGCCCACAGCGTCGTGGCAAACCCACCCTCGACGATGCGTCGCGCCATCGGCGCCCCCTGGCTGCCCAATCCGATGAAACCGACGCGCATCAGCCGACCTCCGAATCCTGTGCGGCGCCGGCGGCTGCGGCGCACTCCTCGACGAATGACAACACCGACCGGTGATAGCGCTGCGCACCGAAACCGACGCTGAGATTGTGTCCAGACCCCGGTTCCTCGTTGCTGGTGAAGCTCGGAGCGGCGGTGAAGATCTCGCGGATCTCGCGCCGGGCCGCCGAGTCGGACTGCCAGATCTTCTCGTGCTCGGCGAAGCTGAAGCGCACCGGAACGCGGACGCGACCGGCCAGCGCCGGAAAGTCGCGTTGCGGCCAGCCGGCCACCATGGCGGCCTCGTACGTCGCCCCCGGGGATGCGTTGGTGATTCCGCGCACGTCGTCGGGATACAGCGATGCCGGCTCCCAGAGCAGTTCGCGCAGGCCGACCGGTCGCTGATCGGGCCGGGCCGTGCTCAAGACGTTCTGCGCGGCCGGCTGGTAACGCAACCCGGTGCCGGCCAGTTCGAGTCCGAGCAACTCGGCACCCCGGTCGTCGGCCGCCATCCGCAGCGCCAGCTCACAGCCGTTGGAGTGGCCCACGACGAACAGGCCGGCGCCCCGGTCCCGGTCACCGAGGATCCGGTCGACAGCCAGGTAGGCCAGCCGTACGCGCTGCTCCGGATCCTCCATCGCCTCCGGATACAGCGCCGAACTGCCATACCCGGGCCGGTCCAGGCCGATCACGGTGTAGCCAAGTGCGGCACCGGTTCTCAACAGCGAAAGGTGGGGTTGGCCCGGGCAGTCGAAATAGGCGGACGTGGTCCCGCCGCCGTGCAGGGCGACCACCACGGCGTGCGGCTCGGCGACTTCGGCCAGCAGAGCCGACATCGGTACCCCGCCGGCGTTCACCATCCGTGGGCGAACGGCGGAGCTCATGTGTCGGCCCGTAGCAGCATCACGCCGCTGGGCGTCAGCCCGCCGCTGCTGGCCACCGCGACGCGGGCGCCGGGCACCTGGCGTTCGCCGGCCTCGCCGCGTAGCTGGGTGACGGCTTCGTGGATCAGTCCCATTCCGTGGGTGCGGCCGTGGGAGAGCTGTCCGCCGTGGGTGTTCAGTGGAAGCAGTCCGTCGCGGGCGATGTTGGTGCCGCCGTCGAGAAAACTCTTGGCCTCGCCGATCCCGCAGAAACCGAGGGCCTCGATCCAGGACAGGCAGTTGAAGCTGAATCCGTCGTAGAGCTCGGCGACGTCGACATCGGCGGGGCGCAGGGTGGTGCGGGACCACAGGTGGGCGGCCTGACCGAGGACCTGGGGTTCATGGGTCAGGGTGCTCTGATCCCAGTCGGTGCGCTCGATGATCTGGGTGCCGACCGCCTCCACCAGGACCGGGGGTTTGGCCAGATCGCGGGCTGCGTCGATCGCGGAGACGATCACCGCCACGGCGCCGTCGCAGGGGACGTCACAGTCATAGAGCCCGAACGGGGTGGTGATCATGCGGGCGGACAGGTAGTCGTCCATGCTCATCGGGTCGCGGTAGATCGCGGTCGGGTTGAGCGCGGCGTTGGCGCGCTGATTCAGCGCGATCCAGCCCAGCGTCTCGCGGGTGGTGCCATAGCGGTGGAAGTGCCGTTGGGCGTTGAGCGCCAAGGTGTGCGCCGCCGAGGTGGCCCCGAACGGAATCTGCCAGCTGTTGGAACGCCTTCCGCCCGGTGGTGAGGCTTTGCCCGCCTTCATCAGCTCGTTGAATGTCGATTCCCAGACGGTTCGGAAGCACAACACGTGGCGTGCCAGCCCGGTGGCCACGGCCATCATCGCGGCGATAACGGAGCCGCCGGGGCCAAAGGTGTCCATGCCGCCGTTGATCCAGGTGGGGCGGAATCCCAACGCGCCCTCCAGCGCCGTGACGCCGCCTTCGCCCATGCCCGCGACGTCGAGGCTCGGATAGGTTGAGAGCCCGTCGATATCATCGAAGGTCAGCCCGGCGTCGGCGACGGCCGCCCGGCAGGCCTCCACGGTCAGCGCCAGCGGCGCGACCATGAGCCGGCGGCCCAGGCGTGATGCGCCGATTCCGGTGATGGCCGACTTGTCCTCGAATTTGTCGGCGCTGGCCATCGGGCGCACATGCTGCGCGAAGTCCTCGGGAGCGATCTCGTCGGCGGGCAGCGGTCTGATGTCCGAACTGTCCGGCACCGGGCGGAACAGCGGCAGCCACACGTCCTCGATGTTCTCGAAGACCACCTCCACCTGCCGGCCGAGCCCCAGTTGATCCGGATCGCAGTCGATGATGTTGGTGGTCAGGCGAACTCGCGGATCCTCGTCGATCGCCACCTGCGCCACCACATAGGGCGCCGGCATGCCGGGCAGGCTGAACCGGTGGTTAATCGTGAACCCGGCCAGGGTGGCCCGCCCCGAGACGTCGCGTACGCCCATCTCGGTGCTATGGCAGTACCGGCACACCGGTTGCGGTGGATGAATGAGCGCGGCGCAGTCCCGGCACTCCTGGATCCGCAGCACGCCGTCGGCGCCTGCGGTCCAGAAGAACTCGTTCTCGATGGTGATCGCCGGAAGCGGTCGGCCCGGTGCGCTCATACTGGGCTTCTCATACGTCGTCGTCCTCCGCATCGATCTCGATGATGGCGTGCACCGGACAGTCCAGCAGGGCACGCATGACGTCATGCTCGTCGGCCTCGTCCACCGTGCCGTCGCCGGTCAGGGACGCATAGCCCCAGTCGTCCAGGGAGAAGTACTTCGGTGCGTGTTTGGCGCAGAACCCGAACCCGTCGCACATGGTGCGATCCAGCCGGATCTTCATGGCGTCACCTCCTCGACCGCGTAGGGACGTTCGGCCCGGAAGGCGCCGCCACGGCAGGTCGCACAGGCGTCGGCCAGGTGATCGGCTACCGACTCCGGGAACCGGATCAACAGGCTCGCTGCGACATTGGTGGCGCCGTCCAGCGTGCCGCAGGCACCGCGCCCCGGCAGTACCCCGGCCCAGCGTTGCAGTCGCTCCACCTCCTCGGCGGTCGCTGCCCCGTCTCGCAGCGCCTCGGCGACCGCCGCCATCGCGGCGGTGCCGTTGAAACACGATCCGCACTGGCCGGCGTTCTCCCGCCCGAAATAGGCCAGCACCGAGGCCGCCACCGCGACCGGGCAGTCGTCGGTCAGCACCGCCATCGCGCCGCAGCCCAGACCGCTGCCGCCGGCGCGCAGGGTCTCGTGATCCAGGGTGGCGTTCAGCGCTTCGCGGTTCAACAGGCCGGAGAAGTAGCCGCCCATCAGCATCCCGCGCACCTGATCGAGCGGAATCCCGTGCAATTGCAGCAGTTCGGAGACCGCGACGCCGTGGGGCAGCTCGTAGAGCACGGGTGGCACGCCGCCGCCACTCACCGTGGCCAGGAAGGTGCCCGGGGACAACGCGGTCCCGGCCGAGCGGAACGCCGCCGCGCCGTGCCGCTGCAGATACGGCAGATTGGCCAACGTCTCGACATTGGAGACCAGCGTCGGGCGCTGCGCAACCCCCCGCTGGTAGGGACGCGGCGGCTTGTCGGTGGGTTTGGCCGGTCCGCCGTTGATCGCCCGCACCGCTGCGGTCTCCTCACCGGCCACGTATCCCGCGTCGACGGCGAACACGCTGATCGGCAGTCCGCCAAGGACATCCGCGTCGAGTTCGGCTAGCGCTTGCTCGACACTGCGGGCGGCCGCCGGATCGGAGACGTAGACGTAGGCGCGGGTGGCGGCCACGGCGGAGGCGGCCAGCCGCAACCCGTCGAGGACCAGGTGCGGGCGGTTGCGCAGCAGCCAACGGTCCTTGATCGAGGCCGGTTCACCCTCCTCGCCGTTGGCGACGATGACGGCCTCGCGGCCGTGGCGGGCGGCGGCTGCGCGCACCGACCGCATCTTGACGGCCAGCGGGAACGCCGCCCCGCCGCGTCCGAGCAGCCCGCTGCGTTCCACCTCGCCGAGGAACTCCTCGGCGCCGGGAAGCGCACCGTAGCCGCCCCCGGCGAGGTAGCCCGCGCCGTCCTCGACGCCGTCGCGCAGCAGGCGCGGTGCACAGCCCGGCCAGGCGGCGACGGTGATATCGGGCGTCGCGGCAGTGGTCGTCATTGCCACCTCGTTTGATTAGGCTCGCGGACGTGAGAACAGCGGTGGTGCGCGTCGATGTGGACCCGGCCGGTCAATTGACCCGCGAGCAATTGACCGCCGGACTGGCGACGCTGCGTGAGCTGGCCGGGCAGGCGGGCGTCGAGCTGGTGGAGACCGACCTTGCGGCCATGCCGGTGGGCCGGCGTCAGGTCCGGCTGCTGATCACCGGAGCCGAAACGGAGATCATCGACACCGGGACACGGTTGTGCGCCAAGGCGTTCGACACGACGCCGGTGCCCGGGGTGGTGACCTACGTGAGCAGGGGCACCGACGATGACGTGCACGGCGTACTGGCCGGGCTGGGGTTGACCGGGGAGATCGCCCGCACACCGGGAGCAGATGGTCTGGACGTCGTCCACGTGACGCTGGCCGAACCGGACCTGCAGCGGGTCGGTGAAAGCCGGGTTCACACCGCGCTGGAGGCGTCGCTGAACTGCGAGGTCCATATCCACACCCGCTGAGGTCATCAGCGACCCAGGAATTCCAGAATGGCCGGGGCGGCCTGTACCCACGTGTCGAACATGTTGAAGTGACTCACCTTTCCGGCGGCGCGCTCCTCGCCCGCCCGCTCCCAGGCGTCCTCCGGCCACGGCGGGTCGATCAGCTCGGATCCCTTGATCAGACAATTCACCTCCAGCGAAGTGCGCTTCGGGTGGTCCCAGTCGTTCTCACCGCCGCGGATGATCAGTGTGGGAACCGTGATGCGGTCGAACATTTCGTCGTCGACACCGGGAATCGTCTGTCCGGGCTTGGAGACGAAGGCGTTGAGCCAGCGCAACATCACCTTGAGGAAGTCGTCGCGGTCCAGATCGAGCAGCCGCTGCTTGTTCGCCGGGTTCTCCTCGATGCGCTCCTGCCACTCGCGCAGTTCCAGCAGCGCCTGGATGCCGCCGCCGCGAACCGCCAGAATATTGGGCACCACGTAGTAGGAGCCCAGTACGAAGGTGCCGTACACGCCGCCGACGATGTTCCACAGCACCAGCTTTGTGACCAGCTCGGGGTAGAGCATGGTGGTCAGGATGGAATCCCGCGCTCCGCCGGACCCGCCGGCGATGATGCACGGCCCGGTGTCGAGTGCGGTGAGCAGCCCGTGCAGCGTTTCGGCACGCATATGCGATTCGGACTGGCCGTAGAACTGCACGTCCGACGCCCCGCAGTTGGGACGGTCCCACAGCAGCACCCGGTAGCCGCCGTCGACCAGTTTGTCGGCCAGTGGGCGCAGTCCGGGGATCTCTTTGGAGAACCGGCCCCCGGGTGTCAGGACGATCAGATCGCCTGCATCTCCGAGGATCTCGTAGACGACGTTTCCGTCGTTGACTTCGACAGTGGGCACCGGGTACTCCTGTCTGTTAGGCCTGGACCAGGACGTCGTTTCCGACGACCCGCACCGGGTAGGTTCGGATGCTCCACTCGGGCTTGACCGCGGTGGTGCCGGTGGCCAGTTCGAAACCCCATTGATGCCAGGGGCAGTAGATGTATTCCAGGTCCCGGACCATGGTGGCGTCGCCGGGCGCGGTCTCGTCGACGACGGTGCGGCCGCGCAGCCGCCCGGCGCACAGCGGCCCGCCCTGATGCGGACAGAAGTTCGCGATCGCGTAGAACGTGCCGTTGATGTTGTAGACGCCGACGCCGTGGTGTCCGATCGGCACGAGTTTGTGTGTGCCGGGCGGGATTTCGTCTACCGTGGCAACGATGTGCTCTCGGCCCTGGGCCAGCCTGGGCCGCTGGTCGTCCTGGCTCATCCTTAAAACACCCGAACCTGACCCTCGAGGGCCGGAACCGTGTCGGGAAGGTGGTAGGTCGCGAGACCGTTTCTGAACATCACCGCTTCCCGGGCTGCCTTGGGCAGGTGTTTGATCAACCAGCGCGGGTCGTCGAACGTCCAATGCGGATAGTCGGAGGAGTACAGCAGGATCTTCTCGCATTCCATCCATTCCAATGCGCGTGTCAGCTCGGTCTTGTCCTCCGGGTAGTCCAGCGGCTGGGTGGTGAATTTGATGTGTTCCTTGACGTATTCGCTGGGCTTGCGCTTGATGTCCAGCCACGGCTTGCGCGCGGCGTAGATGGCGTCCATGCGCCACATCAGCGGCAGGATCCAGGTGAAGGCGTGTTCGACGAGCACGATGCGCAACGTCGGGAAACGGTCGAAGACACCGTCGAACACCAGGCTCATCACCTGGTTCGCCGCGAGCAGTGAGTAGGTGACCATGAAGTCGTGGTTGTAGCTGGGCATTCCCACCGGCGGCATCGGCAGTTCTTCGTGGTGGCTGCGGGACAGGTGGCAGCTGACGGTGATGTCGTGTTTGGTGGCGGCCGTCCAGAGCGGGTCGTACTTGGGATCACCCCACGACGGCCGCGGCTCGGCCTTGATCAGGACCTGCGCCATGTACGGGTGACCGGCCCACCTCTCGATCTCGGCGGCGGCGCCGAACGGGTCCTCGATCGCGACGCAGATCGACCCGCGCCACCGTTGATGCCAGTTGTTGTGGTTGTCCAGCCAGTGGTTGGCCTGCCAGTCGTTGAGTGCACACGACAGCGCATGCTGCGCTTCGATGGTCCGCGCCGGGTAGGCGGCGGGCTCCAGGATCGCGTAGTCGGCGCCCGCCTCCATGATCAGTTGTTTGAACGCCAATTCCGGGCTGCTGCCGGGAAACTCGCCGTCGGCGGGGAAGGAGTCCACCCGCATGGCGAAGGCGTGGGCATAGTCGGGGGCGTCGTAGTAGATCTGTTCACCGATCCGGCGGGCCAGAAAATATTTGCTGCGCCACGGCTCGGGGATGTACTGGGTCAGTTCACCGCGCCGCGGTACCGGATGGACGTCGGAGTCCACACATCGCACGGCGACGCGCTCGGCCGCCGGCTTGCGCTCTGTGGCTGTCACGGTCATGGTGATCTCCCTTGATCCCGCTGTTCTCTAGTGTGCGCCCGCGGCGGCCGGAACGGCCGGCACTTCTATGCCGTAGAGCGCACTGGCATTGCGCCAGCACAGCTTGTCGCGTTGTTCGGCGCTGAAGGTGCTCGGTACGGACAGTTCGTTGCACTGCCAGTGCGGATAGCTCGACCCGTACATCACCATGTCGTCCTTGCCGGTGAATCCGAACCATTCGCCGGCGAACTCGGTCTCTCCGGGACCGTCCATGGCGCCCTGGACGAAGTACACGTGGTCGGGCAGGTAGTCGCTGGGCATCTCGGGTGCCCACGGCGTCTGCTCCAGGTGCGGCCTGCCGAAGGTGTCCATCCGCCAGATGAACGGGGTGAGCAGATCTGCGCCGCCGTCGGCCCAGACGAATTTCAGCGACGGCATCCGCTCGAAGACGCCCTCGGCGATCATGTTCATCAGGTGATACAGGTAGTTGCACGCCATGAAGCTGACGTACTGCTCGTAGGTCCGGGTGCCCCCCGACGGCGTCGGCGAGGCGGCGATGCCCGACCCCACCTCGATGTGCGCGGCCACCGGCAGACCGGCATCGATGGCCGCCTCCCACAGCGGCCAGAACTGCGGTTTGCCGAACAGTTCGCGGGATTGCAGGGGGACACCGATCTGCACCACCCGGGGGTGGTCCTTCCATCGTTCGATCTCCTTCAGCGCCCCGGCGAGGTCGTCGGGGTTGACCCGGATGGTGCCGCGGAAGCGCTCGCCGTGCTCGGGGTGCTCCAGCCAACGAGACACCAGGATCTCGTTGTGCGCCGCGGCGATCGCCGAACCCAGATGCCGATCCGGCATGACGCCGCGTGTCATCGGATGCAGCACCGCCACGTCGACGCCCCGATCGGCGAACAGGTGCGCGGCGACCACGTCGGGATCCGAGCCCGGGTATTGGCCGGCCGGGCCTTCGGTGCCGGGTGCGTACTCACCGCCGGGCGCCCCGTACCAGTCCATCTCGTAGTCGGGGAAGCCGCGGCTGCGGTAGGGCTCTCGCAGGAAACCGCGCAGGTCGGCGTTGGACGCCGCGAAGATGTGCACGCTGGCGTCGATGACGGGCGTACGCGTGCCGTCCGGGTGTTCGATCATCAACGCTGCCCTTCGCCGTGTCGCCGGGCCCCGGCGTCCGCTCCGAGCGCGCCGCGGGGGAGTCTCCGGGAATCCGACCCCAGTGAAGCCATTGTATAGCTGTGTTCTTTGTTCGCAAGAACTGGATTCTCCTACCCGGTCGAAGCGGCTGGCGCAGGCCGGTGACCCCGCGACCGGCATGTCCTCGCGATGCGGCGGGGCAGCACGATATCTCGCTGTGAGATCGTTACATTCGCTAACGAGAATGTTATTCTCGGTCGGACGTGTGGAGGAGGTGACGCAATGCTGTTGGAGTTCGATGAGGATCAGCGACTGTGGCAGGGCACAGTGCGCGACGTGGTGGGCAAGCAGTGCACGCCCTCACTCGTGCGCAGTGTCGCCGAGGCCGGCTCGGACGACGCGATCGACTCGTTGTGGAAGGTCTATGTCGATCTGGGCTGGACCGAGTTGCACGAGCCGGAGACCGCGGTGGAACTGGCGATCGTCCTCGAGGAACTGGGCCGCGCCACTGACCCCACCCCGTTCCTGGCGACCATGACCCAGTTCGCCCCGCTGGTCGGTGAGCAGCACCGCACGGACGGCTCCACCGGGGCGGCGGTCTTCAGCGGAGTCGCCGCGTACCGCAATGCCGCCGGGTGGGTGCTGGAGGGAACCGCACTGAACGTGCTGGACGGCGATCGCGCCGACCGGCTGGCGGTGGTCGCCGACGCCGGGGTGTTCCTGGTGGACGCCGCGGCGGTGACGACGCGCAAGGCCTCGGTGTTCGACCCGACGCTGCATGTCGCCGACGTGTCCTTCGCCGGGGTCGAGGTGCCCGACACCGCGCGGATGCGCGTCGACGTCGACCGCGCGCACCATGTCGCACTCACCGGCATGGCGATGACCATGGTGGGCGCTTGCCAGCGGATCCTCGATCTGGCCCTCGAGCACGTGCGCAGTCGTCAGCAGTTCGGGGTACCGATCGGCTCGTTCCAGGCCGTCCAGCACAAAGCGGCCGACATGCACGTGGCGATCGAACGTGCCCGTGCGCTGGCGTATTTCGCGGCGCTGACCATCGCTGCCGACGACCCCCGGAGGCGGATGGCATCGGCGATGGCGAAGGCGGCGGCCGGCGAATGTCAATCGGTCGTCTTCCGGCACGGGCTACAGCTGTTCGGCGCGATGGGATTCACCTGGGAGAACGACCTGCAGTTCGCACTCAAGCGGGCCAAAGCCGGTGAGCTGATGCTCGGTGGCGCCGCGCAGCACCGCGCGGCCATCACAGAGGAGTACCTTGCAACTCACGTTTGATCCAGACGTCGAGGAGTTCCGCGCCGAGTTCGCGGCCTTCCTGGATGCGAATCTGCCTGCCGAGGCCGACACTTTGGAGCGGCCGCGGTCGGTATCCCACATGCCGGAGTGGGCGCGCCGCTGGCAGCGGTTGCTGTTCGACAACGGCTGGCTGCTGCCGGGCAATCCGCCGGAGTTCGGCGGCCGCAACGCCACGCTGTTGCAGCAGTTCGTCCACGCCGACGAGCTGTGCCGGCGCCGGATTTATCACAGCTTCAATCCACAGGGTGTGAACATCATTGCGGCGTCTTTGCTTTCGTTCGGCACGGACGAGCAGAAGCGCCGCTGGGCGGTGCCCATCCTGCGCGCCGAGATCACCGCGTCACTGGGGATGAGCGAACCCAGCGCCGGCTCGGACCTGGCGTCGCTGCGCACCAGGGCGGACCGCGACGGAGATGACTTCATCGTCAACGGCCAGAAGGTGTGGACCTCGGGTGCCCACGACGCCGATGTGCTGTTGACGTTCGTACGCACCGATCCCGAGGCGCCCAAGCACAAGGGCATCAGCGTCTTGCTGATCCCCACCGACACCCCGGGGGTGGTGTGCCGGCCGTTCCCCACCATCTGTGGAATCGACGATAAAGACTTCAACGAGGTGTTCTTCACCGATGTGCGGGTGCCGGGGGAGAACCTCGTCGGCCCGCTCAACGGCGGTTGGCGGGTGGCCAACGGATCGCTGGGCCACGAACGCACGATGATGTGGCTGGGATTCGCCGACCGGCTGGACAACGTGATCGCCGACTTTCGTCCCGAAGGTGCGCTGCAACGCGATCAGTTCGCCACGGCTGTCATGGATTACCAGGCCCTGCGCCTACTCGGCTCCCGCGCGCTGGCCCGGGCCGCCCGCGGCGAGGAGGATGTGCCCGCCCTATCGGTGCTCAAGCTGCTCGGCTCCGAAGCCGAGATGTTCGCCACTGGGTACGCGCTGAACGCGGCGGGATCGTCGGGGCTGATCCATCCGGCGAGTTCGGGACCGTACGCGCCGATGAACCTCGACAGCTATTTCGCCAGTTGGTTCGAGCGCCATGCCCGCAGCTTTTCGGGCACCATCGCGGGGGGAACCTCGGAGATCCACCGCAACATCATCGCCCAGCAGGTGCTGGGCCTGCCGCGGGGCTGAGGCATCCAACCCCGCGAGCAGTCCCGGTGAAAGCCCCTGAGCTCTGCGCGCGTGGAAACGTCAGTCGATGACAACTGATTCCCGGTACTCGGTGATCGGACGAGCGCAGCCCTGCTCGTCGCAGATCCGTTGCAGATTCTCGATGGTCTCCTCCAATCCGGGACCGAGCCGCGGTCCGGGAGTGAAGTCGGCGGGGAGGTGCCGCATGCCCTGGATCACGCCGATGGTGTCGTAGTGCACCGTTCCTTCCGGGTCACACCGGTAGTCGGGCATTCGGTCGAGCACCGCGGTCAGCATCGCCTTGAATACGGTGCGCGCCACGTTGGAACCCACACAGCGGTGTACTCCGAGGCCAAAGCTGAAGTGCCGGTTGCCTTTGCGGTCCAGATCGATCCGGTTGGGCTCATCGAAGATCGACGGATCCCGGTTGGCCATCGCCCACGACAGCCACAGCCGCTCGCCCTCCTTGAACTGCGTTCCCAAAAGATCGGTGTCCTCGGCGAAGGTCCGGCCGTCGCCGGGAGCCGGGGTGAAGTAGCGCAGGAACTCCTCGGTCGCGGGGTCCAGCAGGGTAGCGCGCTCTCGACTGAGCCGCTCACGCTCGTCGGGGTGCTCCGAGAGCCACTCCAATGAGTGGGCGGTCAACGCGGTGGTGGTGTCGAACCCGCCGCCGATCACCAGACCGACCATGCCCAGGGCGTCGATGTCGGGTACCGGCTCGCCATCGATCCGCGCTGCGGCCAGGGCGTTGACAATGCCGGGTCGCGGGTTCTCTTTGATCTCAAAATAATTGGTGAGCAGATCCAAGCCCATCTGGCGGTGCAGCTCGGCGACCCGTACCGAGTCCGGGTCGTGTTCGGGTGTGTAGACCGCCGCGTGTACCGGCTCGCAGTAGATCGTCCAATTCTTCAGTGGGATGCCGAGCATGGCCAGCGTGAAGACCGCCGGCGCGATGTTGGCCAGGTCGTCGACGAAGTCGATGCGCCCCTCCTCGATCTTTTCGTTGATGCAGGCGCGGACGATGTCGTGGATGAACGGTTCCCACCGCTTGATGGCGGCCGGCGACAGATACGGGTTGACCACGTTGCGATAGAAGCGGTGTTCGTCGCCGTCCATCTCCAGCATGCCGCCGCGCACGCCGACGGCGCGCTTGGCGGGCGGGATGGAAATGCCCTGGTACCCCCGCCGTTCGTTGTTGACGTCGTGGTCGTTGGAGATGTGGGGGCAGCGGGCCAGCTCGAAGACCTCGTTGCCGCCGGCGGCAACCCAATGTCCACCGTAAGTGTCCGTCCAGGCCATCGGGCACTCGGCGTGCATCTCTTCGGTGATCGACTCGAAGTTCAGCCGGTATTCCGCGGTGTGCCGGTCGAAATGGTACGGCCGGTCCTTCTTGGGGTCACTGCTGGTGACGGCTTCGTTGATGCTCAACGCGTTGTCTCCCTTGCCATTAGCTGTCGTCATCGGTGAGGATGATGGCCTGCTCCGGGCAGGAGCGAACGGCCTCGCGCACCGGGTCGTATTGGTCGGCGGGCACGATCTCATTGGCCGCCGTGGAATGTCCGTCGATGTCGTCGAGCACGAAGGAGTCGGGCGCGATCATCTTGCACAGCCCGTGGCCCTGACAGCGTTGCGGATCAACCCAAACTTTCATGCTGCTCCTAACGAATTGACGTCATCACCCATCAGACGTGGTAGTCGTACCACTTGAGATATCCACCGGCGTCGACCCGCAACTGCATGCCGGTGACGTAGCGGGCCTCCTCGGAGGCGAGCCAGAGCACCGCGTTGGAGATGTCCTCGGGTTCGATGAACGGCACCTTCATCGCCTGCTGCACATAGAACACCGGTTCGGCGTCGGCGCGCGTCGGGTGCTCCAGATCCGGGCGGAAGGAGCGGTACATCGGCTCGCTCTGCAGCATGTCGGTGTTGCAGTTCGTCGGGTGGATGACGTTGGCGCGGATGCCGCGAACCGCCAGCTCGGTAGCCAGGTCGTGAACATACTGAGCGATAAGGCGTTTGGAGGTCATATAGGCCATGCCGCCCGGGTCGTTTCCGGGATTGGCCTTCTGATGGGCGTCCATCAACGCCGCCGCCGAGGAAGTGGCGATGATCGAGGCGCCCTCACCCAGGTGGGGCAAGGCGACCTGAATGGCGTTGATGGTGCCGACCAGGTTGGTGTTGATGACATCGATCCACGCCTGCAGTGGAGGGTTGCCCTTCATGCCCGCCACCCCGGCCTGCGCGACGACGATGTCGAGCTTGCCGAATTCGGCGAGCCCGGCGTCCAGTGCGGTCTTCAGTGCCGCCGCGTCGCGGACATCGGCCTGTGCGGTGACGATGCCGCGGCCGGTCTTCTCGACCAGCTTGGCGGTCTCCTCGAGGTCCTCGGGCCGTGCCATCGGATAGCCGATCGTCTCGATGTCCCGGCACAGGTCGACGGCGATGATGTCGGCGCCTTCCTCGGCCAGTCGCAGCGCGTGGCTGCGGCCCTGCCCGCGGGCTGCCCCGGTGATGAATGCGACCTTTCCGGCAACGCGTCCCACAGCTTTTCCTTTCGTTGTTACACACCGTCGGTGAGGGTCAGGTGTTGCGACCGCCGTTGACGCCCAGGATCTGTCCGGTGATGTAGCCGGCCTCCTCGGACACCAAGAATGCGCATGCGGCCGCGATGTCTTCGGGTGTGCCCATCCGGCGCACCGGGGTCCTGGCGATGTTGTCCTCGATGTCACCGAGGAAGCCGTGGCTCGCGGCGTTGCGCAGCATCGGGGTATCGATGAAGCCCGGGGGGACGGCGTTGACCGTGATACCGCTGGGCCCGTACTCCAGTGCCAGGGTTTTGGTGAGGCCGTTCACCGCGGACTTTGCCGCCACGTAGTGCGCCATATACGGGGTCCCGGAGTGCGTGCTCGACGAGGAGATGTTGACGATGCGGCCCCAGCCGGCCTCGATCATGTCGGGCAGTACCGCCTGGACGGTGTGGAAGACGCCGTTGAGGTTGATGTCGATGATCTGCTGCCAGTCCTCGAAGCTGATATGGCTGAACTTCTTGAAGCCGTCTTTGCCCGCTGCGTTGACGAGGATGGTGACCGGCCCCAGCCGTTCGCGGATCTGCGTCAAGGCGGCGTCGATCTGTGCGCGATCGGTGACGTCGGCGGCGAAGGCCAGCTCCTCGTCCCCGGGTTTGAGGTCGATGACCGCCACCCGGTGCCCGTCGGCCCGCAAGCGGCTCACCACCGCCGCGCCGATTCCCGAGGCGCCCCCGGTCACCACCGCCGTTCTCACGAGGCCCGTCTCGGTCACAAAGAATCCCCTTTCCAAGGTGTGAGAATCGTACTCTCGTACAACTGTTTCTGGCAAGGTTCCCCCGAACCGGCTCCCAGCAGGGGAGATGCTTAATCGCGCAGCCGGCGTGGCACCCAAATGCTGGGCGGACGGGTTTCCGGACCCGCTTGAGTTCTCCTCGTCGAGATGTATGATTCGCCGCACATGAGAATGTAGTTATCCGGCGGGAGGCTTGCATGGGTTCGCAGGAAACGGCGGCGACCACCACCGGTAGCCCCGGCGGCGCGAAGGCCACCGAGCAGGTAGCCGCGCGGCACCTGCTCATCGACGGCGCGCTGGTGGGGGCGGACCGTACCTTCGCGTCGCTCAACCCGGCCACCGGAGAAGTCCTGGGCTACGCGCCGGACGCCGGCGTGGAGCAGGCCACCGCGGCCGTCGCGGCGGCGCGGCGGGCATTCGACGCCGGCGACTGGGCCACCGACACCGAACTGCGAATCCGCTGCCTGGATCAGTTGCACCAGGCTCTCATCGAGCACCGCGACGAATTCGCCGCGCTGACCATCGCCGAGGTCGGCGCCACCGCGGCGCTGACCCAGGGAGCACAACTCGACCAGCCGATCGCGATCGTGCGCTATTACGCCGATCTGCTCAAGAACTATCCGATGACCGAAGACCTCGGCAACATCGAGAGCCGCGGCATGCTGCACCACCGCTGGGTAGAGAAGGAGGCCGCCGGCGTCGTCGCCGCGATCATCGCTTACAACTATCCCAACCAGCTGGCCCTGGCCAAGCTGGCTCCCGCGCTGGCCGCCGGTTGCACCCTGGTGCTCAAAGCCGCCCCGGACACCCCGCTGGTGACCTTGGCGCTCGGGGAGCTCATCGCCAACCACACCGACATCCCGGCCGGCGTGGTCAACGTGCTCAGCTCACCGGACCCCGAGGTCGGCGCGGTGCTGACCACCGACGCGCGCGTGGACATGGTCACCTTCACCGGATCCACCCCGACCGGGCGGGCGATCATGGCCGCCGCCAGCGGAACGCTCAAGCGCGTCTTCCTGGAACTCGGTGGCAAGTCCGCGGCGATCATCCTCGACGACGCCGACTTCAACATGGCCGCGGTCTTCGCCGCGTTCTCGATGGTCACCCACGCCGGGCAGGGCTGTGCCCTGACGTCGCGGCTGCTGGTGCCCAACAGTCGTCACGACGAGATCGTCGAGCTGATCAAGACCAACTTCTCCCACGTGCGCTACGGCGACCCCGCGGACCCGACGACCTACATGGGGCCGCTGATCAGTGCCCGGCAGCGCGAGAAGGTCGACGGCATGGTGCAGCGGGCGGTCGCCGCAGGGGCCACGCTGGTGACCGGCGGCGAGAAGGTCGATCCCGGCTTCTTCTACACACCCACGCTGCTCACGAACGTCGATCCGGACAGCGAGATCGCCCAGGAGGAGGTCTTCGGACCGGTGCTGACGGTGATCGGCTACGACGATGACGACGATGCGGTGCGGATCGCCAACAACTCGATCTACGGGCTGTCCGGCGCGATCTTCGGCGACCAGGAGCGGGCGCTGGCCATGGCCCGGCGGATCCGGACCGGGACGTTCTCGATCAACGGCGGCAACTACTTCAGCCCCGACGCCCCGTTCGGGGGATACAAGCAGTCCGGCATCGGCCGGGAGATGGGCGTCTCGGGGTTGGAGGAGTTCTTGGAGAGCAAGACGTTCGCCGTGCCCGTCGGAGCGGCCGGATGAAGCCGCTGGACGGCATCCGGGTGCTCGAGGTCGCGATGTACGGCTTCGTCCCGTCGGCCGGGGCGGTACTGGCCGAGTGGGGCGCCGAGGTCATCAAGGTCGAGCACGCGGTCACCGGTGATCCGCAACGCGGACTGCGCCAGACCGGCCTGCTGCGGGTCGAGGGGGACCCGAACCCCAACATCGAGCACGCCAACCGCGGCAAACGCAGCATCGGCCTGGACGTGTCGATACCGCAAGGCCGCGAAGTGTTGCTCGAATTGGCGAAGCGGGCAGACGTTTTCCTGACCAGTTTTCTGCCGGGCCACCGCAAGAAGTTCGCCATGGACGTCGAAGACATCCGCGCGGTCAACCCGAAGATCATCTACGCGCGCGGCAGCGCGCTGGGCCCCCGCGGCATCGAATCGGAAAAGGGCGGCTACGACATGACCGCCTTCTGGTGTCGCGCCGGCACGGCCGCCACCATCACCCCACCCGGCGTCGAGGGGATGATCGGCCCGCCCGGTCCGGCCTACGGCGACACCATCTCGGGCACCAACCTGGCCGGCGGCATCGCCGCGGCCCTGCTGAAGCGGGAACGCACCGGCGAGCCGTCGGTGGTCGATGTGTCGCTGCTGGGCAGCGGGCTGTGGGCGATGGGGCACACCGTCGCGGTGACCACTCACCTGAACCAACGGATGGAGGCCTTCCCGCCGGGCGTGCACGGTTCCCCGATCAACCCGCTGGTCGGGTTGTATGCGACCTCCGACGGTCGCTACATCTCACTGGTGATGATGCAGCCGACCAAGTTCTGGGCCGACGTGTGCCGGCACATGGATCTCGAGCACCTGATCGACGATCCCCGATTCGCCACCGTTGAGGACGTCGCCGCGAACACCGCGGCGGCCGTCGAGCTGCTGCGTGAGGCGATGGCCAAACGCACGCTGGCCGATTGGACCGAGCGCTTCGCGACGCTGTCCGGACCGTGGGCGCCGGTCCAGGACACCCTGCAGGCGGCCCAGGACGCGCAGATCCGCGCCAACGACTACATCGTGCAAGCCGGCGAACTCGAACTGGTCGCCAACCCGGTGCAGTTCGACGTCACGGCGCCGGAAACCGGTCCGGCTCCTGGTTTCGCCGAGCAGACCGATGAGATCCTGACCGATCTCGGCCTGGATTGGGACCGGATCATCGAACTGAAGACCGTCGGCGCGGTCACCTGAGAAGTCTGGGATCGCGATGCCGCACGTAGCTTCGATTGGCACCTACCTGCCGTGCCGGGGAACCTCCCGCCGGCGGGCCGGTGGCGTCGAGGTTGCGTTGACCAAAGCCCGCCCCCAGGGTGCCACCGGTGTGGCACAGTGCGTAGAACGCTTCGAGCAGGTGCGCGGTATGACGTTCGATCAGGTCGATGGGGCCCGGATTGGCTTGGCGCACAACATCGGGGGGCTGACTGCGATGTCAGCGGTCACCTTCGCGGAAGGGGGCGGCGGCGATGGCTCACGTTGACGTCGGGGTGGCGGCGGGGTAATGGTTCTCGGCGCGACCGCAGATCCACCGTTGGGACGGGAAGTCGACGATGAGGACCAGCGGGGCTCAACCGCGGGCCGACACCGGCCCGGTGGTCAGCGGCGGGAGCAGCCGCCCTACCTGCGGCCACTGATCGGGCTGCTGACGATCGCGACGATCGCGGCTCTGGTCGGGCTGCCGATCGCGCTGTTTCGGGGCAGCTTCACCCGTACGGTGCCGATCACGGTGCTGTCCCAGCGAGCCGGTCTGGTGATGTACCCCGACGCCAAGGTCAAGATGCGCGGCGTTCAGGTGGGCAAGGTCGGGGCCATCGATCCGCTGCCGGACGGCACCGCGGCTTTGCGGCTGGAGATGCAACCCGACCAACTGCGGTTGATCCCGGCGAACGTCAGCGCCAGGATTGCCTCGTCGACGGTGTTCGGGGCCAAGTCCGTGGAGTTGGTGGCGCCGCCGGACCCGGAGGCGACCAGACTGCACGCCGGTCAGGTTTTGGCGGGCGAACACGTCACGGTCGAGATCAACACGGTGTTCCAGCAGCTCGTCCGCGTGCTGGACAAGATCGATCCGATGAAGCTCAACGAGACCCTGGGCGCCATCTCGACGGCCTTCAACGGTCGCGGGCACAAGATCGGGCAGGCGCTCACCGACTTCGACAAGTTGCTGGCCGAGATCGAGCCCAGTCTGGACACCCTGGAGCGCGAGGCCGCCACGATGACGCCGGTGTTCCGGTCCTACGCCGATGCGGCCCCGGACCTGACCGCCACCATCGCCAACACCACCACCATGAGCGAGAGCATCGTGGCCGAGCGCGAGAGCCTGGACACCTTCCTGCTCAGTGCGATCGGCCTTGCCGACACCGGCAACGAGGTGCTGGGTGAGAACCGGCAGGGCCTGGTCGATTTGACCCGGAACCTGGAGCCGACGGCCCGATTGTTGGACAAATACCACGAGCAACTCGGCTGCGCGATCGGCGGCCTGGTGCCGTTCGCGAAGTCACCGCCCATGCCGGTCCCCGGCATCGTCATCACCGCCAGCTTCACCCTGGGCAAGGAACGCTACCGCTATCCCGACCACCTGCCGAAGGTGGCGGCCACCGGTGAGCGGTCCTATTGCGCAGATCTCGGGTTGCCCGACGTGCCGCCGGAGTTCAGCCCGCCGGTGTTGGTCGCCGACACCGGGGCCAACCCGTACGAATACGGCAACCAGGGCATCCTGCTCAACTCCGACGGCCTCAAGGAGGCGCTGTTCGGGCCGATCGGCGGGCCGCCGCGCAACAGCGCCCAGGTGGGGATGCCGGGATGACGCGCTCATGGGGGACCCTGCTCAAGTTCGGCGTCTTCGCGGTGGTGATGCTGTTGGCGACGGCATTCCTGTTCGCGATCTTCGGCGAGGTGCGCACCGGGCCGACGGTCGGCTACAGCGCGGTGTTCTCCGATGCCTCCCGGCTGAAATCCGGGGACAGCGTGCGGGTTGCCGGGGTGCGGGTCGGCACCGTCGGCGGCGTAGCCCTGCGCAAAGACGGCACCGTGCTGGTGAAGTTCAACGCAGACCGGGCCATCGCGCTCACTACCGGTACCCAGGCTGCGGTGCGCTATCTGAACCTGGTCGGTGACCGCTACCTGGAGCTGGTAGACGGGCCGGGCTCGACCCGGCTGTTGCCGGCGGGGGCCCAGATACCGGTCGAAAGGACCGCTCCCGCACTGGATCTGGATCTGTTGCTTAACGGTTTGAAGCCGGTGATCCGCGGGCTGAACCCTCAGGACGTCAACGCGCTCACCGCATCGCTCATCCAGATCATGCAGGGCCAGGGCGGCACCATCGACTCGCTGTTGTCGCAGACGTCGTCGTTCTCCAACTCGCTGGCGGACAACAGCCAGGTGATCGAATCCCTGATCGACAATTTACGAACGGTGCTGGCCACCCTGACCAGCGGTGACAAGCGGTTGTCCGGGGCGATCGACCGGCTGAACAAACTGGTCAGCGGGTTGGCGGCCGACCGCGATCCGATCGGGACCGCCGTGACCGCCCTGGATCGCGGCACCGCGTCACTGGCGGACCTGCTCGGCAGCGCGCGCGATCCACTGACCGACACCATCCATCAGGTCAATCGGCTGACGAAGGCCGTCAACGCCGACCAGGCCGGCTTGGACATGTCGCTGCAGAAAGCGCCGGAGAACTATCGCAAGGCCATCCGGCTGGGGTCCTACGGCGGGTTCATTCAGTACTACCTGTGCGCCGTGCAGGTCCGCGTCAGCGACACCCAGGGCCGTACGGCGGTGTTCCCCTGGATCAAATCGGAGGAGGGCCGATGCAGCGACAACGAATGATCGTCGTACCGCTCGGTACTCGACCGGGAAGACGCGGTAGCCGCTGATGCTCAAATACCGTGGATCCCACTTGTTCCGGATGGGCTTCATCGGCGCGATTCTCACGGCGTTCGTCGTCGCGATCGGGCTGCAGCCCGAACAGTTGATCCAGTGGGCCACTTCGGTGCGCTACCAGGCCCGGTTCGCCGAGGCCGGTGGGCTGGCCACCGGCGCCGATGTCACGCTGTCGGGGATCAAGGTCGGCTCGGTCACCGACGTCGCCCTGGACAACGGTGACGCCCTGGTGACGTTCACGATGGCCGGAAAGTACCCGCTGGGTTCGCAGAGCACCGCGCACATCCGCACCGGTTCGTTGCTGGGCGAGCGCGTGCTGACCGTGGAGCCGACGGGTAACGGCAAGATGCGGCCACTGGATGTCATCCCGATCACCCGCACCTCGTCGCCGTATTCGCTGACCGACGTGGTGGGGGAGTTGACCTCCAACACCGCCGGTACCGACACCGAATCCCTCAACCGGTCGTTGGACACCCTGTCGGAGACCATCGACCAGATCTCTCCGCAGCTGGGTCCCACGTTCGACAGCCTCAGCCGAATGTCGCGGTCGCTGAACAACCGGAACGAGAGCCTTGCTGAGCTGCTCAAGTCGGCGGCTGACATGAGCGGTGTGCTCTCCGAGCGCAGCCAGCAGATCAACTCGTTGATCCTCGACGCCGACAGTCTGGTCGAGGTGCTCAACTCCCGCCGCGAAGCGATCGTGGGCCTGCTCGTCAGCACGTCGGCGGTGTCCCGGCAGCTGAACGAACTCGTCGCGCAGAACAACGAACAGCTCAAACCGACGCTGGACGAGATCAACTCGCTGAACAAGATCTTGGAGAAGAACCGGGACAATCTCGCGAAAGCGCTTCCCGGCCTGGCGAAATACGAACTCACCCAGGGCGAAGCGGTGTCCAACGGCGCGTTCTACAGCGCCTATATCCCGAACCTGTTGCTGCCGCAGCTGTTCCAGCCGTTCCTTGACTACATCTTCGGGTTCCGGCGCGGTGTCGACGCCGGGCAACCGCCGGACAATGCCGGGCCGCGCGCCGAACTCCCGTTCCCGATCAACGGGATTCCGCAACCAGGAGATCTGCCACCACGATGAAAACGCGTAAACCATTGCAGATCGCAGCCGGGGCGCTCCTGGCCGTGTTGCTGCTCGCGGGTATGACGATCCTGGTCCGCCAGACCGTGCTGAAACCGACCACGATCACCGCCTACTTCTCCAGCGCAACCGCTATCTACGCCGGCGACGAAGTCAAGGTCGCCGGGGTGAAGGTCGGCACCATCGACCGCATCGAACCGCACGGAACCCAGGCCAAGCTCACCCTGCGGGTCGACCGCAAGGTGCCGATCCCGGCCGGCGCCAAGGCCGTCATCGTCGCCCCCAACCTGGTTGCCGCCCGATTCGTTCAGCTGACGCCGCCGTATCACCGCGGCGACGGGCCCACCCTGGCCGACGGTGCGGTGATCCCGCGGGAGGACACCGCGGTCCCGGTGGAGTGGGACGAAGTGAAAACCCAACTGAACCGGCTGGCGACCGAACTGGGCCCGCGCAGCGGCATCTCGGGTACGTCGGCCTCCCGGTTCATCGAATCCACCGCCAATGCCATGGACGGCAACGGCGCTAAGCTGCGGGAGACTTTGGCGCAACTGTCCGGGGTGGCCCGGATCTTCGCCGAGGGCAGCGGCAACATTGCGGACATCATCTCCGGCTTGCAGACCTTCGTCACCGCGCTGCGCGACAGCGATCAGCAGATCGTGGTCTTCGAATCCCGGCTCGCAACCCTGACCAGCGTGGTCAACGACAGCCGATCGAGCCTGGACGCGGCCCTGAACGACTTCTCCAGTGCGATCGACACGGTGAGGGATTTCGTGGCGGGCACCCGCGCCGAAACCGTCGAGGCGGTGCAAGGCCTTGCCAATGTCACCCAGACACTCGCCGAAGCCAAGAACGCGATCCGCAACATTCTGCACGTCACCCCGAACGCGATAGCCAACACGCTCAACATGTACAACGTGACGAGCGGGACCCCGGTCGGTTCGTTCGCGTTCGTCAACTTGTCCAACCCGGTCCAGGCGATCTGCGCGATGATCGGCGGCATCAGCAACACCACGTCGGCGGAGACCGGAAAGCTATGCTCGCAATACCTCGGGCCGGCAATGCGGTTGCTGAACTTCAATGGATTGCCGTTTCCGGCAAACCCCTATCTGACCAAGTCGGCCAGCCCGGACAAGCTGATCTACACCGATCCGGCCCTGATGCCGGGCAACCAGCAACCGGCGACCACCCTGCCCGAGCAGGAGCCGACGGTTTCGGCCTACACCGGTCTGCGCGGCGATGTTCCGCCGCCGCCGGGATGGACGGATCCGCCGAAGCCGCCCGGTTCCTATGTGCCCAACGGACTTCCCGCCGTTGCCACACCACCGGTGTACGTGGGGGCGCCACCGCCGAGCCCAACGACCTTCGATGGGATGCTGCTGCCCAGCGGCCCGGCGGCTGGACCCGCCCAGCCGGGACCGCTACCCGCCGAAGAAGGGACGCCGTCGCCATGAGCGTTCTCCCATCGATGCGGCGCGGCCTGTCGCTGGCCTGCGTGGTGGCCGCCACCGCGACCGGCTGCGCATTCGGCGGTCTGAACTCGATCCCGCTGCCGGGTGCCGAGGGGCACGGTGCGGGAGCGCAGCATTTCTCCGTCGAGGTGGCCAACGTCGGGACGCTGGAATCCAATTCGCCGGTGCTGCTCTCCGACGTCGTGGTCGGCAGCGTCGGCAAGATGACCGTCGACAACTGGCACGCCCGCGTCGAGATCGCGGTCAACCCGGGAGTGGAAGTCCCCGCCAATACCGTGGCGACCGTCGGGCAGACCAGCCTGCTCGGCTCGATGCATTTGGCACTCAATCCGCCGGTAGGACAGGCGCCCTCGGGCCGGCTGGCGCCCGGGGCGACCATTCCGCTGGATTCCTCCTCGACCTATCCGTCCACCGAGCAGACGCTGTCATCGCTGGCGGTACTGGTCAATGGGGGTGGACTGGGCCAGATCGGCGACATCATCCACAACTTCAGCGCCACCATGTCCGGCCGCGAAAACGACATCCGCGATCTGCTCGCGCGGTTGGATCGGTTCACCGCAGCGCTGGAGCGCCAGCAAGACAACATCGTGACGGCGATCCAGGAAATGAACCGGGTGGCCAGTTCCTTCGCTGGACAGCGCGACACCATCGATCGTGCCCTGAACAAGATTCCGCCGGCCATCGATGTGCTGATCAAGGAGCGCCCCAAGTTCACCACCGCGTTGACCAAACTGGGGCAGTTCGGCGATCTGTCGGCCGGTATGGTCAACGATGCCGGGCGCGAACTGGTCGCCGACCTCGTCCACCTGGAACCGGCACTGGAGTCGCTGGCCGACATCGGCCCCGACCTCAACTCCGCGGTCGCGTATGCCACCGCATTCCCCTACGGGCCCAACGCCATCGAGCGTGCGGTCCGGGGAGACTTCTTGAACCTGTTTGCCATCTTCGACCTCACCAAGCCGCGACTCAAGAAGTCGCTGTTCGCCGGTACCCAGTGGGGTGACGAGAACGCGAAACTGGTGCCCGCGCCCGGTGACCCGTGGTATTTGAACTACTCCTACGATCCGCTGCAGGAACCGATCCTGCAGTCGTCGGGACAGGCCGGCCCGCCGGGTCCGCCCGGGCCACCGGCCCCGCCTGCCCCACCCGCGCCGGAAGGCGGTGGGTAGATGCTGACCCGTTTCGTCCGGATGCAGCTGATCATCTTCACGATCGCTTCGGTGCTCGGGGTAGGGATGATGTTGTTCGGCTACATGCAGGTGCCGACGTTGTTCGGGATCGGCAGACTGACGGTCAAATTGGAGCTGCCGGAGACCGGCGGGCTCTACCGGTTCTCCAATGTCACCTACAACGGGGTGCAGATCGGCGTGGTCACCGACGTTGCACTCACCGGCGACGGGGTTCGCGCGACCCTGTCGTTGGATCGCTCGCCGCGGATCCCGGCGGATCTGACCGCGGCGGTGCGCAGCGTGTCGGCGATCGGCGAACAGTACGTCGACCTGATGCCGCGCAGCGACGGCGCTCCGTTCTTGCAGAACGGTTCGGTGATCGCGGCATCGGACGCGCAAGTGCCCCAACAGGTCGGCCCGATGCTCGATCAGGTCAGTGCGCTGGTCGACAGCATTCCCAAGGACCGACTCGGCAACCTCCTCGACGAGACCTACCTGGCTTTCGACGGTGCCGGCTACGACTTCCAGTCATTGCTGGACTCGGCGGCCACCATCAGCGGTGACGCCAACCGGGTCTCCGACCGGCTGCGCACGCTGATCGACCACGGCGCACCGCTGCTCGACTCGCAGGACAAGAGCACCGATTCGATCCGGACGTTCGCTCGCAGCATGGCCGGGATCAGCGAGCAGGTCGCCGCCAATGACCCCCAACTGCGCACCATCCTGCAGCGCGGCCCCGGTTTCGCCGACGAGGTGTCCGGTCTGCTGCAGGATCTCAAGCCGACACTGCCGATCCTGCTGGCGAACATGAACACCGTCGGGCAGGTGCTGCTCACCTACAACCCGTCGATCGAACAGCTGATGGTGCTGCTGCCGGGATACATTGCGGTCCAGCAGTCTTTCGGCCTGCCGAAGAACAACGCCACCGGCATGCCACAAGGCGACTTCACCCTGACCTTCGGCGACCCCAACGCCTGCACGGTGGGGTTCCTGCCGCCGTCGGCGTGGCGTTCGCCGGCCGACACCACCACAGTCGATACCCCGGACGGCTTGTACTGCAAACTGCCGCAGGACTCGCCGATATCGGTGCGCGGGGCGCGCAACTTCCCGTGTATCGAGCACCCGGGCAAGCGCGCGCCGACCGTCGAACTCTGCGACGACCCGAGGGGCTTCGTCCCGATCGCGATGCGCCAGCACCTCACCGGGCCGGGCCCATTGGACCCGAACCTTCTCAAGCAGGGTGTTCCGGTCGACGACCGAGTCGATTTCTCAGACCGGATCTTCGCGCCCACCGAGGGCACGCCGTTACCGCCTGGAGCCGTGCCGTCGGGGACGCCGCCCGATGCCCCCCGACCCGTCGTGCCGGCCCCGCCGCCGCAGGCTCCCCCGCCCCCGCCCGCGCCGGGAGTGGCGCCATCCGGGTATGCGGATGCGGGTAGGGGACCGTCGGTGGCGGTACTGCCCTATGACCCCAACACGGGCAAGTACATGACCGCCGACGGCCGGTACGAGCAGCAGACGAACCTGGCGGCCGGCGCGACCGCCAGGTCATGGACCGATCTGATGCCGGCCTGATTGGAGGACGACTCATGCGAGTGCGTGAAGCAGCCTTTGCCGCAATGGCGTTCAGTCTGGTCCTGGCGACTGCTCCGGCAGCGCAGGCGGATGTGAACTTCGAACTCAACGGTGCCTATCAGGTCATCTCGAACGGTGATTGGGCCAAGACCAACGAGGTCTTCATGGACGAGAAGACCGAGATCTCGGTCTGGACGATTCACTCCAGCTGTGCCAATGCCCACCAATGCTCCGGCCAGGTCAGCAGCGACCAGGGCTGGACCGCACCACTGGAATTCCGCACCTCGCGCTGGATCGTCGACCGTTATCACCCGGACTGGCAGACCTGTCCGGACGGCACCACCGCGCCGGGCCGACAGCGCTACCAGTTCCAGGGCAGCGACGCCAACGGCCAGTACGAAAAGGGGAACATCGACCTGCTGGTCGGCTACGTCAGAACGATCGGTGTCTCGGGCGCATGCGGGCGCAACCAGCCCACGGTGATCCAGATACCGCTGAGCGTGCGACGCCTGTAGATGGGGGAAACGATGCAGAACATCCGTGTGATGACGGCGTTCCTTTCCGTCGCCCTGGCCGCCGGCGCCGGGGCTGCGGCAGCGCCCTCGGCGGCCGATCCGGGTCCACCGGCGGAACAGTGCGATTATCCGGCGTGCACCCCGGGGATCATGCCGAATGTCGTGCTGGGTGCGCCGTGCTCCAACACCACCTATTTCGTCTTCGGGTCCGCTGTCGCAGGGCCCTCGACCCTGCCCGGCAGGCTGGTGTTCTGCGGTTCGCCGCGCCGCTACGACCCGCGCTGGTTCCGCTCGCCGGAGATGCACGGCATCAAGGAGGAGGGCACCAAGTGCGACTCCTATGACGGCGAGGTGGCGCAAGCGCCGGACGGACTTTTCCTGACCTGTGTCGCCGATGCCGCCAACGACGGCCAGACGCTGTGGCGGCGCGGTGACCTGTAGCGGCACAGTGGATTGAGTCGAGGGAGCTCCAATGTTACGAAGCACTTTCGGTGCGGCATTCGCCGTGCTGGCCACCGCCACGGTCCTGGCGCCCAGCGCCGGCGCCGACATGGCATACGGCAACTACGAGGTGCTGAGCAATCGCTGGACCGATGCGTCCTGGGTGTGGGCGGCCTACCCGTGCGAGACCCCGGGCAAGTTCGACCAGATGCCGGCCGGATGCATCACGGTGAGTGCGGTGGACCGGCCCCATTTCTTCGGCCGCAGCTACTACGGCGGCACCGCCAGGCTGGTGGATGGCAGCTATTCGTTCACCACCGACGTCGGCGACGGCCTGCACTGTCCGGGACAGTACCTGCCGACCCGCGACACCTACACCTGGGATGCGAACACACTGTCCGGAGTGGTCGAATCACGTTTCGACGTCGGCTGTTTCAACGGGCCGCCGGGAATGAACACCTGGACGTTCGCCCTGGTGCGCATGTAGCTACACGGGGTCGAATGCTGAGATCAGCCAGCGTCCGTCGTGCTTCTGCAAGCCGACCTTGACACTGCTCATCGAGAACGAGCCGTCCGGATTCGCTTTGCTGATCGTGCTCTGATTGACGAAGATCAGCACTTCGGCGGTCGTGGGTTGCAACGACACGATGCCCTTGCGTACCACCGAGGCCGCGGTCTGCACGTCCTTCTGCTTGGCGGCGGGGGTGACGACTTTTTGGGTGAAATCGCTGTAGTAGGAGAGGAAGTCGCCCGTAAGGTGGCTTTCGGCGGCGGCGAAGTCCTTCTCCAGTGTCTTGGGAGAGTAGGTCAGCACGGCGGTCGCGCCGTCCGCGGCCGCGGCCATCACCGCCTGTTCGGCCTCGGGTCCGAGTTGCTGGTCGACCCGGAACACGCCGAGGTACAGCCAGCAGCTCAGCGCGGTCAGAGCCGCCAGTGCCGCGCCGAGCGCAATCGCCATCCGCGATGTCCGTGACATGACGGGCCGCTGCGGCTCGGTCTCGGATTGCTCCAACGCCGCGTATTCGTCGGCGGACGTCTCGGCCACCACCTCGTTCTCTCCGGATTCGCTCATGTCGCGAAGTCCACCTTCGACATTTTGAGTTGGTCTCCGTCCCGGGCCATGTGCACGGTTAGTCGCCAGTTACGCGGTTCCTCTTTGGCCCCTGCGGTATTGGTGACCTTGGTGCTGGCCGCGACCAGCACCACCGCCTCGTTGTCCGACATCGATTCCACGCCGGAGACGGTCGCGGTCGCCTCGGTGACCGTCTTCGAGGTGCGGGCCGTCTTGACGAAATCCTCGGTGTGGGTTTCGAAATCCTTCTTGAACTCGCCGGTCGAGTTGTCGATGATGCGCTGGACGTCGTCGTCGACGGTCTCATAGTTCAGCGACATCAGCGTCACCACGCTCTGCCGGGCCGCAGCGGCAAACTCGGCGGTTTGGTGTTGGCGCTGCACCACGCCGCGATGGTGGACGAGCATCAGCACATCGCCCACGACGAGCCCACCGATGGCAAGGACGGCCAGCGTCGCGGCGACCCACGGCAGCCGACTCCGGAGGCGACCGAATCGCGCGGGGGCTTGGGTCGGCTCGCCGGTGTCCTCGGGGCTTTCGGCGGCTGCCCCGGAGTCGGTGTCCTCGTCCGTGACGTCGTCGCCTGCCCCGGCGGCGGACTGCTCGCTTTCGCGTTGCAGCTTGAGCAGTCGGGCGCGCGCCCGGGCCGCTTCCGCCTCTGCCTCGGCGGCCTTCGCCTCTGCCTCGGCCAGCGTCAAGTCGTCCTTCGCGGCGTCGCCTGCGGTGGCGTCCGGTTCCGCGGAATCACGCGACGGCATACCGTCTCCTGTCCGTTGTCAACCCCGTGCCAACTATGTCCTTCACCAGCGGGCGCTCCCAGGACCGACCCAAAACGGTAGCACCGGCGGCCTCACCAGGTGCGCAGCGAGCAGAGCGCACCCCTGGTTCCGGCGTCGGTGGCGACGACCACATCGTCGACGCGCAGTTCGCAGACGAACCCGGGCGCGGCAAGCTCCTGACGATGCCCGGGCAGCGACACCACCACCATCGCCCAGTCCTGGGGGTCGGCCAGCGTGGTCTCGAAAATCCAGGGCTGGTTGGGTCCGATGGTGACGTCGGCGCGCGGGCTGTACTGATAGGGATTGTGGCTGTAGTCGGCGAAGTTGGGCGGCTGAACCTCGCGGTAGTAGACCTGCGCCTGCGCGGTCTGGGTCGCACCGACCAGGTAGCGGACCCGGTGGGGTGCCGGGTCATCGGCCCCCGCCGGTGTCGCCGCCGCCAGAGCGGTCGCCAGCACCGCGCCGCTCACCAGCGACATCGCGCGGACCTGCGTCAACCGGGCTCTCAACGGACTCCTCCACTGTTGCGCGCCAGCGGGAACGGCACTGCCAAAGATCCGAATTCTTTGCCGGGAAGAATAACATTTCCACTCCTGTGCTGCCGGGCGAATTTCCGGCCCCGCCTCGGGGCGGGCCGAGCGACGGCGTCGTCGCTCAGATCGCCGGATCCCCGGCCGCGGCACGCCCGGCGCGGAAGCCGAAAACCATCGCCGGGCCGATGGTGCCGCCCGCCCCGCCGTAGGCGCGTCCGGTCACCCCGGCCATCGCATTGCCCGCAGCGAACATGCCCGGGATCGGCCGTCCGGTGACATGCAGGACGCGACCGTCGCGGTCGGTGCGCGGCCCGCCTTTGGTGCCCATCGCCCCCACCGACAGCGGCACGGCGTAGTACGGCGCGGTGTCGATCGGGCCCAGGGTCCGACCCGCCGGTGTGTCGGCCCGGTCATCACCCCAGTAGCCGTCGTAGGCGCTGGCGCCCCGGCCGAACTCGGGATCCACTCCCGCAGCGACACCTCGGTTCCAGGCGGCAACCGTGCTGTGCAGGCCGTGGGCGTCGATACCGGTCTTGGCGGCCAGGCCGGCCAGGTCGGGTGATTCGCAGAACCAGTCGGGTGCCGTGCCGTCCGGCGCGACGCCCAGGAAGCCGTAACGGTGCAGGTGCTCGGCGTCGAACACGATCCACGCCGGGTCGTTGACGTATCCGCCGCGCGGCTCGAGGTAGTGGAAGGCCCCGGCCATCGAGTTGTAGTCGCAGGCTTCGTTGACGAACCGGCGTCCGGCGCGGTTGACGATGATGCTGCGTGGCCGGGTGCGCTCCAGTCGTACGCTGCGGCTGCGCTGCTTGCCTTCGATGGTGTCGCCGGGTATCCGGACGATGGGAACCCACCACGCCTCACCCATGTTGGCCAGGTCGGCGCCGTGCACCATTGCCATGCGCAACTGCTGGACTTCTTGTGCTGAACCCGGCGGTTGGCGAGCCTCGACGGAGGAGAGGCGAAGCTGGAGCGCCGATTCAAACCCGCAGGCGAATTAAATCAGTCGCTTGACTGATCGCCGCGAAGCGGGTTGAGTCGAACCGCTGCGATGAGGCGAAGGGTTGTCGATGGTCAACGAGCTGGCGGGTAAGACGGCGATCATCACCGGGGGAGCATCGGGTCTCGGCCGTGGTATCGCCGAACGGTTTCTCGCCGAGGGCGCCCGGGTCGTCATCGCCGACCTGGATCTCGAGCGCGGCGAGGACTTGGCGCGCGAGCTCGGCGGCGAGGCGACGTTCCGGGTCGCCGACGTCGCCGACCCGGCCCAAGTCGGCGCGTTGGTCGAGGCCACCGTCGAGGAGTTCGGCGGGCTGGACATCATGGTGAACAATGCCGGCGTCTCGGGCACCATGCATAACCGCTTCCTCGACGACGACCTGGCCGATTTTCACCGGATCATGGCGGTCAACGTGCTCGGCGTGATGGCCGGCACCCGCGATGCCGCCCGGCAGATGTCCAAGAACGGCGGCGGCTCGATCATCAACCTGACGTCGATCGGCGGCATTCAAGCCGGCGGCGGTGTGATGACCTATCGTGCTTCCAAGGCCGCGGTCATCCAGTTCACCAAATCCGCGGCGATCGAATTGGCCCACTACGAGATTCGGGTCAATGCCATCGCTCCCGGCAACATTCCGACGCCGTTCGTGGCGTCGTCGGCCGCGGCGAACCTGGACGACGACGCCCTCGTGCGCTACGAAGCGGCGATCCGCGAGACGATGCGCGCCGACCGGCCGCTCAAGCGCGAGGGCACCGCGGCCGACGTCGCGGAGGCCGCCCTGTATTTCGCGGGTGAACGATCCCGCTACGTTACCGGCGTGGTGCTGCCGGTCGACGGCGGGACGGTCGCCGGGAAAGCGATTCGCCGCCGCACCAAGCCGGCGAACCCGACAGGAAATTAAATCAATCGCTTGACTTAATACGCGGTTCGCGGTTGACTGGCGGCCGTGACCACCGCTGATAAGGCTGAGCGGGTGCAACGGGCGCACTCCACCCGGGAAGCGATCCTGACCGCCGCGGAACAGCTGTTCGCCGAGCACGGGGTGTTCGCGGTATCCAACCGTCAGGTCAGCGAAGCCGCCGGCCAGGGCAACAATGCCGCGGTCGGCTACCACTTCGGTACCAAAACCGACCTGGTGCGCGAGATCGAGCGCCGCCACCGGCTGCCCGTAGAGCAATTGCGTGAGCAGATGGTCGCCGCAGCGGGCGATTCCACCGAATTGCGGGACTGGGTGTCGTGTCTGGTCCGGCCTCTAACCGATCACCTTGCCGCACTGGGCAATCCGACCTGGTACGCGCGGTTCTCCGCGCAGGTGATGGCAGATCCCGCCTATCACAGCATCGTCGTCAAGGATGCGTTGAGCTCGCCGTCGCTGGTCAAGGTGGTCGACGAGATCAGCCGGTGCCTGCCGGACCTGCCGGACGACGTCCGCGCTGCGCGCAACGTCATGGCCCGCAACCTGTTGATGCACACCTGCGCGGACTGGGAACGCACCCTGGCCGCGGGCGGTAGGGCGCGCACCAGTTGGCGTAAAGCGAGCTCGCACCTGATCGACGCGATCGTCGGATTGTGGCGGGCCCCGGTCACGGGAGATTCGGCATGAAACTCACCGCAGACCAGAACATCTGCGCCTCATCGGGGCAGTGCGTGGGCCTGGCGCCCCGCGTTTTCGACCAACGCGACGAAGACGGCGTCGTCGTCGTGCTTGACGACAACCCACCGGAAGAGCTCGCCGACGCCGTTGCGCAGGCGGTCCGAGTCTGCCCGTCCGGGGCTATCAAGATCGTCGAGGAGTAACGCGTGACCGACACAACCGTCATTGCGAGCACCGCAACGCCGGAGTACCCGATGAGCAGGGACGGCCGGTGCCCCTTCGCCCCGCCGCCGGAAACCATGGCGTTGGCCGCGCAGGCTCCGCTGAGCAGGGTGCGGATCTGGGACGGCAGCACCCCATGGTTGATCACCGGATACGAAGCGGTGCGCGCCTTGTTCTCCGACCCCCGGGTCAGCGTCGACGATCACCAGCCCGGCTTCCCGCACTGGAACGAGATGATGCGCGCCAGCGTCGATCACCGACCCAAGTCGGTGTTCACCACCGACGGCGCCGAACACATCCGCTACCGGCGGATCCTGTCCCCGGCTTTGACCATGAAACGCGTGGATGCGCTGAGCCCGGTCGCGCAACGGATCACCGACGAACATATCGACGCGATCCTGGCCGGGCCCCAACCGGCCGATCTGATCGAGGGATTCGCGCTGCCGATCCCCTCGCTGGTGATCAGCGAGCTGCTCGGCGTGCCCTACGAGGACCACGCGTTCTTCCAGCAGCACGCCACCATGGGCGTGGACCGCAACGCCACCTCGGACGACCTTGCCGAGGGTGCCACCGAGCTGTCCAAGTACCTGGTCCGGCTGCTGGAAACCAGGATGGCCGAGCCGGCCGACGACATGGTCTCCGCGCTGGGGCAGCGGGTGCAGGACGGGGAGCTATCGGTACGCGAGGCCACCCAGCTGGGCACCGGGATGCTCATCGCCGGCCATGAGACCACCGCCAACATGATCGGCCTGGGCATCGTGGCGCTGCTGGGAGAGCCCGACAAGATCGATGAGAAGACCGCGGTGTTCCGCGGCGACGACGATGCCGCCATCGCTAACGCCGTCGAGGAACTGCTGCGCTACCTGTCGATCATCCACACCGGTCAGCGCCGGGTCGCCCTGGAGGACATCGAGATCGCCGGTGAGACGATCCGGGCCGGCGAGGGCATCATCATCGACCTGGCGCCCGCCAATTGGGATGCGTCGGTGTTCCCCGAGCCAGAGGTGCTGGACCTGGCCCGGCCGGCCCGCCAGCACATGGCGTTCGGATTCGGTCCGCACCAGTGCGTCGGACAGCAGCTGGCCCGTGCCGAGATGGTGATCGCCTTCCGCACCCTGTTCCGGCGCATCCCCACGCTGAGACTCGCGGTGGGCATCGACGAGATCCCGTTCAAGAACGACCGGCTCGCCTACGGCGTCTACGAGCTCCCGGTCACCTGGTAACCCGCCCGATTGGAGTGGATTGACATGTCCAGCACATCAACTCACGACGTCGCGTTCTATCCGCCCGGTGGGTACGGGGCGCCCAAGGACCGATGAGCTCGAGGCCGAGGTCGACAGGTACGCACTGGCGTGCGCGCGCAATCGCCCGGTCGACACCGTGTTCATGCAGAAGATGTTCTTCGAGGTCTACAAGCAGCACCAGGGCGAGTACATGGGCAGCCTGCTCTCGGCGTTCTTCGAGTCGATGGGCTCGGGGGTCGCACCCGACGCCGACGACCTGATGCTCGACGACGCCATCGAATCCGGCCTGTCCGGGGCGGTCAAGGACAACGACGCCAGGTTCCCGCCCGACTTCCGGCTGAGCAAATCCAGCCGCGACAAGGATTCCTGACGCCGTGGAACCGCTGCACGGCTATACCGTCATCGATCTGTCCGACGGCATCGCCGGCGCCTACGCCACCAAGATGCTCGCCGACGGGGGAGCGACGGTGGTCAACGTCGAGCCGCCCGAAGGTGATTCGTTACGGGGATGGTCGGCCTCGGGAGCTGAGGTCGATCTCGACGCCGGCGGTGCGCTGTTCAGCTTCCTGGGGTGCTCCAAGCACAGCGTCGTGGCCGACCCCGACGGCACCGGCGACGTCGAGCTGGTGCATCGGTTGCTGGCGTCAGCCGATGCGGCGGTGTGGTCCCCGCAGGGGCGCACCGGTTCATACCCGTCCCTGGCGCCCGCCGAGATCCACCGACGTCACCCGCACCTGGTGGTCACGGCCATCACCCCGTTCGGACTGGAAGGGCCATGGAAGGACCGTGCGGCCACCGAATTCACCCTGCAGGCGTGGTCGGGAGGTGCCGTCGGACTGGGGCGGGGATCGCAGGACCGCGCCCCGGTACACGTCGGCGGACAGGTGGGGGACTGGCTGGCCGGGGCGTACGCCGCGGCGCTGACGTTGGCATCGCGCGCCCGTGCGCTGCGCGACGGCCGCGGTGAACTGATCGACCTGTCCGCGTTGGAAGTCCAGATCCTGGGCCTGACCTACTATCCCGTCACCTACTTCGGTGTCCTCGACCGACCGTGGCGTTCCGAGCGCAGGCCGACGGTGCCCGGGGTGGCCGAAGCCGCCGATGGTCTGGTGGCGCTGGGCTGCGGCACCGCACAGCAGTGGTTCGATCTGTGCACCATGTCGGGGCACGACGAATGGATCGACGAACACTCGCCGTCGTCGATCACCGAGCAGGCCAACCTGCACGCCCCGGCACTGTACGAATGGGTCCGCAATCACAAGGTTGACGACGTGCGTGATCTGGCGTCGGCATTCCGCATACCCAATTCGCCGGTCGGCAACGGGGAGAACCTGCCGACCCTGGATCACTTCCAGCACCGGCAGGTGTTCACCCGCAATCCCCGAGACGGATTCATCCAGCCGGTTCCGCCGTATCGGCTCAGTGGTATTCCGCTGCACCGGCCGGCACCGGCGCCACGTCTGGGCGCACACACCGAAGACTATCGCCACGCGACCCCGACGCCGCGGAAGGCCCCGCCGGCGGAAGAAGTGCACAATCGGCTGCCGCTCAGTGGTTTACGCGTGCTGGACATGACCACCTTCTGGGCCGGACCGTCCTGCACCCACCTGCTGGCAATGCTCGGCGCCGAGGTGATCCATCTGGAATCGGCTCGCCGCCCTGATGGCACCCGGCTGATCGCCGGGGTCCCGGTGACCGAGGCGCAGTGGTGGGAGCGCTCCCCGATCTTCTCGGCGCTCAACACCAACAAGAAGGGCCTCACCCTGGACCTGCAGACCGAGGCCGGTCGTGACGTGCTGCACCGGCTGATCCCCACCTGCGACGTCATCGTGGAGAACTTCACCCCGCGGGTCATCGAAAACCTGGGCTTGGACTACGAATTCGTCCGATCGCTGCGCCGCGACGTGGTCATGCTGCGGATGCCCGGATTCGGTCTCGACGGCCCGTGGCGCGACAATCCTGCGTTCGCCTACGTCATCGAGGACGCTTCGGGGCTGAGCTGGCTGACCGGCTACCCCGACCGCAACCCCTACGAGCCGTACTTGATCGGTGACCCGAACGCCGGTGTGCATGCCCTGACCGGTCTGCTGTTGGCCTTGGAGCACCGTCGCCGCATCGGAGAGGGTGTGCTGGTGGAGGCGGCCATGGTCGACGCGGCACTGAATATCGCCGCCGAGCAGGTGATCGAATACTCGGCCTACGGCGCACTACTGCAGCGCAACGGTAACCGGGGCCCGGCCGCGGCTCCGCAGAACCTCTATCGAACCGCCGGCATCGACGAGTTCGGGCGGCAGGATTGCTGGGTCGCGATCGCCGTTGCCACCGACGAGCAGTGGACGAGCCTGCGTGCTGTGCTGGGCGACCCGTCCTGGGCCGCCGATCCCGCCTTGGCTGACGCGGCCGGCCGGCGCGCCCAGCACGACCTGATCGACGACCGGCTGGCCACCTGGTGCGCGGCCCGCAGCTCCGATGACGTCGTCGAAATTCTCTGGAGCGCCGGCGTTCCGGTTGCCAAGGTGATGCAACCGCACCGGCAGACCGAGTTGGCGCAGCTGGCCGACCGGGGATTCTTCGAACACGTGGATCACCCGGTCAACGGGCGGGCCGCGCACAGCACCCTACCGGCCCGGATGTCGCACGGCCCGATGCCCGTTCACACCCGCCATGCGCCGCTGCTGGGCCAGCACAACCACGAACTGCTACGTGAGCTGGGCTTGGGCGACGCCGAGATCGCCGCGTTGGCCGCCGACGGGGTGATCGGCAGCTCACCTCCGGCTCGCTGACTCTGCGCTCAGGGCGGGGGCTTCTCGCACTTTCCCGCCCTGGACGCAGAGTCAACGAAGGCGAGACGGCTACTTCAGGCAGCTTCCCGCGTCGACGGGCAGGGTGACGCCGGTGATGTAGCGGGCCTCCTCCGAAGCAAGGAACAGCACGGCGTTGCTGATGTCCACCGCGTCCACCCACGGAATCGGCAGGGTGTGGAAAAGCTGGCAGATCGGCGCCATGTCGTCGGGACCCGGGTTCTCCAGGTCCGGGCGGAACATCTTCCAAGTGCCCTCGTTCATGATCATTCCGGTGCTGACATGGGTGGGGTGCACGGAGTTGACACGAATACTGTGCTGCCCCAACTCGACGGCGAACGAGCGCATGATGCCCACCACGCCGTGCTTGGCGGCGACGTAGTTGCCGCAATGCGGGTAGGCCTTCAACCCGCCGACAGAGCTGGTGAGGATGATGGATCCGCCTTTTCCGCCTGAAATCAGGTGTGGCACACCGGCCTTGACGGTCTTCCACACACCCGACAGGTTGACGTCGATCATCTCCTGCCAGTCGTGTTCGCTGCACTGGTCCAGGGTGTCGCCGCCGTTGCCGATACCGGCGTTGGCGACGATGATGTCCAGGCCGCCCAGCTCCTCCACCCCGGCGTCCACCGCGGCCTTGAGTCCGTCGAAGTCGCGCACATCGACTTCGGCCGTGAAGATCCTACGGTTCAGCGACTTGACCATATCGGCGGTCTCAGCCAGTTCCTCGGGAGTAGCCGGCGGGATGGGCGAATCCTTGACGACCCGCTTGCAGGCGTCGATCGCGATGATGTCGGCGCCCTCCTGGGCCAACCGCACCGCGTGGCTGCGGCCCTGTCCGTGCGCCGCACCGGTGATGAACGCGACCTTGCCTTCAACACGTCCAGTCATGGGAACCTCGATTCTGTAGGTAGCTGGAAAACTTTGGGTCCAGTTCGGAACTCAGGGGATGATCGCCGGCATGGAGACCCAGCCCCTCACCGTCGACGTGGGGGAGAGCTGCGCCGCCGACAGGTCGACCTCCCACTCGGGAAAGCGCTTGAGGATCTCCTCGATGGCGATCCGCGCCTCCAACCGGGCCAGCGCGTTGCCCACGCAGAAATGGGTCCCGAAGCCGAAGCTCAGGTGCGGGCGCCGCTCCCGGTGGATGTCGAACACATCGCCATCCGGAGGGAACCGGCGGGGATCCCGGTTGGCCGCACCGATCAGTAACAGCATCGCCGAGCCGGCGGGCACGGTCTGGCCGTAGTACTCCACGTCGCGGGTGACGTAGCGGGCCGCGTGCGGCGCCGGCGGTTCGAACCGGAGCAGCTCCTCGACCGCCCGCGGAATCAGTGCCGGCTTGGCCGCCAGTTCGGCCCGCTGGTCCGGGTGCTCGGCCAGCACCTTGCCGCTCCAGCCGATCAAGCGGGTGGTGGTCTCACTGCCGGCGGTGGCCAGCACGGTCAGAAACAGGTGCAGTTCCTCGCGGCCCATCCGGCGTCGGGTACCGGTCTCATCCTCGAACTCGGCGTTCATCAGTTCGGTGATCAGGTCGTCCGACGGGTTCTTGACCCGCCAGTCGATGATGTCGGCGAATACATCACCGGTGGCGATCGGACCGTCGGGATTGTCGGTCATCTTCTGACCGGGCTCGGTGCGAATGGGGGCTTCACCGTGTTCGGTGATGTGCTCCTGCTGATCTTCGGGGATACCCAGCAGCATCCCGATCACCCGCATCGGCATCTGCGCGCCGAGGTCGCTGACGAAGTCGAACCGCCCGGTTCCCACCAGTGGATCCAGACAGCGTGCGCAGTACTCCCGGATCTGCGATTCCAAGGTGTTCATCCGGCGCGGGCTGAACATCCCCGCCATCAGGTTGCGGTGGATGTCGTGGATCGGAGGATCCTCGAATATCACGATGCCCGGCGGAATCTCCATGCCGGATTTGATGATCTCCAGCACGTCGCCCTTGGCCGAGCTGAACGTCTGGTAATCGGAGAACGCGGCGTGCACGTCGTCGAACCGGCTCAACGCATAGAAGTCGTGTTCTTCGTTGTAGTACAGCGGCGCTTCTTCACGCAGCCGCCGAAACATCGGATACGGATCGTTGTTGAGGGCAATGTCGTACGGGTTGTAGTTCGCTTCGCTGGTGGTGGCGGTTGTCACCGTCATGGCTTGTCGTCCTTGGGTTGGCAGAGCCGCGGTCAGAGGCCGGCGGGGACGGGTGCCGCCACCGGGGTGAAATGCAGGTGCAGCTCGGTCAGGCCGCGCAGGATGAAGGTCGGCTCGAAGCTGAATCGACGGTCACCGGCCGGCCCATGGTGCGACTCGTCGAGCCGGATGTCGGTCATCCGGTCCAGGAGGCGTTCCAGCGAGATCCGGCTCTCGGAGCGGGCCAGCGGCGAACCCGGGCAGGTGTGGCTGCCGCGGGCGAACGCCAGGTGCTCGCGCACGTTGGGACGGTCGATCCGGAATTCGTGCGGGTTCTCGAACTTGCGGGGATCGCGGTTGATCGCCCCGGGGAACATCACCACGACGGTGCCGGCTTTGAGTTCGACCCCGCCCAACGTGGTGGTCTTGCGCACCAGCCGCGGGTCGGTTTTGACCGGGCTCTCCATCCGCAGCGTCTCCTCGAGGAAGTTCGGGATCCTGCTGCGGTCCTCCCGCAGTTGTACGACCAGGCCCGGGTCTTCGGCCAGGAACCGCAGCGCCGCGCTGAGCAGTTTGGTGGTGGTCTCCTGCCCCGCCGCGAACAGGAACGTGGCACTTTTGACCACGTCGGCGATCTCGGGGATCGAACCGTCCTCATAAGTGGCGGTGGCCAGATCGGTCAGCACGTCGCCGCGCGGCTTTTCCCGCCGATCACTCAGGTACCGGCTGAACTTGTCGTCCAGCCAGGCCAGCGGGTCGTGCGCCAACTCCTCGTGGTCGAGCGCGCCGATCCGCGCGCCCGGTTGCGGGGCGCCGAGGACCTCCTGGAAGGTCGGCCGGTCCTCTTCGGGCACGCCGAGCAGGTCGGCGATCACCAGCAGCGCGAACGGTCTGGCGTACTCGGAGAGGAATTCGCACTTGCCGGTGTCGATGAAATAGTCGAGCTGGCGGTCCGCCAGGCGCCACATGAAGTCCTGGTTCTCCTTGAGCCGCTTCGGTGTCAGCAGCCGGTTCAGCAGTGACCGGGCTTTGGTGTGCATCGGCGGGTCCATGGTCACCATGTGCTCGCTCATCGGCATCAGGTGGCGGTGCGCCTCGATCTGCTCGCTGATGTCGTCACCTTCGGGGGTGAATGGCAGCGGCGGGAATGGCCCGCCCACCGCGACCAGGTTCGAGTAGGTCTCGGAGTCCCGGTAGACCTCGTTCGCCTCTTCGTGTCCCGTCACGGCGACCACGTCGTAGGCGTTGAGTCGCGTCACCGGGCTCTTGTTCCGCAAGTAGTCGAAGTACGGGTGCGGATCGGGTATCAGGGACTGATCGGTGAAGAAGTCGATCGTGTCGAAGTCAGTCAAGGTAGACCTCTCTGCAGAATGGCCTGACAGGTGCTGTGCATCTGCTTAGCATGGGTGGGACTGGGGGTCAAGGGTTGGCGCGGCTTTACGATGGCCGCCGGACGTGTAAAGGCGGATGATGACGATGCGGAGCGGACGGTATGCCCGAATCGGGTAAGGGACAGCGCAGAATTGGGGCGCCCGACGCGAAGAACCGGACGCTGCTGCTCGACGCTGCCGAGCAGCTGCTGCTGACTGCCGGTCACGGCGCGGTGAGCTCGCGCCGGGTAGCCGAGCAGGCCGGGCTCAAGCACCAACTCGTGCACTATTACTTCCGCACCATGGACGACTTGTTTCTGGTGATGTTCCGCCGGCGTGGTGACCAAGGTCTGGCCGAACAGGCCGCCGCGCTCGCCTCGCCGCAGCCGTTGTGGGCGCTGTGGCGATTCAACATCGACCCGACGTGGACCGCGCTGACGATGCAGTTCATGGCGTTGGCCAACCAGCGTGAAGCCTTGCGGGCGGAGATCGCGACCTACGCGGAGCGTCTTCGCGCCGAACAGATCGAGGTGGTGGCCGGCCTGCTGGCGCGCTACCGCATCGACTCCGAGGAATTCCCGGCGACGGTGTTGATGGTGCTGATGACCGGTGCGTCGCGGATGCTGATCATCGAACAGGAGGCGCTGGGGATGACGCTCGGCCATGCCGAGACGGTCGAGTTCGTCGAGCGCTGGCTGCGCCGGCTCGAGGGCGAGCCCGGAGAGCCGGCCAACGATGTCACCCTGTCCTCGGGCCGGGTGGCGCATTAGCGTTGCGCCCGGCCCTGCTGCAGGCGATCGGCGGCCGCCCAATGCTCGTCGGAGACCCAGAGCCGAGCGAACGCCGCGACCGCCTCGTCGGCCGTCGCACCGGCGAGCACCCGTTTGATCTCACCCGCCGACGGATTGGCCAGCGACCGTGCCAGCCCACGCCATTCGGCTTCGAACGACTCCCGGGGCACCACCCGATTCACCAGGCCGATCCGTTCGGCCGCCGCGGCGTCCAGCATGGTTCCGGTACCGGCCAGCAGCAGGGCCTGACTGTGCCCGACCAGGGCGGCCAGTCGCTCGGCGCCGCCCCAGGCCGGCATGATCGCCAGCGATACCTGATTGAAGGCGATCTTGACGTCGGCGGCGGCGATCCGGATATCGGCGGCGACCGCCACCTCGGCGCCGCCCCCGAGTGCGTGGCCGTTCAGTGCCGCGATCACCGGCGCGGGAAATGCGGCGATCCGGTCACACAGCGTCCGCATTCGCCACGCCATCGCCGTCGCGTCGGGTTCGGTGCGGATGGCGGCGAGTTGCTTGAGGTCTCCGCCGGAGACGAAGGCGCGATCGCCGCCGCCGGTGATGACCAGCGTCCGTGCCGCGGCTACCGCGTCAAGCGCGCGGTCGAGCTGATCCATCGTCTCCGGGGCGATCGCGTTGCGTGCTTGCGGACGATCGATCGTGATGACCGCCAATCCTTCATCCAGCTCGACATCAACCATGACTCTCCAATGAAGATATTGGCATTCTCGATTTAGGAGAATAACATCGCGGGCGTCATGCGTAAGATTCCGGACGACCTGGCGCGGCACTACGAGGCCAACGGGTGGTGGACCCGAGAGACCCTCGGTGACCTGCTCACGACATGCCTCTCCGGGGCGCCGGACGGCCGGTTCGAGGTGCACTCCGCGGTTCGCCCGTGGCGGGGCACGTTCGGCGACGTCGAGCGGACCGCCCGCCGGCTGGCGGCCGGATTGTCCGTCCGTGGCGTCGGCCCCGGTGATGTGGTGGCGTTCCAACTGCCCAACTGGATGGAGGCCGCGGCGACCTTCTGGGCCGCGGCGTTCCTGGGGGCGGTGGTGGTGCCGATCGTGCATTTCTACGGGCCCAAGGAATTGGGCTACATCCTGGCTGCCAGCAAACCGCGGGTGTTCATCACCGCCCAGAAGTTCGGCCGGATGACGTTTGTGCCCGAACTGGCGGCCGATGTCCCGATTATCGGGGTGGTGGGCGGGAACGGCGCTGCCGGACAGGACTTCGAGGACCTGCTGGCCGACGAGCCGATGACGGGCACGCTCGCCACCGAACCCGGCGCGCCGGCGCTCATCGCGTTCACCTCCGGAACTACCCGAAATCCCAAGGGCGTCATCCACAGTCACCAGACGCTCTGCTTCGAGACCCGTCAGCTGCTCGACAACTACCCCAAGGATCGCGGTCGGCAGCTGACCGCAACACCGGTCGGACACTTCATCGGGATGGTTTCGGCGTTTCTGATCCCGGTGCTCGAGAATGCGCCGATCGACCTCGCCGATACCTGGGATCCTGCGCAGGTGCTGGCCTTGATGGCCGACGAGGGGGTGTCGATCGGCGGCGGTCCACCGTATTTCGTTACCAGCCTGCTCGATCATCCGGATTTCACCGCTGAGCACCTGCGCCATATCCGGCACGTCGGCCTCGGTGGATCGACGGTGCCCGCGGCGGTCACCCGTCGGCTGTCGGATCTGGGCATCTTCGTGTTCCGGTCCTACGGCAGCACCGAGCATCCGTCGATCACCGGTTCGCGGCCGAGTGCCCCCGAAGATAAGCGACTGTTCACCGACGGTGACCCGCGCCCCGGCGTGGAGATCCGATTGGCCCCCGACGGGGAGATCCTGAGCCGTGGCCCCGATCTGTGCCTGGGTTACACCGACGACGCCTTGACCGAGGCGGCTTTCGACGCCGACGGCTGGTACCACACCGGAGACGTCGGCGTGCTCGACGCCGACGGATATCTGACCATCACCGACCGCAAGGCCGATGTGATCATCCGCGGTGGCGAGAACATCAGCGCCGTCGAGGTCGAAGAGGTGTTGTTGGCGCTGCCTGTGGTGGCCGAGGCGGTGGTGGTCGCGGTGCCCGACGCTCGACTGGGGGAGCGGGCGGCCGCGGTCGTTCGCCTCAAGCCCGGGTGCGCGTCGCCGACGATGCCGGAACTGCAAGCGCACTTCGAGCGGATGGGCGTGGCGCCGCAGAAGTGGCCGGAGCTCCTGCGCGAGGTCGACGACTTCCCGCGCACCGCCAGCGGCAAGGTGCAGAAGTACGTGGTGCGGCAGAACCTCGCCGACGAGGTTGCATCGACACCGATGTGAGAATATGATTCTCCAGAGTCGAAAAGGAGCATTCCATGGGTCAACTGTCACATCGCGTCGAGATCCCGTTCCCGTTGTTCGACGCCGACAATCACCTCTATGAACCGCCGGAGGCGATGACCAAGTACTTGCCCAAGGAGTACCAGGACATCGTCCAGTACGTCGAGATCAAGGGCCGCACCAAGATCGCCATCCGCGGCCAGATCAGCGAGTACATCCCCAACCCCACCTTCTCCGTGGTTGCCAAGCCCGGTGCGTGGGAGGAGTACTTCAAGTTCGGCAACCCCGAAGGCAAGAGCAAGCGGGAACTGTTCGGCGAGCCGATGAAGTCGATTCCGGCGTTCTTCGAGCCCGGGCCGCGCCTGGAGCTGATGGACGAGCTCGGCGTCGACCGTTCGCTGATGTTCCCGACCCTGGCCAGCCTGATCGAGGAGCGGCTGCGCGACGACCCGGTCGCCATCCACGTCATCATCCACTCGCTCAACCAGTGGCTCGATGAGGTGTGGGGCTTCAACTACAAGAACCGGATCTTCACCACGCCGGTGATCACCCTGCCCATCGTCGAGAAGGCCATCGAGGAGCTGGACTGGGTGGTCAAGCGCGGCGCTCGCGCGATCCTGATCCGGCCGGCACCGGTGCCCGGCTTCCGTGGACCGCGGTCCTTCGCGCTGCCCGAATTCGACCCGTTCTGGGAGAAGTGCGTCGAGTACGACGTGTTCGTCGGGATGCACTCCTCGGACAGCGGCTACTCCCGCTACACCTCCGAATGGGACGGCGCCAGCCAGGAGATGCTGCCGTTCCAGACCAACGCCATGTCGATCCTCAACGAGTGGCGCCCCATCCAGGACGCGGTGGCTTCCTGGGTGATCCACGGCGCGCTGTTCCGCCACCCCAAGCTCAAGGTGGGCATCGTCGAGGCCGGCTCGAAGTGGATGTTCCCGCTGCTGGACTGCATGACCGAGGTCTACAAGAAAGCGCCGGAAGCCTTCCTGGGCAACCCGATGGAGGAGATCAAGAACCGCATCTACGTCAGCCCGTTCTACGAAGAGGGCATCGACGACCTGATCAACCTCATCGGTGTGGACCAGGTGCTCTACGGCTCCGACTGGCCGCACCCGGAGGGTCTTGCCGAACCGACGCACTACGTGACGGCCCTGTCGCACCTCTCCGTCGAAGATCAGGCCAAGATCATGGGCGGTAACCTCGGTCGCCTCGTCACCGTTTAGAGGTGCCCCGCTGGCAGACCATTCCCGAGATGGTCTTGAGCGTCGGCGATCGCTTCGGGGATGCCGAAGCGATCGCCGACGGTGCGTTACGGCTGACGTTCGCCCAACTGGCCGACCGGGTCCGTTGCGCCGCAGGGTCCTTCGCTGACGCGGGCATCAAAAAGGGTGATCGCGCGGCGATCTGGGCGCCCAACTCCGCGGAGTGGATCATCGCCGCTTTCGGGCTGCTGGCCGCCGGAGGGGTGCTGGTGCCGGTCAACACCCGGTTCAAGCCGGCGGAGGCCGGCGACATCATCCGGCGCAGCGGAGCCAAGCTGGTGCTGATCGAAAAGGATTTCCTGGGACTGGATTTCACCGCTCCGCCCGGCATTCCGGTGATCGACCTCAGATCGGACTTCCTGACTGCCGGTTCGCCGACGGAGCGCACGGTCGACGGTGATGACATCGCCGACATCATCTTCACCTCGGGCACGACCGGCCGGCCCAAGGGTGTGATGATGAGCCACCAACAGAATCTGCGGCTCTACGCCGAATGGTGCGACCTGGCCGATCTGCGTGAGGGTGACCGCTATCTGATGGTCAATCCCTTCTTTCACACCTTCGGTTACAAAGCGGGCTGTATCGCCGCGTGCATCCGGGGAGCCACGATGCTTCCGGTCCGGGTCTTCGACGTCGATGCCGTGCTGGAAATCATTGAGACCGAACGCATCACCATGCTGCCGGGGCCACCGACGCTGTATCAGTCACTGTTGGACGCGCCCTCCGGGCGTGACCTGTCATCGTTGCGTGCCGCGGTCACCGGCGCCGCCGACATCCCGGTGGATCTCGTCCGCCGGATCCGCAGCGAACTGCCGTTCCAGTCCATCATGACCGGGTACGGCCTCACCGAGGCCGGTACGGTGACGGCGTCGCGCCGCGGAGACTCGTTCGACGACATCGCGACCACGGCCGGGTTGGCGTGTGCGGACATCGAAGTACGCATCGACGGCGACGCTGAAGCCGGCGAGGTACTGGTGCGCGGATACAACGTGATGGCCGGTTACCTCGACGACCCGCAGGCGACCGCCGAGGCGATCGACGAGCAGGGCTGGCTGCACACCGGAGACATCGGGTCGATGGACTCCGCCGGTCGGCTGCGGATCATCGGGCGCAAGAAGGACATGTTCATCGTCGGCGGTTTCAACGCCTATCCCGCTGAGATCGAGAGCTTCCTGCTGGAGCATCCGGCCGTCGCGCAGGTCGCGGTGATCGGCGTGCCCGATCGGCGGCTCGGCCAGGTCGGCAAGGCTTTCGTGGTGAAGGAGTCGCCGGACATCGGTGTCGGCGAAGCGGATCTGATCGCTTGGAGTAAAGAACGCATGGCCGGCTTCAAGGTTCCGCGTTCGGTCCGCTTCGTGGATCGGTTGCCGCTGAACGCCACCGGCAAGGTGGACAAGGCCCGACTGGAGACCCAGGCCGGGGCGTGAGGCGTCATGTACGTCTGCCTGTGCGCCGGGGTGACCAGTCAGCAGGTGATCGACGCCGTGGCCGCCGGCGCATCGACCACCAAGCAGATCGGTGAGCGCACCGGGGCCGGAACGGTGTGCGGACGCTGCCGCAACAACATCCGAGCGCTGATCGCCGCGACTTCGCAGGAAACCGCGACGGTGACCTGAGTCATCTAGTGCGGGTGCCGACGTCGAGGCGATACTGTCTTGGCCGTGGCGGATAAGACGGAGAAGATGTCGGCGCGCGAAACCAAGCGGCTGCAGACGCGGGAGCGACTGCTGGGTGCGGCGACCGCCGAGTTCAAGCGGACCGGGATGGCCCAGGCGGATGTGGGGGCGATCGTGGCCGCCGCCGGTGTCGCGCACGGCACGTTCTTCTTCCACTTCCCCACCAAGGAACACGTGCTGCTGGAACTCGAGAAGCGCGAAGAGGACCGGATGGCAAAGCATTTCGGTCGGTACCTGGACAAGGGACATGACCTGGAATCCGCCCTGACCGAGGCGGTGCGACTGGTGTTGGGGCTGGAGCGTCGCCTCGGCGAGCTGTTGTTCAAGGATTTCCTGGCGCTGCACTTCTCCCAGACCCGCCCGGCCTCCGAAGGCGGTAGTGACCACTCCCTGGTCCTGCTGTTGGGCAAGCGTATCGAGCAGGCCCAGGCCGCGGGGGAGGTGGATCCGGAGGTTCGGCCGATCAACAGCGCGGTGTTCTTCTTGCTCGGCATCTACGCACTGGCGATCACCACCAACGATCCGATGCGTTGCGAGTTGCTCGAAGATCTGGTGAAACGCACCATGCACAGCATGGCCGTCATCGCCTGATCGATGCTTGTCGTCGGCGACAATGCATGACTAGAGTCAGTCAGCATGCGCAGTGCACCGCCGGTCGATGAGCATATGGAGGCATCTCGCCTGGCCCAGCGTCAGGCGGACAAATGGTTGATCAGCGGAAGCATCCTGATAGGCACTGCGGCACTGGGCATTTTCGGGCTGCCGTTGTTCCTCCGGGGCGTGTGGCTACTACGGCAGGCGCAGCGGAACGGCATGTCGGTGCGGCCGATGCTGGTGACCCTGCTGGGTTACCTGGTCATCGTCGACGCGGCGATCAACACCGTGGGGTGGGCCCTCGACCTGATCGGTAGCCACACCTTGCTGGCCCGTGTGCTGCTCAACGGCTGGGGCCACATGTTCGACGCCGGATACTTCTGGCATTTCAATGAGCTCTGGGTGGGCGGCGCTGCCGGTCCCGGCGAAAAGGCCATGGAAGTGGGCATGATCCTCACCGTATTCACCATGCGGATCGCGGCCGGGATCGGTTTCTTGCAGATGAAGCGCTGGGGTCACCAGTGGATGGTCGTCACCTGCTGGATGGGCGTGGTGATCTGGGTGTTGTACGTGTTCAACATGACGATGTTCGCCGACGTGCGATTCGCCGGGGTGATCCTCCCGGTCGTCGGCTGGTGGCTCTACGACATCTTCTACATCACCCCGTTCCTCGCGATCCCGTATCTGCACACGGTGAACCGCGAGATCTTCACCGATTGAAGCCGGCTCGCGCGGTGGAGCGTCGGGTCGGGAAGACTTCTACCACACCCCATTCTATTGACTGAAGTCAGTCAATAGGTTAGAAACAGTGCACCATGACCCCACAGGCGCGCCAGGTACGGTGCGGCACCCGCCGACGCCACACGCGGGTTGCCGCGGTCTTCGGGAGGTGTCGCGGTCGCCAACGAAACAGCCTGCGTAACACGCTGTCCTGCGTCGCAGGGCGTGGCATGAACCCGTCAACAAGGAGGTCCGACCATGGACTACGTCTGGGAGATTCTGCGTTACGTCGCGGCATGGGGCGGCACCGGTCTGGTCATCTGGTTCTGGTACTGGATGTTCTCCAACATCGGCACGTTCTGAGCCCGGCGCGGCCCTGCCCGGAAGCGACGGTTCATGACTGACCTCGACCAGACGGCCGCCATGGCGTTGGAACGCAGTTGCTCGGTCACCGCGGTCGCCCTGAGCGAGGAGAACCGCGCCGGTGTGCGACTGGTCACCGGCGACCACCGCGGGTTCGGCCTCAGCGCATCGCGCAGTCACGTGCACGTGCCCTACCCGGTTTTGCGGGCCGACTGGACCCGGCGATCGTTGACCTGCGGCATCGCCTTGCAATGCGCATCGTCGAAGGACCGGCTGGGTCAGTACCGGATCAACGAATTGTCGACACGCGAACTGCGGGCGCTGACCGTCGTGGAAGCCGGCGTCGCCCTGGGCTGGATCGCGTCGCGGTGGCCGGGCCTGATGTCCGAGTTCGGCCGTCTGCTACCCGAACTCATACCGGTAGACCCGCAGCTCGAGGCGCGGGCCATGATCGGCCAGGCCATCGCGATGGCCCGGGAATCGGCTCCGGCAGAGCTCGACCCGCTGCTGGGCCGGCTGCCGGCGATCTATACCGCGCCCACCGGGCTGACCGACCGGCTGCGGCGCCAGTTCGGCAGGATGCCCTGGACCACGACGCAAAAGCGGATTCCGCGACCCTATTCGGTGCCCGTCGGCGGTGACGGTGGGGTTCGCAATCCCAACCTGCCTCCGCCGAGCCGGCCGCAGGACAACGATATCGACGTCACCCCTGAGCACCGTCCGGGAATCCCGTATCCGGAGTGGAACTCCTGGACCAGACGCCTGATGCCCGACCACGTGGCCGTTGTGGAGCTCGCGCGTGACCGACGAGTCGGTGCCGCCACCACGGCCTCGGCTGACCTGCGCAAGTGGTTCCAGGAGAACACCCATCGCGCGATGGTGAACCGACTCGAAGACGGGTCGGACCTCGATATCGACCAGTACGTCCGCCATTACGTCGAC
>Ga0182736_1000607_pt1 | contig 50033 bp, 61 predicted proteins | sample eDN5th30CKraftBY_FD_128882 | JGI IMG/M metagenome (GOLD analysis project Ga0182736, IMG submission 128882) | Enriched backyard soil microbial communities from Emeryville, California, USA - eDNA 5th pass 30_C Kraft BY (version 2) (version 2) | ecosystem: Environmental > Terrestrial > Soil >... | reverse complement strand
GAGAAGCCAGCCTGATGGAGTGGCTCGATGCCTTGTGAAATAATGTGAAGGACGTGGCGAAATGCTCAGCAGCTTTGCGGGCCTTCGCCACGTTCCTGCGCATTATCGCGACCTCGCGATAAGCCGTCATCCATAACAATCTCGACGCCGCCATGCAGGCCGCCAACATCACTGGCGACGGCGGCACGTTGAACCGCCAGGCCAAGTCCGCGGCCCGCTCGGCCTTCGAATCAGCCAAGCAGCGCTTCTTCGGCCATCTGCTGACCTCGATGAAGACGCCGACCCTGATCCGCTCGATCGAGCAGGACCTGACCGACGGCCACGCCGCCGTGATCCAGATCGTGTCGACCGGCGAAGCCCTGATGGAGCGCCGTCTCGCGGAAATCCCCACCGGGGAATGGAATGACGTTCGGGTGGACATCACCCCCCGCGAGTACGTTCTGGATTATCTCGCCCATTCCTTCCCGGTGCAGCTCTACGAGCCCTTCACCGACAGCGAGGGCAACCTGTCGTCGAGGCCGGTGTTTCGCGATGGTCAACCCGTCGAAAGCCGTGACGCCGTCGCCCGTCGTGATCGTTTGATCGAAAGGCTCGCTTCTCTGCCGCCGGTCCCCGGCGCGCTCGACCAGATCGTCCAGCGCTTCGGCACCGATGTCGTAGCAGAGGTGACGGGACGTTCGCGCCGCATCGTCCGCAAGTCGGGTGCCGACTCCATGACCAACCCCGGCGGCATCGACCGCCTCGCCGTGGAGAACCGCGCCGCCTCGGCCAATCTGGCCGAAACGCAAGCCTTCATGGATGATCAGAAGCGCATTCTGATCTTCTCCGACGCGGGCGGCACCGGACGCAGCTACCACGCCGACCTATCGTCGCGGAACCAGCGGCTGCGCGTCCACTATCTGCTGGAGCCGGGCTGGAAGGCCGACGCCGCCATTCAGGGCCTCGGCCGCACCAATCGGACCAACCAGGCGCAGCCGCCGCTGTTCCGGCCGATCTCGACGAACGTGAAGGCGGAAAAGCGGTTCCTGTCGACCATCGCCCGGCGGCTCGACACCCTGGGTGCAATCACCCGCGGCCAGCGCCAGACCGGCGGTCAGGGGCTGTTCCGGCCCGAGGACAATCTCGAAAGCCATTACGCCCGAGACGCGCTGCGGCAGCTCTACCTGTTGCTGGTGCGCGGCAAGGTCGACGGCTGCTCGCTCCAGATGTTCGAGGACGCCACCGGCCTGTCGCTGACGGACTCCACCGGCATCAAGGACGAGCTGCCGCCGATCACCACCTTCCTCAACCGGCTGCTGGCGCTGACCATCGAACTGCAGGGCGTCCTGTTCACGGCGTTCGAGCAGTTGCTGAACGCCAAGATCGAAGGCGCCATCGCGTCGGGCAGCTACGACGTCGGGCTGGAGACGCTGCAGGCCGAGAGCTTCATCGTCACCGATCGCCGGACCATTCATGTCCATCCCGGCACCGGGGCGGAAGCCCGGCTGCTGACCATCACCCAGCGCCAGCGCAACCGGCCGGTGACGATAGCCGAGGCGCTCGACCATCTCGACGACTTGGGCGCGAGACTGCTGATTAACGAGCGATCGGGCCGCACCGCCGTGCAGATCCCGACCACCAGCATCATGCTGGACGATGGCGAGATCGAACGGCGCGTCCGGCTGATCCGGCCGATGGAGGCGCACAATCTTCCCATCAGGATGATGGACGAGACCCATTGGATCGACGCGGACCGAGCGGGCTTCATCGCGGCATGGAATGCCGAGCTAACTGAGGTGCCAGAATATGCCGACAGCACCATCCACATCGTCAGCGGGCTGTTGTTGCCGATCTGGAAGCGGCTGCCGAACGAGTCGACGCGGGTCTATCGGCTTCAGACTGACGACGGCGAGCGCATCGTCGGCCGTCGGGTCTCTCCCGCATGGGTCGCTGGCGCGCTCGCCACCGGCACATCGACCCTGACACCGGACGACGCCCTCATGGCGCTGATGGATGGCAAGACCATCCTCGACCTTGCCGAGGGTCTTCAGCTTCACCGCGTCCGGATCATGGGCGCCAACCGCATCGAGCTGTCGGGCTTCACAGACGCCATGCGCGATCGCCTGCGGGCCTATGGCCTGTTTCACGAGATCATCTCGTGGAAGCTCCGGATGTTCGTGCCGACCGACGCGACCGGCGCCGCGATCCTGAGCAAGGTGCTGGAGCGATATCCCATCGAGCGCGTCGGCGAGCGGGAGGCGGCGTGATGGCGCGGCAAGACGCGTCCGAACTGGCGATCCGTCTCGGCCTGCAGGCCGAGGCGGTATGCCGCCATTACCTGACCTCCGGCCATCGCGAGGGCCGCTATTGGCTGGTCGGCGATGTCCGCAACACCCCCGGCCGCTCGATGTTCGTGCGGCTGAAGGGCGGCGAAACCGGCAAGGGCGCGGCCGGCAAATGGACCGACGCCGCCACCGGCGAGCATGGCGATCTCCTCGACGTCATTCGCGAGACCTGCGGCCTGGTCGACTTCAAGGACGTCGCCGATGAGGCACGCACCTTCCTGTCGATGCCGCACCCCGAACCGGACCATCCGCATGGTGGCGAGCGAAAGTCACCGGCGCCGAGCGGATCACCGGAAGCGGCACGGCGGTTGTTTGCGATGGCGCAGCCGATTTCGGGCACACTCGTAAAGACGTATCTGCGCACACGCGGCATTACGGATTTGCACGGAACCGGAAGCCTGCGCTTCCATCCCCGTTGCTACTACCGGCCTGACGAACATTCCCCGACCGAGACTTGGCCGGCGATGATCGCATCGGTCACCGATCTCGCCGGGCATCAGACCGGCGCGCATCGTACCTGGCTCGCTGCAGACGGATCGGACAAGGCGCCGATCGACACACCGCGACGGGCGATGGGTGACCTCCTCGGGCATGCCGTTCGCTTCGGTGTAACGGGCGAGGTGATGGCGGCGGGCGAAGGTATCGAGACGATGCTGTCGCTCCGGATGGCGCTGCCCACGATGCCGATGTCGGCGGCGCTCTCGGCGGCACATCTCTCGGCCATCCTGTTCCCCGACACCTTGCGCCGGCTCTACATCGCCCGCGACAATGATCCGGCCGGTGACGGCGCGATGGCGACCCTGATCGAACGGGCGAACGCGGCCGGGATCGAGGCGGTCGTGGTGTCTCCGCGCTTGGGCGACTTCAACGAGGATCTCCGCATGGTTGGTCTGGACAGCCTCCGGGCAGCGGCCCGGGTGCAGATCGCGCCACAGGACGTCACGCGCTTCATGGCGCTTACGGCATAGGCCGACAGGAGAATGCAGGCGGCGGGAGCGCCATCGTCGGCATCGCTCGGATGATCATGATGTCGGAGAGAACCGCGACCCGGCCTTCGAGAGGGCGATCGGCCAGCAAACGGCCCGGACCCGCCATGTCTGCGGCGGACTATTTTCCGGCGCGGCCGAGGGCCGCTTTCCATCGCGAAACAAAATAGCCCGCCTTCGCCATCCTCCGCTGTGCTCCGGCCCCCGCTGCGCTGCGGGTGCAGGTCCGTACCGCCCGCCGGCTTTCGTCGCCATGAAGGCCGCGAGGGTCGCGGTCGAACCGACGGAGCATACCGATGAGCGAGCACGACGACTTTGAGCCGCACCACGCCTCTTCCCCGACCGACCACGTCCTCAGCGAACTACAGCTCTACGGCTACCGTCCCTTCACGGATGAACCCGATCCACGACCGCTTCCGGAGGGCGACCATGTCGCCGGCGCCATCGCGGATATCTTCGACGCCTTGATTTCCACCCTGGAAGACACCCGCCTCGAGCCCGACCTTGACGATCTCCTCTGGTCGGCAGTCAACGTCTTCCACCGGGCCACCGACCGGATCGAGCGCGAGCTGGACGACAACGAGCAGGCGCAGCGCCGCGGCCAGCGCGAACAGGATGGCAGCGAAGTGAAGGCCGTCGAGCTCGAACGCCTGACGGCCGAGGGCCAGACCATGATCGAGCGCCGCAACGCCTTCGAGTTGATGCGCGACCAGGCCGCCGAGCACTACGAGCGCCACACTGGTTCCAACTGGCGACCGCGCTCCGGATCGATGGTCAACCATCGCAATCTGACCTCGGCGATGATCGACAGCCGGGACTTCCTCACCGCCAAGAGGCGCGCCGACAATCAGGTGCTACTCCCCGCCGGTCCAAAGATCGCCTTCACCGGCGGGCTCGACTTCAACGATCACCGCCTGATCTGGGCCAAGCTCGATCAGGTCCACGCCAAGCACCCGGACATGGTGCTGCTTCACGGCAAGTCGCCGAAGGGCGCCGAGAAGATCGCGGCGAAATGGGCGGACGCCCGTAAGGTGCCGCAGATCGGCTTCGCGCCCGACTGGACGAAACATGCCAAGGCCGCACCGTTCAAGCGCAACGATCAGATGCTCGACGTCCTGCCGATCGGAGTCATCGTTTTCCCCGGAACAGGTATCCAGGACAACCTTGCCGACAAGGCTCGCAAGCTCGGCATCCCGTTGTTCGACTTCCGCCCGAAGGGAGGCGGCGCGTAGGCGCCGTCAATCTAGTTCGACGCCCCAGAACTTCAGGACCGAGAGCACTTCCTCCCTCGGGTAATGGATGAAGGCAGCATTCGCGAGATCGGCCTTCAGCTTGCCCTTGCGCTTGGCAATCTCACGCTCGATCCGTTCGCCAAACGGCGCCGTGCCAGGCGGCAGTAGTCCAGGGCGCTCCGGGCAAGGCCAGCTTTTCGGATAGCCTTCAGGAATCCAGCCATTCCTAACCTTTTCGGATTTCTCGGCGACCGATGAATGCTCGCAAGCCCAACCATAGAGGTGGAAGGCGCAGACCCGCAACATGGCCTTGATTTCAGGCATCGTGTCCGTGAAGCCTTTGAGCGGCGTCGGCAGCCAAACCATATTGGCGACGCATGAGAAGTAGCGCGGATCTTGGACCACGCTGCTTTGCTGGGCGAACGACGGATCGTCATATCCCCAGATGTGACACACGGTCCAATTCTTGGGTTTCGGTAACGCGACGCCAAGGGCGGCCACCAGCGCGTTGAGTGCGGCGACGTTCCCCTCGAACTTCTCAGCAGTAATCTTGGTCGCCTTTTTCGTATTCGTGTACCGGCGCGACCAGCCAGCGTCATACAACGGTCGGCCGCGAGCCGTATGCGCCGCCCATACCGGCAGACGGCGGAAAGTCTCTGGATTGACCCACCGGGCAGTCCGCTCGATCAGCTCGACCACTGCGGGGAGATCATCCCGCAGGGCATCGTTGCCGTCTGGTATATGAAATCCGGCTGCCATCGTTCGCTCGCGTCCTCCTTCCGACGCGGACGGCCAGGACATGGCTCGAATCCAACGCACTGGAATTGCTGGGTGACAGTCGTAGCACCCGGTCAGACCGAGATACCATCTCCCGCTTCCATTGCGCCGATCCCTGATCCGGCCGCTGGCCTGACGCCATCAACCCATAAAGGGTCGGCTATGCGAGCATGCCGCCGCTCCAGCTTCGCCTACGCGGTGATTGCGGCCATCGGCCGGACACATCAGGCGCCTGTCGCGCGGGAGATGGTCTCCCGCCTCCAAGACAGGAGCCGGTCACATGTCCCTCAATCAAGCTCACGCCTTCGCCTTCAGCCTCGCCACCACCCTCATGGTCTCGATCGTCATCTTCCAGGCAGGTGACGGCACCATAGGCGTCATGCCCGCCGGCGAATATGACGGCGAATTCGCCGCCATCGTTCACGAGATCGATCCCTTCGCCCGCTAATCGCGGGCAAGGCGTCACGGCGGCAAGCGGAGATCCCGCAGGATTTCCGCTCCCGTCCCGCCTCCTCTTCGGCTATACTGGCAACGCGCCGCGGTGGTGGTGGAGGTGCAACCGTCAGACCTTTCTCACGGAGAGCACCACCATGATTTTCATCGGTATCCTCGCCAGCATCGCCGCGATCGGCGGACTATGCTGGCTATTGTTCACCCTGGCTGTCTTCGCGTTGCCGTTCTTTGCGGGCGTTAGCGCCGGGACATGGGCCTATCAGACCGGTGCCGGCTGGCTCGGTGCGATCATCATCGGCCTTGGCGCCGCCGCGCTGACGCTCAGCCTCGGCCAGTTCCTGCTTGGCTTCATCCGTCCGCTCTGGATGCGCCTCGCGATAGCACTCGCATTCGTCGCACCGGCGGCGCTCGCGGGTTATCACGCGACGCACGGCATCGTGAAACACACCATGCCCTCCGACACCTGGCAGATTATCTTCTCCGTCATCGGCGCAATCGCCGTTGGCGTCACGGCGCTGATCCGGGTGACAGCAATGGCCGCGCCCGGACCAACCGGCCAGAACGTCGCGCGCGCCTGACATCGTTGCCGGCGGCGGCAGGACGGTGGGTGATGTCTTACGTGTCGCCCTCCTTGTTGGCGGGGTCATTTGCAATCGCGTTGATCGGATCGACGGCTAACCCAACTGACGCGCCATGCCCTCGGTGACTGTGCTGGGGGCAATGCCGCGACAGCGCGCTCGACGCCGCTGTTGCGGCATAGGCGATCTCGTGGGCGACAGGCAGGAGTCGGCGGAACGTAACGTCTAGCGGAGCTGGTTTGAATCGCGGTGTCCGGCGTGGTCACGGTCATATCGGTCCGGGACGGCCGCCACGTTCTCCTGTGATGCGTGTCTGTCAGGTCGACCGCTCCGAAACGGCCTCTTCAATGGGCTGATCTGGCCGAAGGTCGGCTGCGCCTCGATCGCCTATGCCGCAACAGCGGCGTCGAAACTTTCTTCCCCTGCCGAGACCACCCCACGCGACACGTCGCGCGGGGACCCCGGATCGCCGTCATTCCTCGCGAGCCAAGAAAGTCCCTCCTTTGCTGTCAGGCCCCTCCGGGGTGCGCCGTCAATCGCCTCCGGCCTGTCGATCGCCATCGAGGCCGCAATGGTGCGGGCTCGGAACAGAGTTCAAGGAGAACTACTATGGCGACCATCGGCACCTTCAAGAAGACCGGCAACAACGAGTTCACCGGCGAAATCGTCACCCTCAGCGTCCAGACCAAGAACGTCCGCATCGTCCCCGAGGCCCGCGCCACCGGCGAGAACGCCCCCAGCCACCGCGTCTTCGTCGGCCGCGCCGAGATCGGCGCCGCCTGGTCCAAGACCTCCAACGAGGGGCGCGCCTATCTGGGCCTGAAGCTCGATGACCCCAGCTTCAACGCCCCGATCTACGCCAACCTCTTCGACGACGAGGACGGCGAAGGCTTCAGCCTCATCTGGTCCCGCCCGAACGGACGCCGCAACGGCGAGTGAGGCAAACGAAACGCCCCGCCCGGACACTCCGGGCGGGGCGGCAACAACGGTCGCCGCGGCGGCTTTGCCGGTCAAATCTGATCGTCCGGTTTGACCAACTCGATGTGGCTGGTGCCGAGGGCCTGGGCCAGCTCATACAGCGTGATCACTGTGGGGTTGCGCCGGCCGCGCTCGAGGCTGCTCAAATATTGCTGGCTAAAGCCGGAGCGCGCTTCCACCTCCTCCTGCGTCAGGCCCTTTTCCCGACGCAGGCGGGCAAAGTTCCGACCGACCAGTTTGCGCATATCCATGCGCTGGAGGATCTCGATTTACATACTTTGAGTTTATCAACTAAAATATGTAAATGCATTGTCTGGCTAGACTGGCCGAACCGTCGGCCAGAAGGCCATTGAATCTCGTCGGACAGCGCGAAGCAGAAGTGATGGTTGCGCGCATGTCCTCGCTTCGCGTCGCGCCGTGCCCTAGAAGATGTGGGCGTTGGGGCGTGGCCAAGGAATATGAGGGGGCGAGAAATGACTGAAACATTCGACGATACGGCACCCTCCGGCACCGATCTTACCGACTACGACCGCGCGCACATCAGGCTCTATATGCGTGTGCTCGATGCGGCCGCCGATGGTGCAGACTGGCAAGAGGCTGTTGCTGTACTGTTCGGAATTGACCCGGACCGGGAGCCCGATCGCGCTCGCCATGTCCACGACAGCCATCTCGCTCGTGCTCGGTGGATGACCCAAACGGGTTACAAGCACTTGCTGCGCCAGTCTGAGGACTGAAGCTGGCCAGTTTGCCTTGCAACGGTGATGCCATAGCAGCATCACCCGATGCCGCAAGGTAGTCTTCCGCCCAGGGTTTCAATCAAAGATTGTCCTCACTCGACTTCAGTCTCTCCATGAGGAGCCGAGTGATGAGGCCAGACATATCGCAATGGCGCAATGGTCAAAGCTATGACTATTTCGATAGGCTGTCCGTTGAAGGCCTAGCCTGGGAGTGTCTGCGCCGCAATGAAGGCTATCAGCAGCTCTATGGCGCGCTCGTGAAGGCGGAAACCGAAGCAGCGCCACTGAAGCCGGAGGCGGAGTACCACTGGGGACTGCGATTTCGCAACGAGGCCAAGCCTGCCTGCCCCGGAACAGGATGTCCTGTGGTCCCCGCTCGTCGATCCGGCCGTTGTCATTCTGACCCGGCCACCAGAATTCCTAGAAGCAACACGCGCTTGCCGGCTCGACGACATCGGAGGGCGTCGCGATAGCGCCGAGGGGAGCTATGTCGTCGTCTGCGACGAGGCGCAGGATAGCACCCACGCTCAGGTGCTGTTCCTCCCGGATAGCGATCCCGGCGGGTCGCTGGCCGCACTGATCCCGTTGGATGACCACGTTCTTGGCCGTGTCGAGGCGCTCGTCCGACTGTGGCAGGCGCGACAAGGTCGCTCGGTGCCAGCCGACAAACGCATGACCGCGCAGCAGCGCCGCCGTTTGCGCCTGATGATGCAGGCGGCCGACGGCCGGGCGAATAGCGCGAGCTATCGCGAGATCGCTGCGGTTCTCTTCGGCCGCGAGCGCGTCGCCTCCGAACCCTGGAAGACCTCGGCGTTGCGCGACATGGTGATCGGCCTTGTCGAAGGCGGCGCCGCCTTGATCGGCGGCGGCTATCTCCAGCTGCTGCGCCATCGCCGTCGATCCTAGTCTGACAATTTCGCAGACGGGGTGGGGATTTCAGCCACCTCAACTTCCCCATCCCCCGCGCCGCTGCTTCTCCGCCACCGTGGTCGCCATCCGCCGCTTCACCGCAGCGGCACTCTTGAGCCCCACGGAGCTTCGATCCATGCGACCCGATCTCGCCGTTTTGCCGCCGCGCTTCCTGCGCACCAAAGAAGCGGCCCATTTCCTCAGCCTCTCCGCCCGCACGCTCGAGAAGCACCGCACCTACGGCACCGGCCCGGCCTATCGCAAACTCGGCGGGCGCGTCGTCTATGCGATCGACGATCTCGAAGGCTGGGCCGCGCGCGGCGCGGTCACCTCGACCTCCGATCCGCGCGGGTCTGTACTGCCAGCCAAGCGCCAGACGCTCCCGGTCGGCCCGCAGGCCGGTCGTCGCGTGCGCTGACTGCGGGCGTTTCCCTGATGGCACGGCATCGACCCTCCTCGGAGCGCGGACAGCTCGATCTGTTCCGCGCGCTCCCCGGCGAGTTCGCGCCGCGAGACGCACAGGATCTCATGGCCTATCCCTTCTTCTCCCTCTCCAAGACCCATCGCGTCACCCCGATCGATTTTGCCGCCGGCAACATCTCGATCCGGGTCGAGGCCGTGCCCGACCACGGCATGGCGACCATCTGGGATGCGGATATCCTCATCTGGGCGGCAAGCCAGATCGTCGAGGCCCGCGATGCCGGACTTCGCACCTCCCGGCTGATGGCGGCCACGCCGTACGAGATCCTCAACTTCGTTGGCAGAGGGGTTTCACTTCGGGACTATCAGCGCCTCAAGGCGGCACTCGACCGGCTGCAATCGACCACGGTGTCCACCTCGATCCGCCAGCCGGCCGAGGGGCGGCGTCACCGCTTCTCCTGGATCAACGAGTGGCAGGAGCGCACCGACCGCGATGGAAAACCGGACGGGATCGAGATGATCGTCCCCGACTGGTTCTACCGCGCCGTGCTCGACGACGCGCTCGTGCTCACCATCGACCGGGCCTATTTCAGTCTGACAGGCGGGCTCGACCGCTGGCTCTACAGGATCGTGCGCAAGCATGGCGGCCGCCAGCACGCCGGCTGGCGGTTCGATTTCCGCCATCTGCACCAGAAATCCGGCAGCCTGTCGCCCTTCAAGCGCTTCGCCTTCGAACTGCGCGACATCATCCGCCGCCAGCCGCTGCCTGGCTACACGCTATCGCTCGAATACGAGATCGGCGGACGGATGCTGCTCGCCTTCGAGCCATCCGCCCCGCTCGGTCAGCCTGTGGATGGCCTCGTGCTATCGGGAACCGGCACTATCGTGCCATCGGGAACCCGACACTCGTGCTATCGGGAACCGAAACCGGGCTTAACCCACGGTCGCAAAAGCGAAAATCGCGCCCTTAACTTAGAGTCTAACCCAGAATCTAACTCTAAAGAGAGAGCGCGCGATGTGGAAAACATCGCCGGGGCACGGAAGAGCCCGCTCAAGACGGCCTCGTCGAACAAACAGGCCGGCACGTCTTTCCGTAAAGACGGCTTTACGGCTCCCGACACGCTTCGCACGCGGCGACGCCCTCTCGATCCAAATCTGGGAGGGAAGCGATGATCCTTGCTCTCCTCAATCAGAAGGGCGGTGTCGGCAAGACGACGCTGGCACTGCATCTCGCCGGTGAATGGGCTAAGAGAGGCAAGCGCGTCACGCTGATCGACGCCGACCCGCAAGGCTCGGCACTCGATTGGTCGCAGCAGCGTGAGCGCGAAGGTCTGCCGAGGCTGTTCGGTGTCGTCGGCCTCGCCCGCGACACACTGCATCGTGAAGCGCCCGAACTCGCACGCGACGTGGACCACGTCGTCATCGACGGGCCGCCGCGCGTCGCCGGACTGATGCGTTCGGCTTTGCTCGCCGCCGACCTGGTGCTGATCCCGGTACAGCCGTCGCCGTTCGACGGTTGGGCCTCGGCGGAGATGCTCTCTTTGCTCGGTGAGGCGCGCATCTACCGACCGCAGTTGGCTGCCCGCTTCGTCCTCAATCGTTGCGGCGCACGCACCCTCATCGCCCGCGCGACGGCCGAGACGCTGGCGGATCACGATCCGCCGGTGCTTGCGGCCACCATCGGCCAGCGTGTCGTTTTCGCCGATGCCGCGCAGTCCGGGCGGCTCGCCTCTGAGATCGACCCAGACAGTCCGGCCGCGCGCGAGATCGCGGCGCTCACCTCCGAGATCGAACGTTTCGCCATGGGGAGGGCGACACCATGAGTGAGCGCCCGAACCGTCGCGGCTTTGCCGCAAGGCCCGCTGATCCCGAACACTGGATCAAAGCGGCGGAAGCACCACCGCGCGATGCGGCCGCCAATTTCACAGCCCGGCTGACCATCGACATCATACCGGACCTACGCGGCCGGATCAAGATTGCCGCGTTTCAGCGCGGCGTCACCGTCGCCGACATGCTGCGCGCGTTGCTGGCGCGTGAATTCCCAACCACCGAAGGAGATTCCCAATGACCGGCACCGCGGCTTCGCGCGTGCGCGGCGGCCCCGTGCCGTCCGTGCATCCCTATGACAGCCTCACCCATGTCGAACTGACGCATGTCGAGAAGCGGATCGAGAACTGGATCCGCTTCGGCCGCGCAGCGCGCGAGCAGATCCTCGACCGCCGCCGGCGCATCGTCTCGTTTGCTCCAGGGAGCATCTTCGCGTTTGTGCGTTGGGCGGCCAACGAGTTCGGCACTGTGATTTCTCGCGTCGACATCGTGCGTGCCGTCGAGCCGGGCGAACCCTATCAGACGCTACCCTTCGTCCGTCCCGGTGGCGACATCCTATTAAGGATCGAGGGCTGGCCGAAGGTCGAGCAGGTGCTCCGTCATATTGACGCGGTGGAGGCCGTCGATATCGACCCCTGCGACGTCGCCCCCGATCATTGGCGACATGTCGCCAGCCGGATCGGCGCCGGTTTTGAGCCGCGCACCTATCTCGTCGAGCGTCATCAGGCCTGGCTCAAGCGGCGGAGCATCGGCGGATGACTCGCTTCGGCTACGCGATGGGGACGTTTTTTTCCGTACTGGGCGTCGTCATCGCGGCTTTCATTCCAACGCCGCTCCGTTTGGTCTGGAATGTCTCCGCCAGCGTGCCGGTTGGCCTTTATGACCTGTCGGCGCCGCGCGAACTGCGCGTCGGCGATCTGGTCGCCGTGATGCCGGGAAAGCCGCTGGCCGATTTCATGGTCGAGCGCGGCTATATCGGTCGCGACGTGCCGCTCCTGAAGCGCGTCATGGGGGTGCCGGGGCAACAGGTCTGCCGCACCGGACTCGCTATCACCGTCGATGGCGTGCCGCTTGGGCGTGCGCTCGACCGCGATCGGATGGGGCGCGTGCTGCCGGTCTGGCAGGGCTGCCGGGGTATCGTCGACGGCGACATTTTCCTCATGAATCCCGATGTTCGGGACAGCTTGGACGGCCGCTATTTCGGCCCGACAGCGGCCAAGTCGGTCATCGGCTTGGCAACGCCGATCTACACCGATGAGGACGGCGATGGCCGCTTCATCTGGCGCGCCGCCACACGCTGATCGCTTTCCCATCGCGGGTGCGGTGCCCGCCGATGGCCTTTCCAATGTCACGGCCATGGAGACAATCATGCCGCAGATCGGCACGTTCATTCGCGAGACGTCCGGCTTCACCGGCCGCATCCGCACCCTCTCTTTCGATACGGAATTCACCATTGTTCCGGCCGAGGCGACCGACGCCGAGAACGTCCCGGACTTTCGCGTCCATCTCGGCGACGAGGACGGACCGGAAGTCGGTGCCGGCTGGAAACGCACCGGCGAGCGCGCGGGCGAATACATCGCCTTGTTGATCGACGATCCCGCCCTGCCGCAGCCGATCCGCGCGAATCTGTTCCGCGACAATGACGAAGGTTCGGCGTGGTCACTGCACTGGAACTGCCCGCCCAGGCGCGACGGGAGGGACTGATGCCATGTGCCGATCCGCCCTTCTGTTCCTTTCCGGCGTCACCTTCGCCGTCCTGTCGCCGCCTCAAGCCGTCGCACAATCCGTACCGGTTTGGCGCTCGGCTTCGGCCGACGCCTATGCCGACGCCATTGCCGAGGCGTCGCAGCGGTTTGGCATTCCGGCCGCCTGGATCCAGGCCGTCATGCAGGCCGAAAGTGCCGCCAATCCGCGCGCCAGATCGTCGGCCGGCGCGAAGGGGCTGATGCAGATCATGCCGAGGACCTGGGCCGCGCTGCGCATCCGGCATCGTCTCGGTTCCGATCCCTACGATCCCCGCGACAACATTCTGGCCGGCGCGGCCTATCTCCGGGAACTGCATGATCGCTACGGCTCGCCAGGGTTTCTGGCCGCCTATAATGCCGGTCCCGGCCGCTATGAGGCATCGCTGAACGGTCGACCGCTTCCGGCCGAAACTCGCGCCTATGTTGCCGCGCTCCTGCCGATGATCGGTCGCGGTGTCGCCGCCGATAAGGAGATGGTCGCGGTCGCCGATCCGCCCATCTGGACCCGTGCGCCGCTGTTCATCACACCGCCAACGCGTGCATCGGCGGCTAAGCCCGCGACAAGCGGACGCCGACCGGATCTCGATCGTGGTGCAACTGATGTGCGCGATGTTTCCGCCATCGTACCGCTGTCTGCCGGCCTGTTCGTCGCGCGGCCAGGAAACGGAGACGCGCGATGACGGAAACAGTCACCCATCGCATCCTGTCGGGCACTGGCGCATCAGGGAGTACGCCGAGATGGGAGACCGGGAACACGACCGGGCGAGGGCAGGATAAAAGGGCGCACATTGCGCTTGGGTCGGTTGTTTGTTTTTGCAGGGATTTTTGGCGCGCTCCGCACCTTGCAGCCCTTGGCGACAATGTGCGCCGCACGCGTAAGCCTCTGCAATTTCAGGGTCTTTCGTACCTTGTAGGGCCGCGCCATGGCCGATGAGCACGAGTTTCGCATCCGCCCTGGCCGCGTCCGCTCGTCAAGCACTCAGCGTGCGAGACCCTTCGTCGCGCAGGCGCTGGCAGCGGCCAAGAAAGCCGGCGGCGGCGTGTCTCGTTCCGGCCGCATTGTTTCAGGCAACCGCTCGCGTTTCGGGCATGGCCAGCGCGGCAGCATCCAGGCCAACCGCCTCATCACGTCGCGCTCCCGCGGAGCCGTCATCAAGGCGCGCGTGGTCCGTCATTCCGCGCGCACCGCGTCACTCGGTACCCACCTCACCTATCTGCGCCGCGAGGGCGTGACCCGGGATGGGGAGAAGGCCCGTCTGTTCGGGGCGGAGACCGAGACCTCGGATGCCGGTGCCTTCGCTGGACGGTGTGAAGAGGACCGGCATCATTTCCGCTTCATCGTCTCGCCGGACGATGCGCTGGAGATGGCCGACCTCAGGGCCTTCACCCGCGATCTCGTTGGCCAGATGCAAAAGGACCTCGGCACCAGGCTCGACTGGGTCGCCGTCGATCACTGGAACACCGAGCACCCGCATATCCATCTGATCGTGCGCGGCGTGCGCGACGACGGCCAGGACCTCGTCATCGCCCGCGACTACATCAAGGAAGGCATGCGCGACCGGGCACGCGATCTCGTCACGCAGGAGTTGGGGCCGCGCACCGATCTCGATATCCGTCGCTCGCTCGAACATCAGATCGGCGCCGAGCGGTGGACCCAGTTGGATCGACAGCTTGTCCGCGACGCACGCGACACCGGCGTCATCGATCTTGCACCCCACGCCGATCGCCAGCCCGACGAATTCCATGCCCTGAAGGTGGGCCGTCTGCGAAAGCTGGAGACGCTTGGTCTCGCCGATGGAGTCGGCCCCGGCCAGTGGATCGTGTCCGAGAATGCCGAGGCGGTGCTGCGCGAGTTAGGCGAGCGCGGCGACATCATCAAACGCATGCACCGCGCTCTGACCCAACAAGGCATCGAGCGCGGCTCGGCAAGTTATGTGCTTGCTGGCGAACAACTCGATACCCCCATCATCGGCCGGCTGGTGACACGCGGACTGGACGACGAACTGAGCGGCACCGCCTATGCCGTCGTCGACGGCGTCGATGGCCGCACCCATCACATCAAGCTGCCCAACCTCGATGCGGCCGGCGACAGCGCGCCCGGCTCCATCGTCGAGCTGCGCAAATTCGACGATGCCAAGGGCCAGCGCCGCACTGCACTCGCCGTCCGGTCCGACCTCGACATCAACCGGCAAATCACGGCATCAGGCGTGACCTGGCTCGATCGCCAGACCATCGCTCGCGAGCCGGTCGCCCTCTCGGATGGCGGCTTCGGCGCCGAGGTCAGCCGGGCGATGTCGGCCCGCGCCGAACATCTGGTCGAGCACGGTCTCGCCGAACGGCAGGGGCAGCGCGTCAGCTTCGCCACCAACCTGATCGACACGCTGCGTCGCCGTGAACTGGACGCGCTCGGCGAGAAGCTCGCCGCTGAGACTGGCCAGCCGTTCAACAAGGCCGGCAGTGGCGACTTTGTCGCCGGCACCTATCGCCAGCGCCTGACGCTCGCCTCTGGCCGCTTCGCCATGCTGGACGACGGGATGGGCTTCCAGTTCGTGCCATGGACGCCCTCGCTTGAGAAGCATCTCAGCCGCCACGTTACTGGCGTCGTCCGCAATGACGGCGGCATCGACTGGAGTTTTGGTCGCAAGCGCGGCCTCGGCCTCTAATCTCCGATGAAAGGACCGCCGCCATGACCGGCACCAAGATCCTCTGGGGTCAGATCCTCACGGTCTTTCTGATCGTCCTCGCCACAACCTGGGGCGCCACCGAATATGTCGCCTGGAAACTGGGGTTTCAGGGGCAGCTTGGGCCGCCCTGGTTCACCGTGCTGGACTTTCCCTTTTACGTGCCGCCGTCCTTCTTTTGGTGGTGGTATGCCTATGATGCCTACGCGCCCGGCACCTTCACCGAAGGCGCGTTCATCGCTGCGTCAGGCGGCTTCATCGCCGTCGCGGTCGCGATCGGCATGTCGGTCTGGCGTGCGCGCGAAGCGAAAAAGGTAGAAACCTACGGCTCGGCGCGCTGGGCAGGGACGGAAGAAGTCAAATCCGCCGGCCTGCTTGGCTCCGATGGCGTGGTGCTCGGCCGCTACGGCCGCGACTATCTTCGTCATGACGGGCCGGAGCATGTGCTGTGCTTCGCGCCGACCCGTTCGGGCAAGGGTGTCGGCCTGGTCGTGCCGTCGCTCCTGACTTGGCCAGGCTCTGCCATCGTCCACGACATCAAGGGCGAGAACTGGCAGCTGACCGCCGGCTTCCGCGCCCGGCACGGCCGGGTGCTGCTGTTCGATCCAACCAATGCGAAGTCCTCGGCCTACAACCCGCTGCTGGAAGTGCGCCGCGGCGAATGGGAGGTCCGTGACGTCCAGAACATTGCCGACATTCTCGTCGATCCCGAAGGCTCGCTCGAGAAGCGGAACCATTGGGAGAAGACCAGCCACGCGTTGCTGGTCGGCGCCATCCTGCACGTGCTTTACGCAGAGGCAGATAAGACGCTGGCCGGCGTCGCTGCCTTCCTCTCCGATCCGAAGCGCCCGATCGAGTCAACGCTTTCCGCCATGATGACCACGGCGCATCTGGGAGAAGCCGGCCCGCATCCCGTTATCGCCAGCGCCGCCCGCGAACTGCTGAACAAGTCCGACAATGAACGCTCGGGTGTGCTCTCCACTGCCATGTCGTTCCTCGGCCTCTATCGCGATCCGGTCGTCGCAGAAGTGACCCGACGTTGTGATTGGCGCATCGGCGATATCGTCGGCGGGAAACGGCCAACCACGCTGTATCTCGTCGTGCCGCCCTCCGACATCGTCAGGACAAAGCCTCTGATCCGGTTGATCCTCAACCAGATCGGGCGACGCCTGACCGAGGATCTCAATGCCAAGACGGACCGTCATCGCCTGCTCCTCATGCTCGACGAGTTCCCGGCACTGGGACGGCTCGACTTCTTCGAGTCCGCGCTCGCCTTCATGGCCGGTTATGGCCTGAAGGCCTTCCTGATCGCCCAGTCGCTGAACCAGATCGAAAAGGCCTATGGCCCGAACAACTCCATCCTCGACAACTGTCATGTCCGCGTCAGCTTCGCGACCAATGACGAGCGCACGGCCAAACGCGTCTCCGATGCGCTGGGCACGGCGACAGAGATGAAGGCGATGAAGAACTATGCCGGCCATCGGTTGTCGCCTTGGCTCGGCCATCTCATGGTGTCGCGCTCGGAGACGGCGCGGCCGCTGCTGACCCCGGGCGAGGTGATGCAGCTCCCGCCCGCCGACGAGATTGTCATGGTCGCCGGCACCCCGCCGATCCGGGCGAAGAAGGCGCGCTATTACGAGGATGGGAGGTTCAAGGAACGCATCCTGCCGCCCCCGGCGCTGACCGAACTGAGGGAGGCGCGGGCCGACGACTGGACGAGCCGCCCATTGCCGGTGAAGGCTGAGAGCGCGGGTGCTGCGACCCCGTCCATGTTCCCGGTATCCGATGACGAGGACACGACGGACTCCGAGCGTCGCCGTCAGCCCGAGCTCAGCCGGGCGAAACCAATCGAGACGCAGCTGCCGATCGAGAACGAGTTTGAGATCGACGTGGATCGTGATGACGACATGGAGACTGCCGCCACGCGCAACCGCCGCATGACTGGGATCATGCAGGGTGTCGCCCGCCAGGTCTCGCTCGACCCGAATGATGGAATGGATCTCTGATGGCTATGCCCGATCCCAAGAGTGGCCGTCGTATCAGGAAGGCCCAGATCTCGGTCTATCTAGATGCTGCCGTCATGAAGAGCCTTGCCGATTATGCAGCCCGACGCGAGCAGCCGCAGTCGATGATTGCCGAAGCCGCCATCGCATCCTTCCTGTCGCCGGATGCTGACGAGCGGCGCGAGGCCGTCGTCACGAAGCGCCTTGATCAAATCGACCGGCGCATGGCGCGGCTGGAACGCGATGTCGGCATCGCCGTTGAGAGCCTCGCCGTGTTCATCAAGTTCTGGCTCGCGACGACGCCGGCTCTGCCCGAACCGGCGGGGCAGGCGGCCCGCGCCAAGGCTGGTGAGCGCTACGACCAGTTCGTGACTGCGCTCGGGCGGCGGCTGGCGAAAGGGCTGAAATTGCGGCAGGAGATCAGCGAGGATCTCAGCGGCCGAGAGGGCCTGGAGCACGAAGAAAAGGTGCCTTGATGGATCGAGCTCGCTTCCGCGCTTCAGGGGATCGTGCGGCCTCATCCGGCGTTGCCACACCAATGCCAAACGGCAGAAAGTGCTTCGCATTGAGGGTGACGATCACGAGTTCATGCGCCATGGCGATACCGGCGATCGTGGCATCCGCCATGCCCGGATCATGGCCCCCCGAAATCGCCTTTGCCTCCAGCTGACCAGCAAACGCGGCGGCCAATGCGTCGACAGGGACAATTTTGTCGTCATAGGCAGCGACAAGGCCAGCGAGCCAGACCTTGAGGCCCGCGGCTTTCACTGTCGCTCCCTTGTGCTGGAGCAGTGCGATCCCTTTTTCGATCTCGTGGATCGTGACAACAGACAGGAAGATCCTGCCGTCGCGGTCCATTTGCTCCAGCCATTCGAGAAATGGCGCCGAAGCCTCGGCCCGTGCGGGCGACAGCATTGAGATCACATTGGTGTCGAGCAGAAAGCCGCTCAAAGCTCAACAGTCCGCGAAGGCAGCCGATTGCGTTCGAACGCCTCGCCGGGAAAGGTTCTGAGATATGCGACCAGGCCGGAGCGTTTCCTCTCCATCGCCTTGCGGGCGACCTCAGCCGCCTCGACGGAAACAAGCGCAGCGACAGGTTTGCCGTGGCGGGTAATCGTCACGAACTCGCCGCGGATGGCTCCGTCGACAAGGCTTGAGAAGCCGGCCTTCGCATCCTTCAAATTGATGGTCTGCATCACAGCCCCCATTCCCTAGTGGTCACATATGACTACACTATGTTGCCGTGCGCCGGAATTCAACCTTTGGTTCGAACGCGTGCTTCAAGCTTCTCGCCGCGTCGACAGGCGGACAACACGACGCGGCTCAAAGACGCAAACGCCTCGGTGAAGATTATGCGAGCCCGGCAACTCCGCCGATTTCCTGTATTTGCACGCGACACTACGACGACCCTCAATCCTTGTTGAATCCGTCGATCTCAAGGCTCTTTTAATCGTCCCCGTCCGGGAAGCGTCTGTGCCATCCCCGGCGAGATCGGGGATCAGATGGCGGTATCACACCCAAATTCGGAGAGCTTGACGCGCGGCGCGCGGATGCTGCGCACCGCGCTCGGCCCCGCCATCGCGCGCTTTCTGGAAGACCCCGCCGTCGTCGAAGTGATGCTTAACCCGGACGGACGGCTCTGGATCGACCGGCTGTCCGACGGACTGTCCGACACGGGCGAGCGGCTGGCCCCGGCCGATGGCGAACGCATCGTGCGCCTGGTCGCGCATCACGTCGGCGCGGAGGTCCATGCCAGTTCGCCCCGCGTCTCCGCCGAACTGCCCGAAACTGGCGAACGGTTCGAGGGTCTGCTGCCGCCCGTCGTTTCCGCACCGGCCTTCGCCATCCGCAAGCCCGCCGTCGCCGTCTTCACGCTCGACGATTACGTCGCCGGCGGCATCATGTCGGCGGGTCAAGCCGAGGCGCTGCGCTCGGCCGTCGCTTCGCGCGCCAACATCCTCGTCGCCGGCGGAACGTCCACCGGCAAGACCACGCTGACCAACGCGCTCCTGGCTGAGGTCGCCAAGACATCCGATCGCGTCGTCCTCATCGAGGATACCCGGGAGCTGCAATGTGCGGCACCCAACCTCGTCGCCATGCGCACCAAGGACGGCGTCGCCTCGCTGTCCGATCTCGTCCGCTCAGCGCTGCGCCTGCGTCCCGACCGAATCCCGATCGGCGAGGTGCGCGGCCCGGAAGCCCTCGACCTGCTGAAGGCCTGGGGCACCGGCCATCCCGGCGGCATCGGCACCATCCACGCCGGTAGCGCCATCGGCGCTCTGCGGCGGATGGAGCAGCTCATCCAGGAAGCCGTCGTCACCGTGCCGCGTGCGCTGATCGCCGAGACCATCGAACTCGTCGCGGTGCTCGCCGGTCGCGGAGCGCAGCGCCGGCTTGTCGAACTCGCCCGCGTCGAAGGCATCGGCGCGGACGGTGATTACCGCGTCGTGCCGGCCGTCAGTGACGGCGGCGACTTCCCGCTCATCCTCAACCTCACAGGAGATATCCGATGATCCATTCCCTCCGTCTCGGTCGCCAACGCCTGGCGCTGATGGCCTCCGCCGCCGTCGTCACGGTGATGACCGCGCCTGCCGCCTACGCATCTGGCTCATCGATGCCGTGGGAAGCGCCGCTGCAATCCATCCTTCAGTCGATCGAAGGCCCGGTCGCCAAGATCATCGCGGTGATCGTCATCATCTCGACCGGCCTGGCCTTGGCCTTCGGCGACACCTCGGGCGGCTTCCGCCGTCTGATCCAGATCGTCTTCGGCCTGTCGATCGCCTTCGCCGCGTCGAGCTTCTTCCTGTCGTTCTTCTCCTTCGGCGGCGGGGCGCTGGTCTGATGGGTGACGAACGGTGGCCCGGAGGGACACGCGAAGCTCCGTTGGAGCGTCGCGAGAGAGGAACGCCATGAGCACGAGCGAATGGCTGGCAGCACGTCAACAGGCCGAGGTACCGGGATACGCCGTGCCGGTCCACCGGGCGCTGACCGAGCACATCCTGCTCGGTGGCGCACCGCGTGGCCTCGCCATCCTCAACGGCACGCTGGCGGCGGCGCTGGGCCTCGGCCTTCGCCTCTGGCTGGTCGGTCTCGCCCTTTGGGCCATCGGCCATCTCGCCGCAGTGTGGGCGGCGAAACGCGATCCTGACTTCGTCGATGTGGTGCGCCGCCATCTGCGCATCCCGGCTTTCCTCGCGGTCTGAGGGGAGCGCTCACCATGATGAACCTCGCAGAATATCGCCGCACCGCCACCCGTCTCGCCGACTTCTTGCCCTGGGTGGCGCTGGTCGGTTCCGGCGTCGTCCTCAACAAGGACGGCAGTTTCCAGCGCACCGCGCGGTTTCGCGGTCCCGATCTGGATTCGGCAGTGCCGGCCGAACTGGTCGCCGTCGCCGGACGATTGAACAACGCCTTCCGTCGTCTTGGCTCCGGCTGGGCGATCTTCGTCGAGGCTCAGCGCCATGAGGCCGCGTCCTATCCAGCGAGCCGTTTTCCTGATGCCGCGTCAGCGCTGGTCGATGCCGAGCGCAAGGCGGATTTCGAAGAAGCGGGATCGCATTTCGAGTCCAGCTATTTCCTGACCTTTTGTTATCTGCCGCCCGCCGAGGATGCGGCACGCGCCGAGACCTGGCTATACGAAGGCCGCGAGCGCGCCGGTGTCGATGGGCGCGAGATGCTCACGGGCTTCGCTGATCGCACCAACCGCGTGCTGCACCTGGTCGAAGGCTTCATGCCCGAATGTGTCTGGCTCGATGACGCGGAGACGCTGACCTATCTGCATAGCTGCGTTTCGACCAAACGCCACCGCGTCCGCGTGCCCGAGACGCCTGTTTATCTCGATGCGCTCGTCGCCGATCAACCGCTGACCGGCGGGCTGGAGCCGAGGCTTGGCGATCAGCATCTGCGCGTCCTGACCATCACCGGCTTTCCGACCGTGACCACGCCTGGATTGCTCGACGAGCTGAACCGGCTCGCCTTTCCCTATCGCTGGTCCACCCGCGCCATCCTGCTCGACAAGACAGATGCCACCAAGCTGCTGACCAAGATCCGCCGCCGATGGTTCGCCAAGCGCAAATCGGTGGCGGCGATCCTGAAGGAGGTGATGACCAACGAGGCGTCTGCCCTCGTGGATACCGATGCATCCAACAAGGCGGCGGATGCGGATCTCGCTTTGCAGGAGCTCGGCGCTGATTATGCCGGCGTCGCCTATGTCACCGCGACGGTGACGGTGTGGGATACCGACCCGCGTATCGCCGATGAGAAGCTGCGCCTCGTCGAGAAGGTCATCCAGGGCCGCGATTTCACCGCGATGGCCGAGACCATCAACGCCGTGGACGCCTGGCTCGGTTCTCTACCCGGTCATGTCTACGCCAATGTCCGGCAGCCGCCGATTTCGACACTTAATCTCGCTCATATGATCCCGCTATCGGCGGTGTGGGCGGGCGAGGCGCGCGACGAGCACTTCGCAGCGCCCCCACTGCTGTTCGGCAACACCGAAGGCTCGACTCCGTTCCGGTTTTCTCTCCACGTCGGCGATGTCGGTCACACACTGATCGTCGGCCCGACTGGCGCGGGCAAATCCGTGCTGCTGGCACTGATGGCCTTGCAGTTCCGGCGCTATGCCGGTGCGCAGGTCTTCGCCTTCGACTTCGGCGGCTCGATCAGGGCCGCCGCCCTCGCCATGGGCGGCGATTGGCATGATCTTGGTGGTGGCCTCAGCGACGGCAGTAATGACAGCGTATCGCTCCAGCCACTCGCCCGCGTCGATGACGCCGTTGAGCGCGCCTGGGCGGCCGACTGGATCGTCGCCATCCTGATGCGTGAGGGCGTGCCGATCAAGCCTGACGTGAAGGAGCATATCTGGACGGCGCTGACATCGCTCAGCACCGCGCCGGTCGCGGAACGCACCATCACCGGCCTCTGCGTCCTGCTCCAGTCCAATGACCTGAAGCAGGCATTGCGCCCCTATTGCATCGGCGGCGCATGGGGCCGCCTGCTCGATGCCGAGAGCGAACAACTGGGCAACGCGACGGTTCAGGCCTTCGAGACCGAAGGGCTGATCGGCCCAAACTCCGGGAGAGATGGGGCCGCGCCGGCCGTGCTCGCCTATCTGTTCCACCGGATCGAGGACCGGCTCGACGGCTCGCCGACGCTGATCATCATCGACGAAGGCTGGCTGGCGCTCGACGATGTGGGTTTTGCTAGCCAGCTCCGCGAATGGCTCAAGACGCTGCGCAAGAAGAACGCCAGCGTCATCTTCGCCACGCAGTCGCTGTCGGACATCGACGGTTCGGCAATTGCACCCGCGATCATCGAGAGCTGCCAGACCCGGCTGCTGCTCCCCAACGAACGCGCGATCGAGCCGCAGATCACCGCCATCTACAGGCGGTTCGGTCTCAACGATCGCCAGATCGAGATCCTCGCCCGCGCCATGCCGAAGCGCGACTATTACTGCCAGTCGCGGCGCGGCAACCGGCTGTTCGAGCTTGGCCTGTCCGATGTCGCGCTGGCGCTCTGCGCCGCGTCCTCAAAGACCGATCAGACCACCATCGCCACTGTCGTCGCCGAACATGGTCGCGACGGATTCCTCGACGGCTGGCTGCGTCACCGCGGCCTCGCCTGGGCCGCCGACCTCATTCCCAGCCTCAACAATCTCGAGACATCGCCATGACACTTCGCTGTTCCCGAGCGGCTCTCTTCGCCGCATCCATACTATCCGTGCAACTGGGGCTGTCGCTGGTCATCACAACGACGCCCGCTCACGCCATCATCGTGTTCGATCCGTCGAACTATGCGCAGAACGTGCTGACGGCGGCGCGCTCGCTCGAGCAGATCACCAACCAGATCACCTCGCTCCAGAACGAGGCGCAGTCGCTGATCAATCAGGCCCGCAATCTGGCGAGCCTGCCCTATTCGTCGCTCCAGCAACTGCAGCAATCGGTCCAGCGCACCCAGCAGCTCCTGAGCCAGGCGCAGAACATCGCCTATGACGTTGAGCAGATCGATCGCGCCTTCCAGCAGCAATATGGTACCAGCTCGGCGTCGGCTTCCGACGGTCAACTGATCACCGATGCCCGCGCGCGCTGGCAGAACACCGTCGGTGGCTTGCAGGACGCGATGAAGGTCCAGGCTGGTGTCGTCGGTAATATCGACACCAACCGGGCGCAGATGTCGGCACTGGTCGGATCGAGCCAGTCGGCGTCCGGCGCATTGCAAGCAACCCAGGCCGGCAACCAGCTTCTGGCGCTTCAAGCGCAGCAACTCGCCGATTTGACCGCCGTCGTCGCGGCGAACGGCCGCGCCCAGGCGCTGACCGATGCCGAGCGTGCCGCTGCCGCCGAACAGGGCCGCGAGCAGCGGCGCCGCTTCCTGACGCCGGGCACGGGCTATCAGCCGGGTTCGGCCAAGATGTTCTACGGCAGCAACTGAGCGTGGTCATGGACGGCAAGATGCTCGCCCGCCTCGGTGCCGTCGTCTTCGTCGGCATCACCATCACCGTGACGGTGATCGAACTGACACGGACGCCCGAGGTGCCCGAGGTCGGAGTCCTCGACCGGGACCACATCCGCCCCGCCGATCCGTTGCGGGCGTCGCTGCGCCATTGCCGCGACATCGGCGAAGCCGCTACGCGCGATCCCGCCTGTCTGAAGGCATGGGCCGAGAACCGCGACCGCTTTCTTGGTCAGGTGTCACCGGGGACATCACTGACAGCGGCTCCGCCAACAACGGCGCCGCTCATTCCCGCCGATGCCACGTCGTCTGACGATCCAGTGCGCAAGCAAGCTGCTCCGGCGGCGGCCGTCGCGCCCGAACCAGATGGAGCACGCTGACATGGGCGGCACCGGCGTCATCGACCATTTTCTCGAGGTCTTCACCCGCTACATCGATAGCGGCTTCGGCCTGCTCAAGCCCGAGGTCGCCTTCATCGCCACGACGCTGATCGTCATCGACGTGACGCTGGCGGCCTTGTTCTGGTCGATGGGTGGCGATGACGACATCATCGCGCGTCTCATCAAGAAAACGCTGTTCGTCGGCGTCTTCGCCTACATCATTGGCAACTGGAACAATCTCGCCCGGATCATCTTCGAGAGCTTCGCCGGGCTCGGCCTGAAGGCGGCCGGCACCGGCTTCTCGGTCAGCGATCTGCTGCGCCCCGGCAAGGTGGCGCAGATCGGTCTTGATGCCGGGCGGCCGCTGCTCGATTCCATCTCGGACCTGATGGGCTGGGTCTCTTTCTTCGAGAACTTCATCCAGATCGCCTGCCTGCTGTTCGCCTGGGCGCTGATCCTGCTCGCCTTCTTCGTCCTCGCCGTCCAGCTCTTCGTGACCCTGATCGAGTTCAAGCTGACGACATTGGCCGGGTTCGTGCTGATCCCGTTCGGCCTGTTCGGCAAATCCGCCTTCATGGCCGAACGGGTACTCGGCAACATCATCTCATCCGGCATCAAGGTGCTGGTGCTCGCCGTCGTCATCGGCATCGGCTCCACCCTCTTCTCCGAGTTCACCGCGGGCTTCGACGGTGCAACACCGACCATCGACGACGCCATGGCGATCGTGCTGGCGGCGCTGTCTCTGCTGGGCCTCGGCATCTTCGGCCCCGGTATCGCCAATGGCCTCGTTTCTGGCGGCCCGCAGCTTGGCGCAGGGGCTGCGGTTGGAGCCGGCCTTGCCGCAGGCGGCATGGTCGCGGCTGGTGCTGCGGCGGTTGGCACCGTCGCATCTGGTGGTGCGGCGCTAGCCGGCGGTGCTGCCGCAGCCGCCCGTGGTGGCGCCGCGCTCGCGGGGGGTGCATCAACCGCCTACAGCCTTGGAGCTGCCGGGCAGTCCGGCGCATCGGGCGTGGCATCCGGTCTTGGCAATGTCGCCAGCACCGGGGCGCAGTCTGCCGCATCACCCTTGAAGCGTGCCGCGTCCAAAGCCGCCGACAGCCTCAAATCCAGCTACCAGACCGGCGCGGACGCCTTCGAGGTGACTGGCGGCGCCATCCGTGGAGAGGCTGCCGGCGCTGACGCGGCTGCTCCACCTGCATTGTCCTCATCCGCCGCCGACGGTCCCCCTGCCTGGGCGAGGCGCATGAAGCGCCACCAGCAGATGACGCACGGCGTCCAGGCTGCCGCCCACGCGGTCAAGTCCGGCGACAGCCATGGCGGCGGGTCTTCCGTCAACCTTTCAGAAAGCCACTGACCATGAGCCTATTCACGCGACCCTCCACCCACTACGGCAAGACGCCACAGCCCGAGACGCCCTATCAGCGCGCGGCGCAGGTCTGGGACGAGCGCATAGGCTCGGCCCGTGTCCAGGCGAAGAACTGGCGGCTGATGGCCTTCGGTTCGCTCGCCCTTTCGGCGGGCCTCTCCGCCGCTTTGGTCTGGCAGTCGGCCAGTGGGTCGATCGTCCCCTGGGTGGTGCAGGTGGACAAGCTGGGTGCCGCACAAGCCATCGCGCCTGCCGTCGCGGACTATCGTCCGACCGATCCCCAGATCGCGTTCCATCTCGCGCGATTCATCGAGCAGGTCAGGAGCATTCCCGCCGACGCGATCATCGTGCGGCAGAACTGGCTGCGCGCCTATGACTTCACCACGCAGGGCGGCGCATTGGCGCTGGGCGACTATGCCCGTGCCAACGACCCGTTCACCAAGATCGGCAAGCAGCAGATCGCCGTCGAGGTGTCGTCGGTCATCCGTGCCTCTCCCGACAGCTTCCGCGCCGCCTGGGTGGAGCGGCGCTATCAGGACGGTTCGCTCGCCAGCACCGAACGCTGGAGCGCCATCCTCACCATCGTCGTGCAGATCCCGCGCGACGCGGAAAAACTCCGGGCCAATCCGCTCGGCATCTACGTCAACGCCATCAACTGGTCGAAGGAGCTTGGACAATGATCCGGCCGTCTCATCCGACCGCCGGATATCCGGCGAACCCTATTCACGCCGTGCCGCCGATGCGCAAAGCCGGACAGCCGGGTTTCCGTAACGCCGCGTTCGCGGTTCTACTGCTCTCCGCAACGGCGCTTGCTGGCTGCACCACGACGCGAAAGCCACCCGAGATCGCCTATGACGATGCGGCGCCCGCGCTGCAGGCATTCGATCCGCCAGCGCCTGTTACGGTCGTCGAACTGCCGAAGCCCTTGCCGCTGCCCGGCCAGTTGAAGCCGGTAGAGCGCTCGCGCCAGCCGCCGGAGCCGACCGATCCTGCCGCGCGCGTCAATCAGGCGAACGCACAGGCCCGGGTGCAACCCGTCCGCGACGGCTTCATCAACGCGATGCAGGTCTATCCCTATACCGGCGGCGCGCTCTATCAGGTCTATACCGCCGTCGGGCAGATCACCGACATCGCTCTCCAGCCAGGAGAGACGCTCGTCGGCTCCGGCCCGGTCGCCGCCGGCGATACCGTGCGCTGGATCATCGGCGATACGCTGAGCGGCTCCGGCGCGACCCAGCAGGTTCATATCCTGGTGAAGCCGACCCGCGCCGAGCTGATGACCAATCTCGTCATCAACACCAATCTGCGCACCTATCACATGGAGCTGCGTTCCACCGATAAGACCTATATGGCGTCGGTGTCCTGGCAATATCCGCAGGACCAGTTGATCGCGCTGCGTCGCCAGAATGCGGAGGCCCGGGCCGCGCAGCCTGTAGCCAGCGGCGTCGATCTCGCCAACGTCAATTTCCGCTATGGGATCACGGGCGACCCCGCCCCGTGGCGGCCGCTCCGCGCCTTCGACGATGGCAGGCAGGTGTTCATCGAGTTCCCGCGCGGCATCGCCCAGGGCGAGATGCCGCCGCTGTTCGTCGTCGGCCCCGAAGGCAAGACCTCCGAACTCGTCAATTACCGCGTGCGCGGCAACTACATGATCGTCGACCGGCTCTTCGCCGCCGCCGAACTACGCTTCGGCACGAAGGATCAGAAGCGCGTCCGTATCTCCCGCACCGATGGACGCAAGTCATGAGCGGCGACGATCCCGAGAAGGAGGAAGTGCGCAAGCATAGCGCTGCCTCTACCCAGGAAGCAGACGATGATGCCCGGCCGCTCACCGGCGAGCCAGTCGCGCCGATGCGGTTGCGCCCCGAGCCGCCGCGCGTCACCCGCCTTTCACGCAAGGTGCTCGCTGGCCTTGGCCTGGTCGGCAGCCTCAGTATTGGCGGCGCGCTGATCTATGCGCTTCAGAGCCAGCATGGTGGCGGCGCGAGCGCAGAACTCTACTCCACCGAGAACAGGACGACACCGGACGGCCTCAACGGCCTGCCCAAGGACTATACCGGTCCAGTTCTTGGCCCGGCGCTGCCCGGCGACCTTGGGCGCCCTATGCTCGACGCGCAGAATCGCGGCCAGCCGGTGCCGACGCCGATGGTCGGGAGTTCAGCCAATCCGGTGACGCCGGGCCTCAGCACTGAGGAACAGCGACGGCTTCAGGAACTCGAGGCCGCACGCACCGCCCGTCTGTTCGCTTCGACCGAGACACGCACCACCGCGCCTTTAGCAACAGCATCGCCTGCCAACACCACGCCGCCCCTGCCGGACCTGACCAGCCTCGGCCTGGCACCACAGCCCGCCACCCCGACTGCCCAGGATCGGCAACTCGCCTTCCTCAACCAGACGCCAGACAAACGCACCGTTTCGCCGGATCGCGTCGCCGCTCCGGCATCGCCCAACGTTCTTCAGGCCGGAGCGGTCATTCCGGCAGCCCTCATCACCGGCATCCGTTCCGATCTGCCCGGCCAGATCACCGCCCAGGTGACGGAGAATGTCTATGACAGCCCGACCGGCCGCATCCTGCTCGTACCGCAGGGCTCGCGACTGATCGGCCAGTACGACAATGGCGTCGGCTTCGGGCAGCGCCGCGTGCTGCTGGTGTGGAACCGTCTCATCCTGCCGAACGGCCGCTCGACCGTCCTGGAACGCCAGCCCGGCGCGGACGCCGAAGGCTATGCTGGGCTGGAGGATGGCGTCGACTACCATTGGGGCGAACTGCTCAAGGCCGCCGCGCTGTCCACGTTGCTGAGCGTCGGCGCGCAGGCTGGGTCCTCCAGCCAGGAAAGCGACATCGTCCGCGCTCTGCGCGACGGCGCGTCGGACAGCATCAACCAGACGGGCCAGCAGATCGTCCAGCGCCAGCTCAGCATCTCTCCGACTCTGACCATCCGGCCGGGGTTCCCCGTCCGGGTCGTCGTCACCCGCGATCTCGTGCTCGAGCCCTATGGAGCAACGCCATGACCAAGCTGAAACTCGGCCCGATCGCCGACGACAAGCCGGTGAAGGTGACGGTGGAACTGCCCGCCAGCCTGCACCGGGACCTCACGGCCTATGCGGACATCCTCACCCGTGAGGCGGGGCAGCCTGTCGCCGATCCCATTCGCCTGATCGTGCCGATGTTGCAGCGGTTCATCGCCACCGATCGTGAGTTTGCCAAGGCGAAGCGGGCGAAACCGACCTAAGCTATGGCGGAGGTTCTCCCGCCACGCCAGCCGGGCGAGCCATGGACTTAGCGAGACTAAGCAGCGTTCGAAACGCCGGGTTATCGTTCCTGGGATGCCAGACTGCGAAAAACGGGATCCGCTCGCCACGGACCGGCAGGTACTCAACACCGGGGACCCTAATCGTACTTTCCGATTCGCTGACAAGCGTGATGCCCCGCTTCAATGCGACGAGATTCAGAATGTTGGATCGTCCGACCCGTTGAATCTCGACATGGGCGTCAGCGTCGATCTCCTGGATACGGCGGACGATGTAGTCCTTGATCTGCCGGCCTGGCCCCGTATCGCGTACGATGAAGTCCTGATTGGCAAGCTGATCCCAGGCCAGGTCAGCCTCTTCTGCAAGACGGTGATCCTGGGGCACTGCAGCGAAGATGCATTCGGACCAGAGCTGTGCGGCGTCGCAGTCGGGCCATTCCGAGTTACCGATTACGAAGGCAACGTCCAACTCCATCTGGCGGACAGCCTTCGCATGGTCGGTCGCTTCGCCTTCGAAGAAATCAACGTGAACGCCAGCGTGTTTTTCATCGTACCGGCGGAATAACTCAGACAGAAAGCCGGATGCCAACGTCGAAAACAGCCCGACCTTGATGTGTCCATGTTGCGCGCGGCCGATCGTGGCAACCTCGTGGGCGCCTTCCCGAAGGTGTGCGAGCGCTTGGCGAACTCGGTGGATAAATCGCTGACCCGCCAGGGTCAGCCTTATACCATCTGGACGCCGCACAAACAGAGATGCGCCGATCTGATCTTCAATATCTCGAATACGGCGGCTAATCGCTGATTCTTGGACTTTCAGAGCTGCGGCCGCTTTGCGGAAGGAGCCATGGTCTGCGGCTGCGACTAGGAACTTGAGATGCTTGATATCAAATTGCAGCAACTTGCTAATAACCGACTGTTTGACGATTGCCGTGCCCAAAGCTGGATGACAGGAAGCTCTGAGGCGCAGCCCTATTCGTGCCACCACGCCAGCGATTCTCTTCGCCAGCAAATGAACAGGTTGTGATCAGATTTGCGGACCGACTAGTTTGTGCGGAGCCTTCGCTGTCGACCTCATCGGCCGTTGCCATCCCAAAACCTCTGGCTGTTGAGGATTGAACTCGACGACTGGCAACTTGGAGCAAGCGCTCGAGCTCGGGCTCACACATGCCAAGCTCTCCAGCATGATGAGATCGGAATGGACGAGCCGGGCGGCGATTTGCCCGGCCTTGCTTTGGGCTTTCTCCAACTCCAAGGCGTTGACGAGGTCGACGGTTGAGAAGAACCGAACCCGCTTGCGGTGATGCTCGATATCCTGCCAGAGCCGGTGACGGGCATCCTGGACGTTCTTTTCGATCTGGCCCTTCTCCCACCCCGAGGCGGGATTGCAGAACTCGGCAGCAAACAGAAAGTGGCTGACCATGGCTGAGAACCGGATGTTGACCTGGCGCCCCTTGCCGCGGCACGCGCTCCAAACGCGCGGAGGGCGTGATTGTGGGCGTCGGAACAGCATCTCGTGGGTAGGCCTGGAACATGAAGGCGCGGCTGTAGGAGAGCTTGAAGTGGGCGACCTCAAGCTAGGTCTGCTTGCCAGAGATGATGGCCCAGTCCTCCTACCAGTCGAACTGGAAGGCTTCGCCCGGCACGAAGGCCAGCGGAACGAAAGTGCCGCGGTCGCTGATCTGCTGCTTGCGCTGTCGGGCAGCCGCCAACGGAAGCATCGAGCTTCGCCGACTGGACGCAAACCGCATGCCCACTGGCACAGGCATGCACCGATAGGTCACAAGCATCCGCACTATCCCGATTTGCATCATCGACACAGTCATTTGGCCGACAGTTCCTGAAAGTGGCCGCTCCGTTGCGCGTGCCAAAGGTATCGCCTGTGAGGCGTCTGAGGTTGCCTATTTGGCTTCTCTGCGGCCGCTGGGTTCCAAGGGCGACGTTCAAACGGCCGTGCTTATGCCATCGCCGATCGCCGTCATCTGGTACATCGAGAAATGGCCGTCGCCGGTGCGCGCCTGAGCATGAAAAGCCATGAAGGTCCTGGTGGTGCCGATAGCACACGAATTATTTGAGCAAAAAGGTATCCGCCCCTTGCTCCTCTAGCGGCTAGAGATCCTATTTCCCCGTAGCGGCCGATCGCGCATCATGCGCCGTCGTGCCAGATGAGGAGATCAACATGGTTGAATCTGGTTCTTCGGTTCTTTCTAACTCTTCGCAGGGGCTCCTGTGCCCGAACTGTCAGGTTTCGCTGGTTATGACGGAGCGACAAGGCATTGAGATCGACTATTGCCCACAATGCCGCGGCGTCTGGCTTGACCGCGGCGAACTGGACAAGATCATTGAACGGAGCGCGATTTTCGAGGGTGGCTCGAGTCAAAAGCCGTCGGCCGATCAGCCCCCAGCTTCTGTCGTCCAGCAAGCGCCGTCGGCTTGGCAAGGCAGGGCGGGTACACAGCGAACGGATGGCTACGACGCCGAGTACGACGAAGGTCATGGTGGGCACCGTCGCGGACATGGCGGAGGACATGGCCGTCGGCGGGGATCCTTCCTCGAGCGCCTCTTCGATTGACCCTGTTTCCTTCCAGCATTGAGCGACCTGCTGCAGATAATTGTGTTCGTTCCTACACATGGATAACTTGCGCATGCTCCGCCGGATTTGGCTTGTTTGCGTTCTAGCTCTAACAGCCCTGACAAGCTTGGCTAGCGGGGATCTATCAGTCTCGTCTCCAGTGGAGGGATCCGTTTTCGAGATTCTACTCTCAGCCGGGCAACTGGAGTCTGATGAAGGCGACAAACTCAGTGCTGACCCCCTTACGTCTGTGCATATGCACCACGCCCATGACACCGCGGCATCGATCGCAAGTGTGGAACTGATCCCATTGGACAGGAGACATTTGATCTGCCCGGAATCTGCCGACACGGCAATTGCATGGCGGCCGGCCGGCAGCGAACGACCTCCAAAGATCACTGCCGGTTGACAGGCATGATTTCTCGCCTGGCTCAACCCTTTCGGACGTAGAGCAGCTGAGCGCCTGTAGATCTCAAGCCAGATCCTCGCGCGTAAGCAGCCCCATAACGAACAGCTATGGCAATTTCGATCAATGGCATCATTCAATCGCGAAGACTTGCGTCCATACGCCAACCAATTGGAAAATTCCAGTAGAGATTACAATTCATCTAAGCTCAAGAATCGTCTTGTAGTTGTAATGTTTTGTTTCATATTGGCGTACTCAACGATAGCGGCAAGTTTGCTGTATCGCGGTTTACAAATCGGCGACAACCTAGACGATTCTCGGCCTAATAGTCCTGTGGCGCATGACCGGCCGCTGATTGTCGATAGGAATGGAGAGCAACTCGCTGTCAACATTCCTGCACGATCGGCGTATCTCGATGCCAGTGACGTATTGGACATTGATGAGACTATCGAACGGCTGCAGGAGGCTTTTCCGGATATCGACTATGCAGGCCTACGTAAGCGACTGGCAGCGCGCCGTGGGTTCGTGTGGGTCGAGCGACAGTTGTCGCCGGCTCAAGCGGCAAAGATTCATGATCTCGGAATTCCGGGACTTAAGCTCGCCAGTCAGACCAAGCGGTTCTATCCGGCCGGAAATCTCTTTGCCCATGTAGTCGGCTTCGTTGACATCGACAATCGTGGTCTGGCCGGGATGGAAAAATACATAGACCAGAAGCTGTCCTTGGGCGAGGCTGCGATGGCCGTTGCAGCACGTGAGGACGAAGCCCCGCCGGGGGTAGTCCAGCTTTCGCTCGACCGGCGGGTTCAATTCGCCGTCTATGACGAGCTCTCCAAAGCCGTCAAGAAGTTCAAGGCCAAAGGGGCGGCTGGATTGGTATTGGACGTCACGACGGGGGAAATCCTGGCGCTTGTATCCCTGCCCGATTTCGACCCCAACCTGCCGGCTCAGGGGGACGGTCCAGAGCGGGTCAATCGAATGACTGTGGGCGTCTATGAGATGGGATCGACTTTCAAGGCCCTGACGACGGCGATGGCTGTCGACTCAGCGAGATTTACGACTGACACGCTGGTCGACGCACGACAACCGCTTGTCTTCGGAGGTTCCACAATCCGGGACTTCCAAGGCAAGGCCCGAATGCTGACCGTAGCGGAGGCGTTCATTTACTCGTCGAACATTGCTATGGCTCGTATGGCGATGGCGCTCGGCGCCGAGGCGCAAAAGGACTTCCTTCGGAAGCTCGGACAGTTCACCCGGCTGAGGACCGAGCTTCCCGAAAATGCTCAACCTCTGGTGCCGGATCGCTGGACCACCGTTACCAGTGCCACCGTCGCGTTCGGACACGGGATTGCCGTGGCGCCGCTTCAGGCTGCTATGGCAGTCGCGGGGCTGGTCAATGGCGGCACTTTGATCGCTCCAACCTTCGTCAAGGGCTCCGAGACCGAAGCGCGAACGCTGCAGCGGAACGTTGTCAAGGATTCTAGTAGCGCGGCGCTCAGATACCTAATGCAACTGAATGCCATCAAGGGCTCCGCCAAACGAGCGGCCATCGAGGGGTATGACATTGGCGGCAAGACAGGCAGCGCGGAAAAGGTGATCAACGGCCGTTACGCCGAAGGTCGTCTCCTGACGTCGTTCATGGGTATTGTGCCCGCCGACGAGCCCAAATACCTGTTTCTCACGATGCTGGATGAGCCTCAGGCCCTGCCGGAAACCGCCGGCTACGCGACCTCCGGATGGAACGCCGTGCCCGTCACACGTTCCATCATGATAAGGTCGTTGCCGACCCTGGGTCTGTTTCCCGATACGGGAATGGGGGGCACCACGATTCCCCAACCGGATTGAGCCGGACGACCGAGCGTTTCGGTATATCGATCGCGCGAAAGACCAGCAAGGTCGCGGCACGTGGGCACCGGCCTTGCGCCACGGAAGGGGCAGCTATTGCGAGGCTCCGGCCGATCCGAGATTCGCCAGATGCTCGATCGTGTGGTCTTGATAGGGGTCATCCAAGGCCGCCTTAGGGCGACTGACTGGGAAGCCGGCTGATGTGAGCCTCGACAGTTTCTCTGGTCCGTCTAGTTGCAGCACATCACGGAAGGACCTGTTCATTCCGCCGTCCGTATAGGCAAGCGGCTGATCGGAGTCAGCGGCCGCGATAGCGGCCAAACGGGCTGCATCTTGCGCCTCTTTCGCCGCAACCTTTGCTGCAACCGACGCATCGACATGGTAGTCTGGGCACGGTGCAAGCGGGCTGAATACCGTGCCTGAGCTTGTCGCCTGCGCTCCGAAAACATAACGCCTGTCGCAGGCATCGACGGCAGGCGGCTTTCGCGTCACGTCGAACTGGTCGGTTCCCTGCTTCAGGTTGAGCCAGAAGGCCATGTTGGGATCGTCCCTGTGGTGTGCCAGATTCTGCGCTGTCATCCGGAATGGCAATGACTGGACCTGGAACGCGGCCTGTCCGCCCACAAAGGCCTCTCTTCCCATTGCATAGATCTCTGCCACGCCATCGTTGGTGATAGCGAAACATCCAGAGGACGAACATACGCCGTGCACCATAAGCGCCGTGCCTTCATATCCCAGCGCTTGCTCCAGCTTGTTGGGAAACCCGAGATTGAACGATAGAAAGAATTGCGACCGCGGGTTCATCAGCGCGGGTGTCACGGAATAGAACCCCTCTGGCGCTTGCCGGTCACCTTCGAGTTTCTTTGGTCCAAGCTTCCCAGACCATCGACAGATCGGATAAATTTTCAGCAATGCGTAGTTGCCGCTGCGGTCGCGTTTCCAGACCTCAAGTTCGCTTTCCTGCTTGTATATCCGGATCAAGATCGGATCGGAGGGCTTCATGCCCTTCTGGGCCATCAGCGAGACTAGCTTTGCCGGGAGCGGCTGCATGCTACGCGTGTCAAGGTCAGCTGTGGTGCAGCCGGCGAGGCCGGACACCAACAGCACGAGGATCACAAGGTCGGGTACTCTCGTCATGCAATGCCGTCCCCAACAATGATAATGTGCTTCCGTCACAGCGACGCCGTGCACTAGATTCGGACGGCCCCGCAGCGATGATTCTGCGGAAGGTCAGACCGTCATCGGCAGCGGGCCAAGCCTAGCCTGCCCAGCCCGCCCGTGTTTGAAACAGTTGGTCGCGATATCCAGCCCAAAGTGCATTCGGCTCAACGCTCCTGCTGATGCCGCGTCTTGAGATAGCCGGCGCCGGCAAGAGACGCAAAAAGGCAGCCTATGGCGAGACTGACCATGAGTACGACGCCATCCGTCAGCAGGGGCGGACTGGCCGTAGCCTGGACTAGCCGGAGCGGCACGAAGCCAAAGGCAAAGCCGATCACAAGGCCCACCGATCCATAGAAGAACACAACGGTGCCGATCAGTAGCACCTCAAAAACAGGTCTCATTTTCATCCGTTTGCCAACCCCAGCCTAAGGCGCAGGAGCCTGCCATCTCAAGCCAATGGAGGAGCAAGGCCTTTTTCAATGCGCGTCGTTCCTGCATTCGGCGTGATCGCCGAGAATCTGGATCACGCGACAGTCGCAGATCCGGCCGTGGCCACATTCTGTGACCATACGTTCCAGTTCCAACTTGAGAGCGGCAAGCTGTTCGAGCCGCCTGTCAACTTCCTTTAGATGACGTTGGGCGATGCTGTCGGCCTCATGGCAGGAACTGTTTGCTTGTTCTGTCATAGCGAGCAACTCCCGAATATCGTCGACGGAAAAGCCGAGCTCTCGAGCATGACGAATGAAGGCCAGCCGCTTCAGATCGGCGGCTTCATAAAGACGACGGTTCCCTTCCGTCCTGGCAGCCACGGCCAGAAGCCCTATCTGTTCATAAAAGCGGATCGTCGCAACCTTGACCCCGCTGGCTCGCGATGCCTCGCCGATCGAATATTCCGACTCCTGCATTTTCCGCTTGCTCCTATAGTAACTAGAGGAATTAGCTTTGCATAAAGTTGTTTGCAAGGACAGAACCCATGGCGTCACCAACTTACGGCAGCCGCTTTCGTGTCGAAGGAATGGACTGCGCATCCTGTGCCCGCAAGATCGACACGGCCGTCCGGCGCATCGACGGTGTTGAAGACGTCGTAGTGTCCGTCACGGCCGGCACAATGACCGTGCGTCACGAACGGGACGACGCCATTCAGGCAAAAATAGAAGGCCAGGTAAGCAGGCTGGGATACGGAGTCGCACTCATTCCCGGAAAAGAGAACGCAAAGCAGCCCATCGAAGATGCTCATGCGGGTCACGGGCACGGCGCCGGTCATCATGATCATGATGATGACGACAAACATCATGAGCACGATCATGACGACCATGACGAAGCCGCTGCCCATCGCCACGACGGCCACGACCACGCCGCCCAGAATGGCCATATCGGCCACGCACCTACGCCCGCTGGGAAATCCACTGTATCGGGACCGGGTTCAAAGGGCGAGCCGGCCGGCCTCCACTCTCATCTCCACGATCATGGCCCGAGTGAAGGGCCCTGGTGGCGTCAGCGTCGCGCGCTCCTGACGATCGCCAGTGGCTTAGCGCTGGCTGCTGCTTTCGGCATAGGGAGACTTTTCCCACAATATGATGCGTGGGTATTCAGCCTAGCCATGCTGGTCGGCCTGGTACCGATCGCCCGCAGAGCCCTAATGGCCGCGCTGGCGGGCACGCCGTTCTCGATCGAGATGCTCATGACGATTGCGGCCGTGGGCGCGGTCGTCATCGGCGCGGCCGAGGAAGCCGCCGCCGTCGTGTTCCTCTTTCTTATCGGCGAACTCTTGGAGGGTGTCGCCGCCGGTCGCGCGCGCGCAAGCATCCAGGGACTTGCGGCTCTCGTCCCTAAGACCGCGCGTCTCGAGCGCGATGGCAGGCTCGAGGAAGTGCCCGCCGACAGCCTGAAGGTTGGCGCGGTCATTCTGGTGCGGCCCGGCGATCGCATCGCCGCGGATGGCCGGATTCTAGAGGGATCGAGCGAGATCAACGAAGCTCCTGTGACCGGCGAGAGCACGCCCAAGCGGAAGGAAATAGGTGCCGACGTCTTCGCCGGTACGGTCAATGGCGAGGCCGTGCTGCGCGTCCAGGTTACGGCGGCCGCCGCCGACAACACCATTGCCCGAATCGTCAAGTTGGTGGAGGAAGCGCAGGAATCCAAAGCGCCGACCGAGCGCTTCATAGATCGCTTTTCAACCTACTATACGCCGGGCGTGATCGTCGTCGCGGCCTTGATCGCCATCGTCCCGCCGCTGTTCTTCGGCGGGATATGGGATGAGTGGATCTACAAGGGTCTCGCCATCCTGCTGATCGGCTGCCCGTGTGCCCTCGTGATCTCGACGCCGGCGGCCATCGCGGCATCTCTCTCAGCGGGCGCGCGTCGAGGCCTGCTGATGAAGGGCGGGGCCGTTCTGGAAACGGTCGGCAAGGTCACCGCCGTTGCGCTCGACAAAACAGGGACGCTGACGGAGGGTAGACCCAAGGTAACGGACATCCTCTCGTTCGGTCGCAGCGAGGCGGACGTGCTCCGCCTCGCCGCCGCCCTCGACCAAGGGTCCAGCCATCCGCTGGCGCTCGCCATTCTTGATCGGGCCGCTGCCGACAAGGTTCAGATTCCGAAGGCGGAGGGCGCGGAAGCGCTTGGCGGCAAAGGGGTTGCGGGAAGGGTTGACGGCGACGAGCTGTTGCTGGCTTCGCCCACGGCGGCTGCAAACCGCGCTCCGCTGACCGAGGATCAGGTCGCTCGCATCGCTGCGCTCAACGACGAGGGCAAGACGGTTTCGGTTCTCGTTGTTGGAAAGGAAGTAGCGGGCGCGATCGCAATGCGCGACGAGCCTCGCGAGGATGCGAAGCAGGGACTGAAGGCGTTGAAGGACGCGGGCATACGGACCGTGATGCTGACGGGCGACAACCGCCGAACCGCGGAGGCGATCGGACGGGATCTCGGCATCGAGGTCCGGGCGGAATTGCTGCCGCAAGACAAGAGCCGGATCGTCGGCGAGCTTCAGTCGCAGGGCCTCAAGGTCGCCAAGGTCGGCGACGGCATCAACGACGCGCCGGCGCTCGCAGCGGCGGACGTGGGCATCGCCATGGGTGGCGGCACCGACGTGGCGCTGGAGACGGCCGACGCCGCCGTGCTCCATGGGCGTGTCATGGACATCGCCTCGATGATCGAGCTTTCCAAGCGGACCATGTCGAATATCGGCCAGAACATCACGATCGCGCTCGGACTGAAGGCGGTGTTTCTCGTGACGACGGTCATCGGCCTGACCGGGCTCTGGCCGGCGATCCTGGCCGACACCGGCGCGACGGTTCTCGTCACCGCGAACGCCATGCGTCTGTTGGCCTGGCGTCCGAAAAGCACCTGACGGCATCCGCACAATCTGCCCCTGGACGGCGGTCTCTGTCCTCTATCCAGCTCACTCGGCTCAGTGCCGGCAATCCAACGAGTCGCCAGCATGCCCATAGGCACTGAGAAAAGAGCTGAACCAAGATCCGACGCGGGATATGGCTGGATTAGATCGAGGCGCCGTAAGAACCTGGTCTTGTTGGCTATTCTACTTTGTTTTGTCTCGGGTGTATTCGCACTCGGTGTCATCCACGTCGGCCGGGAATCAGATTTCGGCCGGCTTGAGCGTCAGCAACGATGAACTGACAACGACGGGATGGCTCGCCAAATCGTGACCTCGTCCTGGGCGTAATCCGGGGCATGCTCGCAATTGCGAATGCAGTGTCGAGGGTCGGGACGGACATGACTCGTCGCGTAGCCAAAGCTTTGGCGGCCAGCGCTCTCGGAGCGAGCGTCGGCTACGTGGTGGCAAACCTGTCGTTTTGGATGATCTGCGTTCTCGCAGGCCACAGCTATATCGAGGAGATCTACGCAGCATGGAATATAGGCGTTTTTGCCGTATTTTGGGGCGGCATGGCCATGGTACTTGCATTGCATCCCCCCTGATGTCCTCCGCCGGCGATTCAAACATAGGCCATAAGTCCAGTGCCCGCTTAGGCGCCGATCCGGCGTCCCCTGGTCTAGCCACGCCTAGGCGCAATCGGAGGGGAAATCTATCTGGATTCAGCCGAACCTGCGCAACGTCAAGGCCAATGACTTTGCTTGTTGGACTGCTGGCGGTGAGGTGCCTCGTCGGATCCGCGCTGCTGGGTTTATTCGCATCCGGTGCCGAGGCAGACGGAGCGGTAGGGAAAATCACGGAGAACCGCAATGACGGGACTGTATTCGTTAGTCGCGGCTCAGGCTGCAACGAAGACTACGCCTCGGAATTGCGGGCGGCGGGGCTCGAAATAGGCGTCCGCAGCATGGACAAGCTTGATGCCGTTGCGAGTTTTGTCGGGCTGCCTGCCGGTCCAGCGCCGGATCACATCGTCATCATCAACGGCTATGTCATTGCAAATCACGTCGGACCAAGCGCCGTCAGGGATCTATTGCGACAGCGACCTCAGATCAGAGGGATTGCCGGGATCGCCAAGTGTCCGACTCCTGAAAATCACAGTGAACTCGATGCTACGGCGGCGCGCTCGTTCTGAGTACCACTGCGGGGACAATAGACAGGGAAAGTATGGCAGGCGGACATGATCACACGACGGGTTCAAAATCCAATGAGCGAGCCCTTTGGCTCGCGCTCGTGCCAACCGCCGCCTTCACGATTGCGGAGGTCGTTGGCGGCCTACTGACCGGCAGCTTGGCGCTCATCTCCGATGCTAGCCACATGGCGACCGACGTATTCGGCATCATCGTTGCAATCCTCGCCATCCGTATCGGGCGTCGCGCCGTCGACGATAAGCGCAGCTTCGGCTACGAGCGATTTGAAGTGCTGGCGGCCGCATTCAATGCCGTTCTTCTGTTCGGCGTCGGGATTTACATTCTCGTCGAAGCCTATCGCCGGCTCAGCGAGCCGCCACAGATCCAGTCGACCGCGATGCTGATCGTCGCCGTCCTTGGCTTGGGCGTGAACCTTTTTTCGATGCGGGTTCTCTCGAGTGGAAAAGACGAAAGCCTGAACCTGAAGGGCGCCTACCTTGAGGTCTGGAGCGATCTTCTCGGTTCGATCGGCGTGATCGCCGCAGCCCTGATCATACGCTTCACGGGCTGGACCTTCGTCGATTCCCTCGTCGCAGTCGCAATCGGTCTATGGGTCTTCCCGCGTACCTGGGCGCTGCTGAGAGATGCGGTCAATATTCTGCTGGAGGGCGTGCCGCGCGGCATCGATCTCGAACTGGTCCGCGGTGCGATCCAGCAGACGGCAGGCGTCGACAACGTCCATGACCTGCACGTCTGGGCGTTGACGAGCGGCCGCATCTGCCTCACGGCGCATGTCGTCGCCCCGACACGGGCGTATGAATCCGACGTTTTGGTTGCCGAACTGCGCGCGGAACTTGATCAGCGTTTCCAGATCGGCCACGTCACGATTCAGCATGAGTCAGTGCCGTGTCCGGACGCGGCCGCTGGCCACCGTTTTCTCTGATGAGACCAATAATGCCATCTCAAAGGACTTCGACGCTTGGCCGGGCGACGGCCCATACGTTGCCCACGGCGCTAATCGTGGCAGTGGCGGCGTTGCTGTTGGACCAGTTCACAAAGTGGCTGATCGCCGCGTTCGTGATGAACCCTCCGCAACTCATTCCCGTTACGCCCTTCTTCAATTTGACGCTTGGCTACAATCCCGGCATCAGTTTCGGCCTCTTCGGAAGCGTCCTGAAGGAATGGCCAAATCTGTTCGCTGCCGGCAAAATAGCGATCGTGGCCGGTCTTTTCTGGTGGGCGTCGATGCTTCGGAGCAGGTTGGAGGCCAGCGCCCTAGGATTGATCGCAGGCGGCGCCGCCGGAAATATCGTTGACAGGATCCGCCAGGGCGCTGTGACGGACTTTCTCGATTTTCACGCATCCGGGTGGCACTGGCCAACCTTCAATCTGGCCGATGTAGCCATTGTTCTTGGAGTGACCATGTTGCTGGCCATGAGCCTCGGTGTGCGTCGGCACCTTCCGGCTCGAACAGAGGGCGAGCAGGACGCGCCGAGCGAACGGTGACCTGCGGAAGTCCAGCAGTTAGAAGGGGTAGCAGCCCCAGGGGCTGAACAAACGCATACAACCCCGCTCCATCCGGATCTGCTGAGGCAGGTCGGACAATCCCGTCCAACGGCGATCAGCGACGAATGGTGTCCATTGGGTTCGCACGCCACATCATCGATCGGCCGTTTTTCTCCGTCATCGATGCTCAATGCGGAGAAGCCGGCCCACCTTGGGACTGATTTCATGGCTGTTCGTGATCTGCTTTGCGACGGCAGCGATGGTCAGCCTGATCTTGTTTGAAACGGATCCGGAGCGGACGATGAAGCTCACGGTCCATTTCGATACGCCTAAGCAGGTAATGCATGAGGATTGAACGGTTTAAGACGTTATAGCGCCGCGTTGAGCAACCGGTTCAGCTTGCCCATTTGCGCGCTCTCAGCCTCGTGGGGGTCGAGGGTGGCAACGAAACGGCCATCCGGTCCCATCAGATAGACCGCGGCGGTGTGGTCCATCGTGTAGTCGCCATCTCCGGTGTCAACCCTGCGATAGTAGGCTTTGAAGGTCTTCGTCATCGCGTCCACCTCCGCCAGTGTTCCGGTAAGCCCTGTGATGCGTGGGTCAAACGACGAAAGGTAGCTGGCGAGTCGCTCGGGCGTATCTCGCTCGGGATCGACCGTAACGAAGAGGACCTGCATACGGTCAGCCTTCGGACCCAACTTCGCCATAAGCTTGGACAGTTCATAGAGCGTCGTAGGGCAAACGTCAGGACAACTTGTGAAGCCGAAGAAGAGGACAAACGGCCGCCCCTTGACATCCCCATCCGAGAACGGCTTTCCAGTGTGGCTGGTCAAGCTGAAGGATCCGCCAATATCCTTTACCCATAATGCAGTCGGGTCCGGCGTCGAGCCAGGCTTCGGCAGATGGCCCGTCGACCACAGCACGAAAGTGCCTCCCGCAAGCCCAACCGCGCCCCATAGCGCTATGCGCAGAAGGCGCAATCGTGTCACTGTGCGGCTCCGTGCTCGTCATGGGCCGGCGGCGGACCACCTATGGCATCAACAGCAAACTCGACCTCGAGCGAGCCTGCTTTCTCGAAGACCAGTGTCGCCCCGATCTTTTCACCTTTCTTCAGCGGGCCTTTAAGGCCCAGCAGCATCAGATGCGTCCCTCCCGGCGCCAGTTTCACAGTCGCGCCGGGCTCGACGACGAGACCGTCCTTCACCGGCCTCATGCGCGCGACCCCATCTGACGCCGTGCTTTCATGGATTTCGAGCTTGTCGGCTGCGGGCGTCGAGCCTCCCAAGAAGCGGTCGGATTCGGTACCTCTGTTGACAATTTCGAGGTACCCTCCACCAACCTTGGCGCCCGGCGGTGTCGCCCGCGACCAAGGGTGCTTGATCTCAAGCGATTCGAGTTTGAATTCATGCGCGTAGGCCGATGTGCTGATCGCCGCGAAAGTGAGCAACACCGCTGCCGCGGCTGCGACGATTAACGAAGGGCGCATAGAGAATCTCCGAGAGCGAAAGGTTGCGACGAAGGGAGCTTTGTTCGTATCAATTCGGCCGCGAACACTGCGGTTGTGAGGCCGGCTGGAACGTCGCCGGCTAAAGCGGGACTTCGAATCCGGCTTCTTCGACGGCTGCGCACAGGGCTCCAGCCGGGACCTGCGAAGCATCAAAACCAACGCTCGATTTTGCCTCATCCAGATAAACCGAAACGTCGGATACACCGGGAAGAGACATCAGCGCCTTTTCGACATCGCGCCCGCAACTGCCGCAATCGATGCCCTTAACTGAAAATTCGATCATCTTGAACGTGCCGGTCGATACAGTCATAGCGGTCTCCTATCCGAACAAGGAGATGATGAGGCCTGGAGTAGATACAGGGTCAAGGGCGAAATCGGTGCAACCTACGGTCCCGACAGATAGGTCCCCGCATTGCCCCGATGAGCAATTCACGCGGCGGCAGGTCTAGGCGATCCCTCTTGAGCCTGTAGCGGGTGCAGGGTCTATCCCGTTCGCAAGGTCCACGCGCTTGGCTACAGGTTCAGCACCCAATCGAAGCCAACGCGCGGACGTCAACCTTCGCCCGGACGGGCCGATTTTTGAAACAGGATGTGGATGCGCGTGCCCTTTCGATGGAACCTGGTGCTATTGCTGTTGCTCGGCGGGACCGGTGCCTTGATTGGCGCGGGTCTTTTTGGCTTGGCCGATGGTCGATCGGGATCAAGCCCGGAACCCCCGGCGACCCTGGATCTCGACTTCGCCGACGCGCAGGGACAGACGGTCCGCCTGGCCGATTTTCGCGGCAAGGCCGTTTTGCTGAATGTCTGGGCCACGTGGTGTGCCCCTTGCCGAAAAGAAATGCCGTCGCTCGACCGGCTCCAGGCCGCGATGGGCAGTACCCGCTTCCAGGTCATTGCCCTATCGGTCGATCGAGGCGGCCTTGACACGGTACGTCCATTCTTCGCGGAGATTGGCGTCAAGAATCTCTCCATCTACCTCGACCCGCGATCAACCATCATGAAGGCCGCAGCGCTGATAGGCCTTCCGACCACCATCCTTTTCGACGAAAGCGGGCGCGAGATTCATCGGTGGGTCGGCCCCAAGGAGTGGGACAGCCAGCAAGCGGTCAAGGAAATTGGCGATTATCTCAATGCGGCGCGCGCGCTGGCACCCGAAAAAGCCTGGACGCCATGATCGCCATCTCCAATATCGGCATTCTGACCGCTCTTGCAGCGGGCGCGATATCTTTCCTGTCTCCCTGCGTCCTTCCTCTCGTCCCCGGATACATATCCTACATTGCCGGGAACGCCGCAGTCGGCGGTCAGCCAAGCGCCGGCCGCAGCGGCGGCCGGCTTTTTACATTGTTGCTGAGCCTATCCTTCGTGATGGGCTTCTCGACCGTGTTTGTCGCGCTCGGCGCAAGCGCCACGGCGGTCAGCCGGGTTCTGCTCGCCTATCGGTACGAATCCAACCTTGTCGGCGGCGCCATCATCATCCTGTTCGGTATCTTCATGACTGGGATGATGCGATTGCCATGGCTCGATCGCGATGTCCGGTTCCACGGCCGTATCGCGGGTGGCAGTCCGTTAGGCGCTTATTTACTGGGGCTTGCGTTCGGTTTCGGCTGGACTCCCTGCATCGGGCCCATCCTCGGCGCGATCCTGACCGTCAGCGCTCTCTCTGCAACGGCCTCAAGCGGCATCGCGCTTCTTGGCCTCTATTCGATCGGCCTCGGTTTGCCATTCATCGCCTCGGCCCTGTTTGCGCAAGGGCTTGCCCAGCGGCTCAAGGTCATGCGCCGCGCCGGACGGCTGCTCCAGATCGGTGCAGGCGTGATCATGATCATCATGGGCCTTGCGATGATTACGGGCCGGATGGCGCTGTTCGCATTCTGGCTGCTCCAGAACTTTCCAATCTTTGGCGTCATCGGCTGACACCGGAAACAACCTCTAGCTTTTTTTGAGGCGCCGGAATCCCCACGTTGCGCCAAATACCCCGTACACGATCGTGAAGACAAACACGTACCACGCCCCGGTCATCTCCTCCCAGGAGCTGTGATCGACGAGCGCGCAGACGATCGAGAACCCCCCTCGCGCAACCACGAACCCAATCGCGGCTCCCAAGCCGCCGAAGGCAAGGAGACTCACAAAGCGGTTTCTGGGCGGCCGAGTCAGCATCAAGCAATGAATAGGAGTGCATCGGTAGATACGCCAATCACGCTTCCGCGCGTGCACAGACGCTCTGGCGTTACTTCATGGGCGATAGGGATTCGATGATCCTGCACTCCGCTACCGTGCCAAAACCACACTGATCGACGATGCTGTCGAGTTCGGCCTTCAGCGATTGAAGATCCCGTATCTTGCGCTCGACCTCCCGCCGATGCTCGCTGGCTATCGCGTCGACGGCAGCGCAGGGCCGATTGCGATCGTCCGCGAGCGATAGAAGCTGTCGAATCTGGTCCAGGGAGAATCCCAGATCGCGTGCCCGCCGAATGAAACTCAATCGTTCGAGGTGCGTGCGTTCGTACGCCCGATAATTGCCATCGGTCCGTCCAGGGGCCGGCAGCAGCCCGCTCTTTTCATAGAAACGGATGGTCTCGACTTTGGTGCCGGTTTTCCGCGCCAGATGTCCAATCGTCAGCATGTCTGCACCGAGGCTTGACCCTATAGTTACTGCAGGGTCCATATACGCAGTTGCCTAGGCTCTGTCGATGCGAACTCGCGCCGATGGAGGGAGCACTTGAAAGGTGTTCGACACCAAAGCGTTCGCAAGTCCGCAGACAAGCATCGATTCAAGACGTCGCACAAAAAGATGATGCATCCGAAGGGCAGCTGATTTGAGAATGGGTCCAAAGCCAAGGAACGCAAAACCGGCCGCACCCGATGTGAGGGGCCTGCCCATTTGGGGCATGTTACTCACGAGCTGGCTCGTCGCGCTCGCCGCAACGCTAGGCGCCCTGTTTATCGGCGAGATCATGGGGCAGGCACCCTGTTTGCTTTGCTGGTTTCAGCGCGCCTTCATGTTTCCGCTGGCGGTCATTCTTGCGATTTCATGCCTTGTCTCTGATCCCGGCGTTTGGAGATACGGCCTGCCCCTGGCAGGCATCGGCTGGCTGATTGCGGTCTACCACAGCCTTCTCTATGCCGGCATAGTCCCTGAGGACATCCAGCCCTGCGGAGCTGGTCCGTCGTGTTCCAGCACGACGATGAGCCTGTTCGGGTGGATGCCCATTCCAGCGCTCTCGCTGGCCGCATTTACCGCGATCATTGCCCTTCTGATCATTGTTCGCCGGAGATCTACCCCATGAACCGACGCGCGGTCGTACTGGCCATTGCCGTTCTCGCTATTGGAGGCTTCACGACGGCTGCATACGTCTACAATAAGGCCGCGGTGAATGGTCCGGCTGCACCGGTGCGGGAATCAAACACGCTTGTGCGGCCGCACTCACCTGTGATGGGGCCGATCGATGCCAAGGTGACGATCGTCGAGTTCTTCGATCCGTCGTGCGAAGCGTGCCGTGCCTTCTATCCGGTCGTAAAGGAGCTCCTGGCGCAGTATCCGCAGGATCTCCGCGTGGTGCTCCGCTACACGCCCTTTCACAAGGGCTCAGACGATGCGGTGCGCATCCTCGAGACAGCACGGCTGCAAAATGTCTTCGAGCCTGTGCTTCAGGCTCTTTTAGCCAGTCAGCCCGATTGGGCTCCGCATGACGGACCACAACTCGACAAGGCCTGGGCCGCGGCCGGCGCTGCTGGCCTCGACGTCGTTAGCGCCAAGCAAGCCATGATGGCACCTGAGATCACAGCGACCCTTAAGCAGGACGTGGATGACGTAAAAGCCGTCGGTATTACGGGAACGCCAACGTTCTTCGTCAATGGCAAACCCTTGCCGAGTTTTGGAGCACAGCAGCTTCGCGATCTCGTCAAGGCCGAGGTTGCCGACGCCAAATGAGCCACCCGTGGAACCCGGCCTGACACGGGCCGCACCTTCCCGGCGTTACTGGCGGCTGCTTCTCTCGCTTCAGATCTTCACAAACATCGCGGTGGTGAACATGAGAGCGACACCCGCCAGCAGACCCGCCATAGTACTGGGTGCCACGAGCGACCCCAAACCGCGGCCATCTGATCGCATCAAATAGGACCCGACCTCAACGATCACCTGGAGGATGGCGCCGGCACCGATCGCCAAGGCCAGAGCCGACCATTGCGGGGCATAGGCTAGACTTCCTATCCATAATCCAATTACTGCCGGCCCGCCCGCCAGCAGCGTCAAGCCCGCGAAGCTCCACAAGGGCGGACGAACTTTGAGGATCGGCGCAGCGATCCCGATGCCTTCGGTAATGTTGTGCAGGGTGAAGCCCAGCACCAGGAACGTACCGAGGCCCGCGGCGCCGGCGGCGAAGGAAGCGCCGATGGCGAGCCCCTCGCCAAGGTTATGCAGGCCGATTCCAAGCGCTATGAACGTGGCAAGCGCGAGCCCGGAAGGGGTGCCTTGGCGACGGCCAACAGCCATGAGCAGCAGGAAACTTGCCACGGCGGCAAGAACCACCATGACCGGCCCTTGGAAGATCGCGGCCGCTTCGGCCGCCAGCTCGAGCGCATCGCCGAAGGCATCGATCAGCAGGAAGGCGAGAAGGCCGACCGTGAGCGCCAGCAGAAAGTTCATGCCATTGCGGCCGACGCCTCGCAGTACGGGGTAGAACATCAGCCCGATCGCCACAGGTAGCAAGCCGACGAAGGCGCCCAGCAGGCCTTGTGAGAAGAAGCTCAATGAATCCCGGGTTGGCGTCAGCACCGCGACGGGGATCTCGTGGTCGAACGTAACGCCCGTGTTGGTTACCACCCTGATGGCGTGCGCCTCGCCCACGATCCAGGGAAATGGCAGATGGATCCACACCGTTCCACCACGAGCGATGGCGCCCGGCGGATCCTGCGTGAACTGCCAATAAGCATCATCGACCTGGACCTGAGCAATCCTCATGGGCTCTGATCCGCCAGCGCGGATAAGCAGACGGATACCATCGCTCCCAAGAATGGTACGTTCGAAGGTGAGCTTCTCGACAGGTGGGGCGCCATTGCGGAAGCCAGAGAGCGGATCGGTCGAGACCAGCCAGGCTATCGCGAGACCAAGCACCGCGAGGGGAATGACGATCCAAAGAAAGTAGGCACGGCTGCGCGGCTCAACCGGAGCGGCGGCGAACGGTTCGACGGAGGAGCGGTCGATATCGGTCACGACACGGCCTCCACGACGTCGAACATGCCGACCCAACCGAGCTCGGTGAACTCCGACTGGTGCGGATGGAACATGTAAAGCCCCGGCTCATGCTCCTTGAACGTAAATTCAAGGATCCCGCGTTCAGCCTGGCACTGGGTGATCAGGTCGACGGTCGTCAGGGTCGGGGTCAAAGTCGTACCCTGATTGTAATAGTCGAAGAAATTGGCATGCAGATGAAAGGAGTTGATCGGATCGAACTCGGTCATGTTGACGAGGTAGATGCGCACCGGCTTGTCCTTCAGGATCCTGATCGGCCTCTTCGCATAGGCATGCGCCACGGTATTCACCGCATAGACCTCGTTCTCGCCGTCGAAATTGGTGTCGAAGGCGTTCATCACCATCACCATCTCCTGAAAGCCTGCGTTCTCTGGCGATCCGAGCAGACGCGAGCGCGCAACATTGGCCTGCTCTGGGTGTAGAGCAGGGTCAGGGTCGATGATGAAGGCGCCATACATGCCCTTGTGGATGTGCCGCTTCAACGGCAGCGCATGGCAGTGGTAGAGGTGGCATCCGAACGGCCGCGCATCAAATTCATAAACGAACTCATCACCCGGACCGATGAGCCCGGCGCCAGGCACCCCATCCATCCGCGCCGAATGGATGCCATGGAAGTGCATCGAATGCGGATGAGAGCCGTAGTTGCGGAAGACGATCTTCAGCCGCTCGCCTTCGGTCGCGCGCAGCGCCGGCCCTGGCACCCGGCCGTTATAGGTCCAGGCCGGAAACATGATCCCGGGGGCGATCTCGATTTCCTTGTCTTCGGCGGTGATCTCGAAAGTCCGCAGGGTCTGGCCGTCGGGCAGCTTTGACAGCGTGCCAGTCTCCCATTCGGTCAGCACGACCGTCGGGTCAAATCCGTTCCGATCGCTGTCCACATCGCCGACCGTGATCATCGCACCGTGCGCCGCGAGATGGGGCGCGACAGCCGATGCCGCCGACATGCCGTGTTGGGTGTGTCCTGCCTGACTAGACGCTCCGCTGGTGCCGACCACAGTCCCGCCGGCTGCAACCATCCCGCCCCAGAGAAAACCGCGCCTGCTGACGGTATCTCGAAGCCACCCTCCGATGTCGACCATTCCCCTACTTTCTAAGAATGATAATGCGAATTATTAGCAAGATAATTATTGCCTATAGCTAATTGATGTTCAAGGATTTTCGAGACGGGATCCGCGGCATTCATTTGGAATTGGCGCAAATACGCTGACTGGTTCCGACCGTGGGCAGCCGAAAGGTACCCGATGGTTTGCTTTCTCAGGGGCGGCAGAAATAGAACCGGCCGCTGATGCGCTTTCGGGCGCCCCGTTGGCAGTGGAACGGCCGTCGAATAGGCGTTTGACTAGCTATTGAGCGTCATCCGGCGCTGGCCCTACTGGGATCATCTTTCGATCCGGGATATTGCGCGGCGCACCGGACTTTCGAGGAACACAGTCCGCAAATACCTGCGCTCTGACAGCGTCGAGCCGCGGTTTCACGTTCCCGACCGATCGAGCAAGCTCGATCCTTATGCCGACAGGCTATCGGCAATGCTGCGGATCGAGACGGGGAGATCCCGCAAGCAGAAGCGCACGATCAAGCAGCTCCACGCCGATCTGGTCGTGCTTGGCTATAACGGCTCCTACAATCTCGTGGCGGCTTTCGCGCGCGACTGGAAGTCCGTTCGGCAGTGTGAGCAACAGACCAACGGCCGCGGCACTTTCGTTCCACTAGCGTTCGCGCCGGGGGAGGCCTTCCAGTTCGACTGGTCCGAGGACTGGGCGATCATCGCCGGCGAGCGGACAAAATTGCAGGTCGCGCAGTTCAAGCTTTCCTACATTCGCGCGCTCACGCTGCGGGCCTATCTCCTGCAAACCCACGAGATGCTGTTCGACGCCCACAATCACGCCTTCCGTGTCCTGGGCGGTGTGCCGCAACGGGGCATCTACGACAACATGAAGACCGCCGTCGACAAGATCAGCCGCGACAAGCAGCGCCAGGTCAACATTCGCTTCACGGCCGTCAGCCCCTTCCTGTTCGAGGCCTCATTTTGCAACCCGGCCTCGGGTTGGGAGAATGTGTTGATTTCCGCGAAGAACTGACCCTGGATTTCCACTGAGAAGTGACCCGGGCTGATGGTGGTCTTCGGGTTAGGTGGCGGTCAAGTTTCGCGGCGTCTCCTTGGTGGGTTTGGGTGGCT
>Ga0182736_1000606_pt1 | contig 50130 bp, 31 predicted proteins | sample eDN5th30CKraftBY_FD_128882 | JGI IMG/M metagenome (GOLD analysis project Ga0182736, IMG submission 128882) | Enriched backyard soil microbial communities from Emeryville, California, USA - eDNA 5th pass 30_C Kraft BY (version 2) (version 2) | ecosystem: Environmental > Terrestrial > Soil >... | reverse complement strand
TTTTTGAAATTTCCAAATTTGGCAAAAAAAAACTTCCGGTTCCCGGTTTGTTTTTGCCCCATTTTTTTTTTTTTTGGGAAAACCACAGTTCCCCCCCCCCCCCCCCCCCACCGTAAACACCCCAAGTTGACATTCGGGGCCTTTTCGTCTCGCCGGGGTTTCACTCTAATTGAACTGCTCGTTGTGATTGCGATTATCGCAATCCTCATTGCCCTGCTGCTTCCGGCAGTACAGCAGGCCCGTGAATCGGCGCGGCGCACGCAATGCAAGAATCAGCTCAAACAGTTCGGGCTGGCGGTTCACAATTATCTGGATACCCACAAACTGTTTCCCCCTTGTGGAATTCAAGGAGCCAGTTCGCAAAACAAGGCCAATGCCTGGGTCTTTCTGCTCCCCTATCTGGAACAGTCCGCAGTCTACAATCAGTACGACTTTTCGCTGGACCTGGAAAATTCCGCCAATTACGCGGCCAAGATCATTCCCATTTCCGCCTATTTCTGCCCGTCCAAACCGCGCTCCCGAAGAACAGTCGTCAACACTCCCGCCGGCCATGCCTATGATGGAGCACGTTCCGACTACAGCATGAATGGCGGAACGATTAACTGCTATACGACGTCGCCCGCAAGCTGGAACGGAATCACGGGCCTCAATTCCTCCGTCGGTCCTCATAACGTGAAAGATGGGCTTTCCAATGTCTTTCTGGCGGGAGAAAAGCGGACTGAGCAAAGCACGAATTTAGGGACAGGTTATAACTATGCCGAAGACAACCGGGTGACTGATCCTCCATACTGGCGCTGGGGCAGCTATTCCTGTCGGTTGACGCTGTACCCCATGAATCAGGATGTCTCGGCCTATGGCGATGCTTCCGCCAACTTTGGCGGCCCTCACACTGGGGGCGCACAGTTCGTGCTTTGCGACGGCTCTGTCAAGTTTATCAATGAAAACATCGATCTGACCACATATCAACGAGCGGGCCAACGCTCCGACGGCAATCCGATCAACCTGGATTAGTCGCCTCCATGGTTCCGTGACGGGCTCATGAAATTCGAGCCTCATCGACAATCTTGCTTGCAACCTGCCAGAACAGGCATGAAGCATCCCTGAAACTGACAGAATGATTTCTCCGTGCCGGTCACGTCGCGAACAGTCGTTTCCAAATTCAGATGTTTCTCTGACTGCAACATTTCCAGGAGTTTGCGGATGACAGGACTTCTTCGTTCGAAACAGCAGTCATTCACCAGAAGGAACACCGCTGCATCGGAAACGGGCGTTCGTTTGCAGCGGGGCTTCACGCTGATCGAATTGCTCGTCGTGATTGCCATTATTGCCATCCTGATTGCTCTTCTTCTGCCCGCTGTCCAGCAGGCTCGGGAATCAGCGCGGCGCTCGCAATGTAAAAACAATCTCAAGCAATTCGGGCTGGCGATCCATAACTATCTGGATACACATAAATTATTTCCGCCGGGCGGAATCAATGGGGCGAGCGGTCAGAACAAAGCCAACGCCTGGGTCATGCTTCTTCCCTTCCTGGAACAGTCCGCTCTCTACAATCAATTCAACTTGTCGCTCGATCTGGAAAATTCAGCCAACTATGGCGCGAAAACAACTCCGGTCAATCTCTACTTTTGTCCGTCGTTTCCCCGATCCACCCGCGTCGTCAAATCAACCCCGGTGAATAATGGTTCGGACGGAGCCCGGTCGGACTATGCATTGAATCACGGTTCCAGACATGCGAATTCCGCAGACCCTGCGAACTGGGACGGAATTTCGAATATGAATTCCAGCATTGGCCTGCAACATGTGACGGATGGAGCTTCCAATGTCTTCCTCGGGGGAGAGAAGCGAACCACTCAAACCGCCAATATTGACTGGAACCCGGATGGGCCCTATTGGCGGTGGGGAGGATATGGCGGTCGGCTGACAATCGCCGTGATGAACCAGGACATGGCGCCAAAATTTACTGACAATAATGCGAACTTCGGTAGTTCGCACGTGGGAGGCTCGCAGTTCATCCTCTGTGATGGAGCCGTCAAATTTGTCAGCGAAAACATCGACCTGACAACTTACACGCGTCTGGGCCAGCGAAACGACAAGAACCCGGTGTCAATTGATTAAGTCATGAGACAGAGTCTTCCCGGACAGTATGGGCCAGCGTTTCGAAAGTATTTCTGTAAATTTCCAGTTCTTTCATGATGGGCGTTCGCTCAGGAGAATTTCGATGATTGATTTTCCCGTTGAGGGTGATCCCTTGCCAGCCTCAAACAGAACCGCATCCCGGTCGTTCCGAGAGCACCATGGATTTACGCTGATTGAACTTCTGGTCGTGATCGCCATTATCGCCATCCTGGTTGCTCTGCTTCTCCCTGCGGTTCAACAGGCGCGGGAAGCAGCCAGAAGAAGTCAGTGTAAAAATAACCTGAAGCAGATTGGATTAGCATTCCATAATTATCTGGATGTTCACAAGGTTTTCCCGGCAGGATCCTACACAATCTCGAAAGTCAATGCCTGGCCAATGCTGCTACCGTTTTTGGATCAGGGGAACATCTGGAATCAGTGGAACTTCAATATTAAAGATGGCGCGAACGATGTGGGATCCAGCGATCCCGCATTCGTAAACGGGGTTGCCAAAAAGACAGTCATCACCGTGTATCTTTGTCCGTCCACGGACCGTGTGGCCATGATTTTCAGCGGCGGCGGCGATGGATCCAAGAGTGATTATGCAACGAATAACGGAACCGAAACACTGCATGATTCAACATATACCGCTTCACAACAAACGGGAATTTGCAACTTTAATTCCAGCATTGGATTGCGGCACCTCACTGACGGAATGACCAGCACGTTTCTGGCCGGAGAAAAGCGAACGGCGACGACAGAAACCTGGGCGAACAATCCCGACGGACCTTACTGGCGGTGGGGGGTGTATGGAGGTCGTCTCGTCAAACTCCCCATGAATGAATCCGTGACGTCAAAGAGCGACTCAAACGCGAACTTCGGTGGACCGCATGTCGGCGGAACGCAGTTTCTGATGTGCGATGGGTCGGTCCAGTTTCTTAATCAGAATATGGATTTCACCACATATTGGCGTTTGGGCCATCGCAGCGACGGCAATCCGGTTACGTACTAACGCGCTGCCGCATTTTCATTGTTCCATGCGAAGATTCGTCATTGACGCAATACTCGTGTTGCGTCAGTCCTTCATGTTTGAGTTGAGATCTTCATTTGCGAGCGGGCCATGAAACCGTCTGGAACACAATTCATGAAAACAATCTCGTATCGCTGACTTAATCACAGCAATGCAAAGTTTGTGTTTTCCTGATGAAATTACGATTCTCACGTTGGTTGCCATTCACCTGATCGTTGATCTGCCAGGAGCATTCAGTTGGTCATTGTCGAAAAGAGTACCCGTTTTGTTTTACGGAAGATTGCGGCCCCATGTCTCTGCCTGATGCTGTTCGCCTGCGGGGGAGGTGATTCTGGTCCGACAATTGCGCCTGTTCAGGGAAAAGTGACCCTGGACGGAAAGCCGGTTCCGGATGCCCTTGTGGTCTTCAAACCGGAACAGGGACGTCCCGCCAGTGCCATGACGGACACCAATGGGGATTATTCTCTGGTCTACTCCCAGTCCTCGAAGGGAGCTGCATTAGGAAAATACCGAGTGGAAATTACGACTGGACGGGAAGCCTCATTTGCGGAAGGGGTCGAGACCTCTCCCGCCGTGAAGGAAACAATCCCGGAGAAATACAATTCCAAAACGGAACTGACTGCAGAAATCACGGCCGGAAAAAATGTGGCAAACTTTGAATTGCAGTCAAAATAACACAGACGGTTTTCAGGACGATTTACTCGAAAAGTTTTGGGGGCATGATGAGATCTGAAGCAGGATTTTCATTTCCAGTATTGCTGGGCGTCATCTTCGCAATGGGAATGTCTTCGACGGGTTTTGCTGCAGAGATCATTGCTCACCGTGGCGCGTCTTTTGATGCTCCCGAGAATACGCTGCGATCCGTCCGCCTCGCATGGGAACAAAATGCGGACGCCGTCGAATGTGATGTCTATCTCTCCAAGGATGGCAAGATCGTGCTGATGCACGACAGGACTCCGAAACGCTATGGAGGGCCGGACCGTCCTGTGGCATCAATGACCTGGGAAGAACTCAGTCTCCTGGATGTCGGTGCCTGGAAAGGGACGCAATTCCAGGGTGAAAAAGTCCCTTTGCTCTCGGATGTTCTGAAGACGATCCCCGAAGGAAAGAGGCTGTTTATTGAAATCAAAACAGGCCCGGAAATTGTCCCTGAACTCAAACGGGTTCTCACGGAAGCGGCCCGCCCGGCCGACCAGACGGCAATCATCTGCTTTAACTCGCAGGTGATTGCACGGACCGTGGAAGAATTGCCTCAACTGCAGTCTTATTGGCTGGTTTCCATGAAAGACAAAAATCAACCTCCGGTCGACGTCAATCATGTTATTGCCACCGCGAGAAAGCTTCGTGCTCACGGAGTGGACATCGGGGGAGACACAAAACTCATTGACGAATCTTTTGTGAACTCATTACACAACGCACGAATCCCGTGCTATGTGTGGACGGTCAATGATCCCGCAGAAGCAAAACGCCTGGCAAATCTGGGAGTATTAGGAATCACGACCGATAAGCCGCAATTGCTGCGAACTGAAAAGATTGGAGAAATTTCCATAACACCGAAGAGTCAGTCCACGCTTTCAAACTGATCAGGATCGCCGGTGAAAGTGAGCGGACTGGGTGCCATGCTCATACCGCGTCAGCGTACTTGCAGAAACATGACGCTTTAGAATCTTCCCGTTTTGCTGCCCAATTCGCGGGAGATTCCCGATTCTCTGGTCTGGCGCGTTCTTATCACCGGACTGCTGGCGACAGGAATCAGCTGGCATTCCATCAGCGTCACCGATGCCTTGCTGGGCGCCCTGATTGCATTCGTGGTCGTCTTCCATTCTGCTGAATCGTCAGTCTTTCGTTTGCAGGAGAGGTCATGGCAGCGCGGAGATCCCCCCGATCAGGTTCCGGGGCACCAGGACTGTGGGTAATGTCACTCGTGCTGGTGCTGCTGGCTGGCGGCGGCATCACCGGGTCGCTCTGGGCAACTGGTTATTTCGACACACGGCCGATTTCCCGGGACGGACAGATTGCCTTATCGTCGGCGAGGTTCGCGGGGCGGAGGCTCTCGAATTGTTGCAGGCGATGAATACCGGGCACGACGGCAGCCTCACGACCATTCACGCCAACAGTCCGCGTGACGCCATTGCCCGTTTGGAAACGATGGTGTTGATGGCGGGAATGGATCTTCATTCGCTGGTGCCCATATCCAGCAAACTGATCAATCTCACGGGTGAACATGCTCGGACTCCAGGAAGCCCAGGCTCCAGGCTGCGGCGACGCCGAGCAGGAGGCAGGCTGTCAGTGTCAAACGATTGTGGGAGTGGAATTCCATTTCCGGAAGCAGGTCACTGAGGGCAATACACAGAAACACTCCTGCCGAAAATGCCAGGGCGAGTGCAATGAGCAGATTGCCTTCGATTCCGGCCACGTTGATTCCTCCCACGAATAGCAACGCTCCCAGCGGGCAAAGCAGTGCAAAACAGGCATTGGCCAACAGAATCGTCCAGCGGGACCATCCGCCAGCAATCATCAACGACGTGAATGACATGGAATCGAGCGGCTGGTGCAGGGCGATTGCCAGAAAGGTTCCGACTCCGGCGAGCCCCCAGATGGGGGAATGGTCATATTCCGCGACGACACTCGCCCCCAGGGCGATTCCATCCATGATCGTGTGCAATCCGAGCCCCAGGAAGATGCCGATCCAGCTGAACTGATGCGCGTGGTGGTGATGCTGGCAACCGCTATGAGAATGTGGCTCCGGCACGTCTTCGGCGACACCATGCTGATGAAAGTGAAACGCCCGCAACAGGAAAAACATCACCACAATGCCCGCCATGGTCGCCATGCAGACCTGATCGATGTAGGGCATGCCGACATGGTGGATGGCGTGTGGGAGCAGGTGGAAAATCGCAATTCCCAGCATCAACCCGCTGATGCCGCTGATCAGATGCTGCATGCCGTTGTGGCTGATTCTGAGCCGTCCGGGAATGGCCCCTCCGGCCAATGAGGCCACCACGATCACCACGCTGTAGATCGCGAGAAGTGGACTGATCCCGACGAATGTCTCGCCGGAAATCTCCACGGAACGGCCCTCCGCATCAGTATGTGAATGGTCATGTTCACCGGCGTGATGGTGATGATGCCCGTCATGTGCCTGCACTGTGGTCGTGATGAGCAGACACAGAAAGAGGGTTCCCGTCACCCCCCTGGCACTCGACCAGAGGTGGAGGAGAATCCGCAATGACTGGGGTTTGCAGGGATCTGTTTTGAGTCCGATTGCCATGGACGCCTCAGGAAGCACTGGAATTCATTGAATCTTGACAGATGATTCTTGACCACACCTGCACCACAGAATAAATTGCAATTGTATTGCATGTCCACTGTGGGAACAAAAAGATTGCAGCCGGAGTGGAGTCGAGAAATGAGCGAAGCCATCGCCTGGGGAGTGGTCCTGCGATTTCTGCAGGCTTCGCTGCAAGCAGCCCCGTTCATTTTCACCGGATTGTGCGTGATGGGGCTGCTGCATCGGCTGATGGGACATGCCCACACTCGCTGGCTGTTCGGGTCGAATTCCATCAGTTCCCTGTTTCAGTCCTGGGTCATCGGAATGCTGCTCCCCGGATGCTCTTTGGGAACGATTCCGATTGTCAAACAGTTGCGACGGAGCGGCATCGCGGTCGGAACGATCTTCGCGTTTGCCCTCTCTTCCCCCTTGTTCGATCCCCTCTCCCTGCTCTACGGGCTCACGCTCTCCAAGCCGATGACAATTCTGGCCTTTGCGGGATGCTCCTTGGTGGTCGTGACCATCTCCGGGGCTCTGTTTGACAAGTGGTATCCGAACACCGAAGTCCACGAACCGGAACCGCCGCCCACTCCCTATGGGATCAAGAGGCTGATTTCCGTGCTGGTGGTGATGGCCCGGGAATCTGTGAGCAGCACCGCTGGCCTGATTTTCATCGGGCTCGCAGGGGCGGCGCTGCTGAGCATTTTTCTCCCTCCCGGAATCCTCCAAAGGACAATGGCCCATGACAATCCGGCTTCACCCTTGTTGATGACCGCCATTGCCATTCCCGCTTATGCCACGCCGATGATGGCCATGGGGCAACTGGGCTCCATGTTTCAGCATGGAAACTCTATCGGGGCCGCGTTCATTCTGCTGATCTTCGGAGCGGGGGTGAATCTGGGTTTGCTGGCTTGGATGGGCTTCAACTACGGCTGGAAGAAATGCCTGATCTGGATGGGATTGATGATCGTTATTGTGCTGGGGATTTCCTACGGCATCGAACGTCCGCTTTATCCACCGGAGATTGAAGCAGCCGATCACACGCATGCGTTCGATGCCTATTGCCAGCCGTTTCGTACCGATTCTGTTCCCACAGGAGGCTATGCAGCCAAGATCTGGAGAAAGCTCCGTCTCGAAACCCAGCTTTATGAGTTAGCCGGACTGGCGGGAATCCTTGTCCTGGTTGCCATCGGTCTGGGGCTGAAACTGCTGGACCGGCGCTGGGTGATTGAAGACTGGCTGGCCAAAGTTCCAGAACGCTCCCCTGAGCAAACACCGAGCCGTTGGGATATCGTCATTCCGGCCCCGGTGCTCGGGGGATTGGGGATGGTCGTGATCGTGGCGTTCAGCGTCGTCGGCTGTTTTGCTTATTACCCGACCCCGGCCGAAACGATCGAGGAGCTCAACCTGGCCAAGACGGAAGCACTCTCCGCAGCCACAAGCGGCAACAAAGGGCATGCGCTGCATTGGTTACCGATCTGCCACGGCTGGAACCGGCGTCTGCAGGTCGGAACCTACCTCCGCTATTGGCACCTCAGCGAGTATCACCGGATGAAATCCCGCGTGTTTGAAGACCGGATGGAAGAGTTGACACACATGGTCGAGAACGGTGATGACCCCGACAAGATCCGGAAACAGGTGGCCGCCGTCGGACGGGCCTTCGGACGCATGGCCACCGCCTATCGAGAAGAATTGTGAAAGGGTTGAAGGTTCATGGTCGAGGGTTGAAGGAATTTCTGCCTCCTCTTTCCACTATCAACCTTAAACCTTAAACCATCAACCAAACGATCCTCATGTACTGGCTCATTCAACTCAACCACAGACTGCAGACGGCGCTGCACTATGACTTCTGCCCAAGTGCCAATCGCTGGGTGTACTGGCTGAAGCATCCGCTGGCCTGTGTAATACTGGTCGGGATTGTCGGAGCGGTCTGCAGCCTGCTGGTGAATCCACACGCCTGGTCGATTGTGTCGGTCATCGCGGCGATTGGATTACTGGGAACCATCTGGCCCTGGATTGCCATTCGGGGCATTCAATGCGACTTGACGTTCGAACGTCGCCGGGGCCGTGAAGGCCATCCGGTCAATGTCCGGCTGAAGATCCGGAATCGTTGTCCCTGGCCGGTGTGGGGACTTTCCTTGCAGAAGGGATTTGCAGTCACCGGGGAGTCGCAGGAAGGAATCGCACTCTCCTGCATCGGTGGAAGCTCGACCGTGGAGTTTCTCTGGCCGTTCGTTCCACCGCGACGAGGCGTGTATCCGCTGGAAAGCCCGATGATCGAGACGGGATTTCCGTTTGGAATCTGTCACGGTCGAAAGCTCGCCTGCTGCTCTGGAGAACTGGTGGTCTGGCCTTCCTCGGTTTCTCTACCTGGAATGCCGGATGCTGTGGAGATCCAACCGCGTCAAACCCGACTGGCCGACCGCCGTGTCGGGGACATGGGGGACATCATCGGCACCCGTGAATTCCGGATGGGAGATCCGCTGCGCAGAGTCCATTGGGGACAGACGGCCCGCCATCGACGATTGATTGTCACCGAGCGTCAGGCTCCGGCGTCTTGTGCGATGCAACTGGTCGTCGACATCGATGCCCAATCTCATGACGGCAATAGCCCTAATGGAACACTGGAACAGATGCTCCGGGTGGTGGCGAGCCTGTGCGAATCGCTGCATGCGCAACATTCGGATCTGGACTGTCTGATTGGAAACGAACGCATTTCGATTGGTTCCGGACAGGCCGACCTGCACCGTCTCCTCGACCAGTTGGCCCGCATTCCAGTTGGAGGAATCCAGTCTGCGAAAACAACCTGCCGATTTCATGGTGCCCGACGCAAGTCGAGATTTGTCGTCACGACTCCTCGATCATTTCTGAAGCATCTGGGACACCATCATTCCGCAACCTCCGGCGACCGGTTTATTCTGGTCACCCCTTCCCATTCTTCTGAAGAACAGGGAACGACCGGCACTTGCGGTTGTCATTCCTGGCTCGAAGTTCAGGCGACCGAATCACTGGAGTCGGTCCTGCCGCAACGCTGGCGGAGGGCCTGCCATGTCTGATCCAACATCCTCTCCTCAACAGTTCACCATTGCCCCGGCAATCCGACTGGAGTCCGTCTCATCGCGCACGAACCGGGCCACCGAAGTGGTTTCGGTCTCGCTGCAGATTCTGTCAGTCGCATTGGCGCTGATTGCCTTGTTGATACTGGCCGTTGTCGACGCCGACGGTGCGTTCTCCGTTTCCATTACGATCTGGTTCTCACTGCAAGCCATCTCATTGGTGATCGGGACCATGTGGGCTCGACGTGTTTCGGCGTCCCGTTCCACCACTCCGACGATCAGTTCCTTCCTTCTTCTCCTGGCGGTCTCCAGTTTTCTCTGGGAACCGATCACACGCGGGATCTGGGGGATCGGGCGTCCCCTGGAAATGCTGGTCATGCATGCCCTGGGAGCCGCCGTCTGGGGGCTGGCGCTGGTCAGTCTCTGGCAGAAGTATCAGGGAATTTCCGTGCTCATGAGTCTGTTCCTGGCTGCGTTCAGCCTGTCGGCAGCCCATCAATTGGCCGTGCAGGGATTGGCGGCGGCGTTCGCTCTTCTCGCGATGACCTGGTTGACAGTCCGGTACTGGGACCAGTTAAGCGGGAGACTGCGCGGTCATGCCCGAAGATCAGGGCATGGGTTCCTCATTCCCGGTCTGGCGATTCTCTTCGTGCTGCTCGCCTTCACCGGTGGGCGGCACCGGGAACTGATGGCCACGCTCAACGGCTTTCTTCCCAGTTCGGGGGGAACAGGAGATTCCAGCCCCCATGCCCGGCATGGAATTGGGAACGGTGAGATGCTGGTAGCCGGCTGTGAAAACATCCAGAGCTTCGGCCCGATTGACGAGGCGCCGTTCATGACGGATGACAAGCCGAGCCTCTACGACGTGTTCGATGACACTTATGACGAACCGGTCAAGCCTCCCAATACGGACCGGGCCGTCGCCTTAATGCCCGACACAACCACAGTGAAGAAAGAGCACCTGCATACGCAAACACAGAAAGCGAACCGGGAATTTTCGACCGCCCGGAAGCCCTCCGGCAAGAAGAGAAACGATGTGAAAAACATCAGCAGCGACGCCCTGTTCTACGTCTCCGGCAGAACCCCGTTGCATCTGCGACTGGAACTGTACGACACGTTTGACGGCGTCAACTGGTATCCCGAGCCAGATCCCTCTCCTTCGGAAACCCCAACCATGAACATGGTGAAGGAATCGGGGCGGGACTGGCTGCGATTGCCGGACCGCTCGAAAAGCTGGGAATTCCTCGGCCCTGCCGAAACACACGCGGTCAAAATTATCCAACTGGAGACGAATATTATTCCGGCCCCGCTGCATCTGCATGGAGTGCATATCGCCGATGTGGACCGGATCGACATGTTCAAACCGGGGCCGCAGGGTCTCGTCCGGATGGACCGACAAAAACTGGCAGAACTGGTCCCGATCCATCTCGCATCCAGAACCGTGGACGATACGAAGTTGAATCAGGAAGCCTGGAGCGGAAATGAGAAACGATACACGGAAGTTCCGGAATCTCTTCGTCCGAAATTGACCCGTCTCGCGCAGGAATGGGGAGCCGCTTCTCCGCGTGGCTGGTCGCAAATCGACGCGGTCATTCGTCATCTGCGTGAAGGCTATCAACACGATCACGACTTCCGGGAATCGGCCGATGTTCCTTCTCCAGTCCTCTCTTTTCTCACGGAATCCCGGCGTAGTCCGGATTACCAGTTTGCCACCGCAGCGGCACTTCTTCTGAGAACATTGAATTACCCGACGCGGGTCGTCAGCGGGTTCTACGCCTCTCCCAATGACTATGACGTGGCGTCCCGGCAGACTCCGGTCAAGAAAAAAGACGTCCATTTCTGGACGGAAGTCCGGCTGAGAAACGGTGCCTGGGTCACCCTGGAGCCGACTCCGGGTTATGACGTGCTGCTTCCGCCGCTCGGATGGTGGGGAACCGTCAAGTTGTTTGTATGGAGAGGCATCACAGCCCTCTGGTCTCATCGTCTGTTACTAAGTGCGGGAGTTCTGCTTCTGGGCGGCCTGTTCTGGTTTCGTCATCTGATCTTCGATACCTGGTCGATGGTGAACTGGCACCTTCTTCCCGGAAGACGGGATGCCGCGTCTGCCTGGAAGATTCTTTCCCGTCGCCTTCGTGCGCATGGCTGGAAGATGTCACAGGGGATGACGCCACGGCAGTTGCTCAGACAGATTGCTTCAACACGGCCGGAATTCTCGTCCACACTTCAGGATTTCTCCTTGTTGCTGGAACGGGAAGTCTTTGGAGATCGTGCCTCACCTGAACGGAACAAGACCAGCGACTGTTCAGACCGAATGCTGCAACTGCTCTCACGTTCCGTCTGTCGCCAACTGGCCAGCAGACGTCGTCAGGAATTCGCATCACAATCTGCGTCGTGTCGACACAGTCATTCCGCTATTTCATCCCATCATTCCTCTGTCTCTGCCTGATTTTGAGGCTCCTGTGCTCTCCACCGTCGCTTCTCCTGAAATTGATTCGATCGCATTGCTTCGGGAACGGCTCAATACCGTTCTGAAGGGAAAAGAGTCCGTCGTCCATTTCGTTCTGGTGACACTGCTGGCCCAGGGACATCTCCTGCTGGAAGATCGTCCCGGACTAGGCAAGACGACGCTCGCCAAGGCACTGGCCGGTGCGCTCGGGGAACGATTCGCCCGAATTCAATGCACTCCCGACCTGCTTCCCGGCGATATCACCGGGTTCAGTATCTTCAATCAGAAGACGCAGGAATTTGAATTCCGGGAAGGACCGGTGTTTGCCGAAGTATTGCTCGCGGATGAAATCAATCGGGCGACTCCTCGCACTCAAAGTGCCTTACTCGAAGCGATGGCGGAACGGCAGGTCACCGTCGATGCCCAGCGTTATCAGTTGCCGCCCCAGTTCTTTGTCATTGCCACTCAGAACCCGACGGACCAGCATGGAACGTATCCATTGCCCGAAGCGCAGCTGGACCGGTTCGCGATGAAGCTCAGCATCGGCTATCCCGAACCGGAAGATGAACGGAAGATGCTGTCGATGGCGGTGGGAGAGGCCGACGGGTTTCCTGCAGACTCAGACCCCATCTTCGCGCCGCAGCAACTGATTCAACTTCAGAATGACGTGGCCCGTGTTCATGTCGACTCTCGCTTGCAGGACTATCTGATTGCGCTGGCAACCGCCACGCGAAACCACCCCCATGTTTCGTTGGGAGTCAGCCCACGCGGGGTATTAACCTGGCAGCGTGCCTCACAGGCTCACGCATTTCTGGATGGCCGGAACTATGTCATTCCTGACGACATTCAGGCCACGGCGATTCCTGTCCTGAAAGTCCGTCTTGGTGTCGATCACGACGATGCGACACCACTCATTCAGGAATTTCTCGAAACGACTCCGGTTCCAAGCTACGACGCTCCTTCGAACATCACGAGAAGACCATGACGCACGGCTCTGTCCTGCCTTTGTTGCCTGCCATCCGGTTGTGCCTGCTTGCGCTGACGATGGGACTGGTCTGTTCTTCCTGCCAGTCAAAAGTGGAAGTCGAACATCTGGAACATGTGTCTCCGGAGCATAAACCGACGAGCTATGCGGAAGCTGTCGAACAGCTTCAATTCCGTATCACAGAAGCTCTCAATCAAAAAGGGATCGAGCACAGTCAAACGCAACGCCTCTCCGAGTTGGGAGACATCATCCGCTGGCTTCCCGAAAACGCAGCCGACAGCGATCTGAAGAAATCCGACTGGGAACGGGTCGAGCAGATTACGCAGCGATTGGAAGTCTGGCAGACATCACTTTTGCAAACGCGATCGACCTCGCCGGAACAACGCCAGCAGATCGAAACAGACTTGCAGACCCTCGCGAAATTCACCGCGATATCAGACCGTTTCCAGTCACTCGCGTCACAGAAAAATCAAGAGGAGGAGTCGACCGATCGCTCTGTCGAATCGAATTTGATGAGCAATGAAGAGCAATAACTGAAGGAACATCATCAATGCTCAAAACGATCGATCTGGTCAAGCGGGCCACGCCGGCACTCTTCGTTCCTTTCTTGAGAAAGCCGGTCTCATCAATCACCAGGATGCCGTCCTCATCGCCAAGACACGGCACTACTTCTGAACGACCTTTTTCACAAACTTCGTTTCCGGTTGTCCCGCCTCAAAGAGCTGCATGATCTGATCGGGAGACAAAGCCTGGTGAAAGATGGCGAGTTCATCGAGACGGCCATGCCAGAACCCAGGATTCCGCTCATCGGGAGCGGAGCCATCCGGAAGCAGTTTCGCACCGATACCGAGAGCGTCCGGACCATTGGTTCCCAGGCCAACGCATCGCCGACTTCCAACGGCGGCTCCATCCCGGAAGAGCGTGACGGACTCTCCATCGACAACAAAAGCGACATGACTCCATTGATGGAGCGGGAATGGTTCGGAGTCTCGAACCTGAATACGTTTTCCGGTTTGATCGAGGATTTGCACTTCCAGATCACCTGAGTCTTCATTTAATCCAAAGTGGAACTGGCCGCCGAGACCATAGGGTTCGCCGGTCGTCCGATCGAGTTCGATTGCCCAGTGCTTGGCGATTGCGGCCCAACGAGGACGGCTTTCCGCTCTCACCCAGGCACAGACCGTGATCTGGTTGTTCAAAGCACGCGGAAACTGGGGAATGACCGCATAGGACGTGCCTAATGGTCCATCAAGACGAAGAGCCTGTCCGATACGGCCGGGGGCAAATGGGGGTGAGGTCATTCGGTTGCACCAGAGAGAGGCCGGTGTGTGACCACTGCCGGAATCGGACAGGACATCTCCATCAACCGATGAGGCCATACGCAGATAAGTCACCGGTTTCAGCGATTCGACCATCTCGGAATAATTGTGCTGTTCGCTGTCAGGCTCCGTGAGTTTGCGGATGAATCGCTCGTAGGAAATATCAATCCCCTGCGGAATGCGGCCCCTGCTGCTGATGTGGGTCGCCTGATCGGTGACGAGCCGGACCGCTGCTGCCGTGGGAGAGGCCATCTTCGGACGCACATCGACTTCCCCTTCGAAGACATGAACTTCGCTGCCGGTGTCGTTAAAAACCTCGACTGCGAACTCGGTCCCGTAGTCAATCACGTTGGCTGTCGGTGTGTGAACTGAAAATCCTTTTCCGGCAGCGCCAACGCGAGCACTCAAGACACCACGATTGAGGATCATGAGCATTCCGGATTTCAGTTCAAAACTCGCCGGGGCTTCGATGATGGCGGTCGCCTCCACATTGAACGCAAGCTCGATGAAACCGGAATCGAGTGTATATTGTCCAATTCGAATCACATCTCCCACATTCAACGGGCGATTGGTCTCCGACGCGACCAGCCTGGCCCCATGAGATTTGACAATGCTGCCGACCTCTTCCCGATTTTCCCACTCGATGACATGCGGGAGGGGATTGCCGGCGTTGTTCTCCGCGATCGGGTTGTCGACGTGATCAGTCGACCAGTCGTTCCAGAAAGCCACTCCTCCCACGAGTACCAGCATTGCAATGAGCGATACTCCCAGATACGGAAGATAAGACCGGGCGTTGTGAGCCCGCTTCGGTGCGGAACGGACCTGCAACGTGTCAAACTCAACCGACGGAAGGACTCCATGTTCCCAGGCAAGCATGGCATGTAACTGGCATTGCCTGATATAGATGTCACGCGCATCGGGATCGTCGCGAATGAGGGCTGCCAGTTCCTGCCGTGTCTGATCGGTATTCTGACCATCGATCATTGATTCAATGAGGCCAGCGATTTTTGCTTCGACTGTCTGGTCCATGATTACTGTTCCTCCGCAAATCGTGATTCAATGCAGCGGATGAGTGCATTTCTTGCCCGAAACAAACCTTGTTTGGCGGCATTCACATTGAGTTGAATTTTCCTGGCGATCGAATCCAGATGCTCGCCAGTGGTATAGCGAAGGTGAATGAGTGTCCGTTGCCGTTCAGGGAGTTGTTCCAGACACAGACGCAGCAGCCGATGTCGTCGTTCGAATGTCTCATCAGACGTGGCTGCCGTCGCGGAGAGTTGCTCGAGGAAGTCGTCGTCAAACAAGTGTCGATCCCGTTTTCGCCTGCGACGGTGATCAAGAACCTGAAAGTAGGCAATACGGAACGACCAGGCGATAAAGTTGGTGCCGAGTTGAAATTCCTCTTCCTGTTTCCACATGACCGCGTTTGTCTGCTGAAGGATGTCATCGGCCTGATCGGGATCGAAGACGAGAGAAAGAATGTACGCATAGATGCGACTCTGACTCTTCGTCAGGAGCTGGAGGAATTCTTCGGATCGCGCCATCGCTTGTTGACCTCTTCCCTGATCACGTCAGCCGAACGGGATCAGACAGAATCTCCATTTGGAAATAGCACCACAAAGGATTTGGTTATGGGGACGAAGCTCAAACTCCCCTGAAATATCAAAATATCCGAATTGTTTGTTTTCGAAGCGTAACTTTGATGCGTGTTCGGCTATTTGCAATGGAACAGTATTTTTGATGGACGGCTTTGTGTCATTCCAGAGAGCCGCTTGCCCTGCCAATCTCCCTGTACAGAGTGGCTTTCGGACAGAAAAACACTGTTCGTGGCAGTTCTTCACCCGTTTGTTCTCGAAAAACTGCAATGAAGGTGTTCATTTGTGCACAATTCATGCAGCCAAAAACCGGATTTGCGGAATGCGCGATTGCTCCTTTGGTCATTCACCGTTTTCGAAAGGCCCCTCTCCTATGCCTGACTCACATCGGTCCCCTCGCCCGAATCGGTTTCGCGGCTTCACGCTGATTGAACTGCTGGTCGTGATTGCCATTATCGCGATTCTTGTCGCTCTTCTGCTGCCTGCCGTTCAACAGGCGCGGGAAGCGGCCAGACGGAGCCAGTGCAAGAATAACCTCAAGCAGATGGGACTCGCAATTCACAACTACCACGATACTTGCAATCTGTTGCCAGCCCTCAGCTATGACAACGAAGTTGCCGGCGACGAAACGCTTCACGCCAGCTATGGCTGGGGTGTCTTCCTGATGCCGTATACGGAAATGAGTACCGCTTTTTCCGCTGTTGGACCGGGAATGCCTCAGCGTCTTCACCAGGCGGTTAATGATGCGAATAAATTACGTATTATGCAGACCCCTCTTCCCCTCTTTCGCTGTCCATCAGATCCTGGACCTTCGTTGAATGCGCATTACAAAATCAACAATGGGAGCGGGAATGATGAGAATGATGTTCAACTGGCAACTTCGAATTATCTGGCCGTGAATAATTCTGAGCGTGTTCATCGGACACAGCCGAATGGCGCAATGGTCACTGCCGGCCCGAACGGGGGAAACCAGATCACTCGTCGTTCTTTCAGAGATATTACAGATGGTCTTTCCAACACACTGATCATTGGTGAACGTGCTTATGTGCTTGGAAACATTCAGATCGGTGCGGGTGTTGTCTGGGGACATAATGGTAATGAAGATATCGGCAGCGGCACTGGTGCACACAGTTACGCCAACGGCTATATCACCGTCGCCGGGAGCGGTCGCCCTGCCATCAACGAGACGAATATCAATAACGGGAATCCCCCCGGCTCAAGCCCTTCTGGGGGAAATGCTCTTGATGGCCGCCAGGGGTTCAGCAGCAATCATGTCGGGGGAGCCCACTTCGTCTTTGGAGACGGGGCGGTCAGGTTCATCTCGGAGAACATTGACTGGCGCGTGATCGGCGATGGCGGCGCAATCAACTCCACTTACGAACGTCTCATCAATATCAGCGATGGGCAGCCGATCGGCGAGTTCTGATTTTTGCTGATCGACCACGGCGCTGCCTGTCAACAAGAGCAAGTTGCTCTCGCCTGGGCCCGCGCAGCGCGCGTATTGACTGATGAAACGCAACTCGCCGCGTGGCGGAACCCGGCCCATACGGCAGTGAGACGTTCTAGGAGTGCCGTTTTTTGTTTGACGTTCAACGAAGCTCGTGAGGTCTTTTTGTGATCAATTGCAGATTGTTTGTTTTCTTGTGTCTTGCGGTTGGAAGTCTGTTGATGATGACCGGGTGTGGGCATAATGGCCCGGAAATTGGCGAAGTTTTCGGGAAAGTCACCCTTGACGGGACCCCCGTCAAAGGAGCAACGGTTTACTTCTATCCGGATGGAGGGGGCCGTTCTTCGATTTCGAAAACGAACGATGATGGCTTTTACGAACTCTACTACAAGGGGAATGAAAAAGGGGCCAAAGTGGGAACCCACGCTGTCACGCTGACAACGGCAACCGAAGACACTCGCGATGAAAAGGGGAAGGTGATCAAAGGACTTCCCGAGAAATTCCCTAAAGAGTATTCCAGCGAAGGCTCCGTGAAACGTGAAGTGAAACCCGGTCGTAATGAAATCAATTTCGAGATCACGACAATGTAAACAACCATCATGCGTCAACCATCGTACGCAAAAGTGCTCCATGATGGGACAGAAAACGGATCATTGTGAATTGAATCTCTGTCGGGTGTTTCTGTAACGGTTTCCGGAGTGGTCATGAAGAATGCCTGGGTTGCATTGTCCCTGATAGTGATGATGCCGGAAGTTCTGCTCGCGCAGACGGCTCATCCGTCGATTGGGCAGTATCGACGCGGCAAGGTCCTGTTTGCGCAACGGGCCTGTGCTTCATGTCATTCGCTGGGGGGGAATGTTGAATCGCTGGGACCGGACCTTTCAAAACCTGAAAAGCCGTTGACGCGTGCCGAGCTTCTGGAATCGATACAGGAGCCAAGCAAGACGATCAAGAAGGGCTATGAGACATCAGCTCTCCTTCTGGAGAAGGGAGAGGTCATCACCGGACGGATGATTGAGAAGACGGATGAAGCAATCACACTCATGATTCAGAAGAATCTTGCTTCAGAGAAAATCACCGTTCCTGTTTCCGAGATCGAAGAGATCGCGGTGCAGAATGTCTCGGCGATGCCGAAGGGACTGGCTGATGGACTGAGTGTCTCCCAGATTGACGATCTGCTGGCCTATTTGTCTGCGGTTGGAGATCCCACATTCAAAGAGCCGGTGCCTGCGACGATCCCTGTGAAAGTTTCAGGCGTCACACTGGATCCTGTGGAGGCGGATTCCACTTACTATTCGCCGGAGGAGTCGATGAAACGGATTCATCTGGCTCCCGGTTATCGTCTGGAACTGGTTGCATCGGAGCCGATGATTGAAGAACCGGTCCTGTGTGTCTGGGATGGCAATTCACGGATGTATGTCGCGGAAATGCGAACTTATATGCAGGACGCCGAGGGAACAGATCAGGACCTGCCCCGTTCACGAGTTTCCCTGCTCGAAGACACCGATGGTGACGGACGCATGGATCGGGTCACCCGGTTCGTCGATCATCTGGTCCTTCCCCGTATGATCCTTCCGTTGGATGATCGTATTATTATCAATGAAACCTATACACAGGACTATTACTCCTACCGTGACACGGATGGGGATGGCATCGCAGACGAGAAGATCCTCCTCTATCGTGGCGGGAAGGATGGGGGAAATCTCGAACACCAGAACAGCGGGCTCACCTGGGGACTGGATAACTGGATTTATTCGGCTCGAACAGGTGGATTGCGACATCGATTCATCGATGGCAAGTGGACTTCTGAACGCATCTATGGCGAGAGTGGTCAATGGGGACTGGCGATGGATGACCTTGGCCGTTTCTTTCTTTCCGCAGCAGGAGGAGAGAAGCCGGCGTATGGTTTTCAGCAACTGCCTCAATATGGAAAGATGACTCTTCCGAATGAACTGGAGCCTGGCTTCGAGTCCGTCTATCCAGTCGTCCGGCTTGATGACGTGCAGGGAGGACGGGGACGTGTTCATCCGGAAAAGCAGACGTTGACGCTGTTCACCGCGTGCGGCGGACAGTCGATCTATCGTGGCGATCAGATGCCTGAGGGTTTCAACGGAGATTACATTCTCCCGGAGCCAGTCGGGCGTTTGGTCCGCCGGGCCAAGGTCACGCAGATCGATGGCAAGACTGTTCTCAGCAATGCATACGAATCGTCCGAGTTCATTGCTTCCACCGACAAGAACTTTCGTCCGATCTGGTCGACGACCGGCCCCGATGGTTGCCTTTATCTTGTCGACATGTATCGCGGCATCATTCAGGAGGGGAACTGGACCAGAAAGGGGGCCTATCTGCGGGATCGCATTGACGAGCAGGGATTCGCGACAAATATTGGAAGAGGACGAATCTATCGCGTCGTTCATGAATCGAAGAAGCGTCCGGAACCGCCTCGTCTTCTTGACAAATCGACCTCCGAACTGATCTCCGAACTCTCGCATCCCAATGGCTGGCGGCGCGATACTGCACAGCGCCTGATCGTTCTGCGGCAGGATGCTGCCGCAATCCCGGCCTTGGAGACACTTGCAAAATCGGGTGTTTCCGCATTGGGCCGTGTCCACGCTCTCTGGACACTCGATGGACTTGGGGCGGTCTCGAAGCCGTTGATTGAAGTCGCGATGAAGGACTCTGATTCGCGCGTGCAGCAAACGGCAATTCGGTTGAGTGAGTCTCACCTGGCCCAATCACCTGAGTTGGTCGAAGCGGTCGCGGCCGTCGGTTTCGACAGTGATCTCTCAGTCACAATCCAGGCGATCAACTCACTCCGTTATGCGGATTCGGAGAGAGCCCGTCAGCTCATTGCCGATCTCGCAGGAGCCTATCCGGCAAATGATATTGTTCTGGTCTCCTCCCAGGCGAGCATTCGTTACAAAGAGGGGGATGGCGGTCCGACGTTCGCGGAAATGGATCCCAGGACACTCGAAAAAATGAAGCGAGGCTATGAAGCCTATACGCTCGTTTGTATCCGTTGTCATGGCCCTGACGGGAAGGGAGCATTTGCCAGTGACGGACTGCAATTGGCGCCGTCTCTGGTGGGGTCGAAGCGTCTGCTTGCCACTTCGGAACTCCCTGTGCGAATCCTTCTGCATGGCTTGATGGGACCAATCGAAGGGAAAACGTATCCGGGGCTCATGGAGTCGATGAAGCGGGAGGATGATGAATGGATCGCCTCCGCGCTGACCTATACACGAAACAGCTTTGGCAACTCGGCTGGTCCGGTCAGCCAGGACGATGTGGCCCGCATTCGACGAGAGACGTCGACTCGCACCCAGCCATATCAACTCGAGGAACTCGCAGAGTTCATGCCGATCCCATATGAGATTGTATCATCATGGACGTTCTCAGCATCGCAGAATTCCGGGCGGGCACGGAATGCGGTGGATGGGAAGCAGGACACCCGTTACGACACCGGCAAACCACAGGCACCCGGCCAATGGTTCCAGTTTGACATGGGAATTCCCTACGAACTGACCGAACTTCTACTCGACACTGCAATGAGCAAGAAGGACTTCCCCCGTGAGTATATTGTCCGGCTCAGTGACGACGGGAAATCGTGGTCAGAGCCTGTCTTGAACGGAAAAGGGACTTCCGCATACACATCGATCCGCTTTGCTCCGGGCACGACAACACGTTTCCTGCGGATCACTCAGACTGGAAAAGCCGATTCCAACTTCTGGTCGATTCATGAACTCAGTCTGTTTGGTCGGCCGTCTCCTCCGCAACACGTCGCCTCGACATCCGAGGTCAAACCTGATCTCGCGAATCAGGAACCGATACGCGTTCTCCTGATCGACGGGCAGAATAATCACGACTGGAAAGCCACCACGCCTGTGATGAAAAGTGCTCTGGAATTGTCCGGACGGTTTGTTGTCGATGTCGCCACGGCGCCACCAAATCAGCAGGATCTGTCCTCTTTTCAGCCAGACTTCAGCCCGTATCAGGGAATTCTGCTCAACTATAATGGGGGGATGTGGCCACCGGCGACGCAGGCGGCATTCGTGGAAGCTGTTCTGAATGGGAGCGGTGTCGTCGTCGTTCATGCTGCCAACAATGCCTTTACTCCCTGGCCGCAATATAACGACATGATCGGCATCGGCTGGCGGAATAAAGATTTTGGAACCCGCGTTGTTGTTGATGATGCGACAGGAAACCTTGTTCGTGTCCCGCAAGGTGATGGTCCTGGGGCCGGTCATGGCAGCTATCATTCCTACGTTGTCAAGTCGCGTTTTCCAGATCACCCCATCATGCAAGGGTTGCCGATGGAATGGCGTCATGCCAAAGACGAACTTTACCATGGCATGCGGGGACCGGTCGGCAATCTGGAAGTCCTGGCAACAGCATTCTCGTCGCCGGAATCTGGCGGAACCGGCCAGCACGAACCGGTCATCATGACCACAACATTCGGGAAAGGGCGGATTTTCCACACCTCCCTGGGACATTCCGTCGAATCGATGAGTGACATCGGTTTCCAGACGACCCTGCTCCGCGGAACGGAATGGGCGTCAACTGGAACCGTGACCATTCCGGCTCCCGCAGCTGAAGATCTGCCTGTTGATCATGTGAAGAATGTCACGCTGGCCGAACTGGAACAACTGAAGCAGGGGACGGCTCTCTATGCGGCATCCTGTGCCAGATGTCATGGAATGAATGGTGGCGGACGAGTGGATTCAGACGAGCGTCCGCTTGGTCCGGCACTCGCTGCGTCCAGCACCATTGTCCGAAATCCAGAGGCGTTGGTGCGGGTGATTTGCAGGGGACTCGGTTCTTCGACACAGGAGAACGCCTGCCCCGGATTCAACCATTCCGCTGAAGTCACACTGGTCACTGACATCGTTGCAATGATGACTTATCTGCGCGAGTCGTTTGCTCCGGAGTTAACCACGATTGATTCTGATCAGGTGACTGCGATTGTCCATCAACTCACTGAAACCAGGGGACCATTGACACGGGAGATGCTCAGCGAATACCTGCCCATTCCTGTTGCTCAGATGGAGAACTGGGAACTGACCGCATCCGACGGACAGAACGCCGTCCAATTTGCAATCGATGGGAATCTTCGGACTCGTTACACGACAGGTCGCTATATGGAACCTGGCATGTGGTTCAAAATCGATCTCAAGGAGGAATATCAACTCGAGCGCCTCGTTCTCGATACCCGTTCTTCACCGGGAGATTATCCACGTGGTTATCGCATCACCGTCAGCCAGGATGATCAGATCTGGTCGGAGCCGGTTGCAGCAGGAACAGGCACAACAGCGATCACGAAAATCGATTTTCCTCCAGTGTCCACGCGATTCATCATGATCCAGCAAACTGGATCAGGCGGGCCGTTCTGGTCGATTCATGAACTGGAAGTCTATGGGAAACGGTCACCAAGGTCAGCGGGGCGCTGAGTTCCGAACAGGTCTTTTTTCAGTTGACATTTCAACGACGTCCTTGTTCTTCATAGCGACTCTTCCGAGAACCAGACCATCAGCTCCGCGTATTCGTACAACCGTGGCCCCTGGCTCCCAACGATCCAATACCCACTTTTTTCCTATTGATTTCGAGGCTGTTCCTTACAGGGCAACAACACCTGGCGGGAAGTGGAACGAAGGATACCTGACGGCACCATGAAACGACTTCCAGTCTCAACGACTGACATTATTCATCTAGAATAAAATTCAGTTGCTGTCGTTCCGGTTGCAACTCAACGACAGCCTCCAACCCGGACGTTTTGACTTCATAAAATTTCTTGGGAATCGCCAATACTGCAGGTGGCCCATCCATTGAAGGCGGAGTTGACCACGATTCAATGCGAACTTTATAGATTCCGGGCGAGATTCCCTTTTGGGTAGAGGACGTCGACAAAGTGTATTGGCCGTCCGCGTCGATTGCCCCGGCGGCAGTACTGCCGCCGTCGCCAACAGGAACAAACGAGACGACTCCAGTCTTGAGGGGCTTTCCATGTGCGGTCACAATGCCTGACACTTCAATAAACCCTGCCGGGCTTCCTCCTCGATAACAACCGATCAGACTGCAGATCATGCAGACGGCCAGCATTGTTCTCAAACGCGTCAATTTGACGGGGGATTTTTCAGAAAGCCGGGAAGATTTTCGCATGACACCAAAGTCCATTCTATTTGATCACCCATGGATTCTCTCACGATCAATCTGTCTGCCGAGAACGCCATTCAAATCAGAACGATACTGGATTTCCATCTGCCTTATCTCCAAGATAGCAGTATGTCCGATGGTCCATGTTGTTGCTGAAGAATTGGACACTGCCATCAGAGATCAGGAAATGGGCTCCTCCGGTGTGATAACTTGATGCACCGCAATTCCTCCACCAGTCTGTACTGGCTGAAGGGGTTGTTCTGGTTGGACTATTGATTTTCTGACCGGTAAAAAATACCGGAAAATTTGTTGAAAATGCGCCCGACCAAAAACATTGATCTGCATTCCGCTCACCTGCCATGATTGTCTGGCTCAGTCCATCAGTCACATCGCGAATCGAAATGCGGGTAATTCCCCGTGCAAAAACTCCCGGGTGTCTGCTGGCCGCGATCTGGTGCGTATTCACCCAGGTTCTGCTGTTATAATCTGAACTGACACAATAACTATTGAACTCACCGCAATCCGGCGGCATCACGGAAGTACTCCCGGCAGGCAGAACTGACCCGATACAGAGTGGATAGTAAAGTCCCTGAGTTCTGGTCACGCCATTCCCCCAATCATCTCGTCCAGGGAAGCCCATTTTGGGGGAATGCGGATTACTCGGGCATGTAAAGACCGAGTACAATCTGTCCTGAAACAACGAAAGATTCCCTGTTCCTCCATATCCGACGCTAAAATTAATTTTATTGTATACTGCACTGAGTTCGACATAGGGCATGACAAACTCAATCCAGCTATGCCAGTTACTAAGTTCGGAAGATGTCGAGGAGTAGGGAAAAACATTGTGAGTGTCATGGTAATTGTGGATTGCCAGTCCGATCTGCTTCAGATTGTTTTTGCATTGCGACCGCCTTGCCGCTTCGCGCGCCTGTTGCACCGCGGGAAGCAGCAGTGCCACCAGGATCGCAATGATTGCAATCACAACGAGAAGTTCTATTAATGTGAATCCCCGACGCGACTTGTGAAGGGGGTTTCTTTCAGTACTGGTCTTTAAGAAATTCATGAGAGCGCTTTTCCTGTACGATGATGGATAACGGAAGACGATTCCAGTGGCAACGAGCCGGGGGCTGTCCGCTTGAAAATGATAATTTTTCGGTAAAAGTGCACGCATGTTTAATTGCTTCGACCGGAATGTTGTCGTTTGACGACAACTCCATACATGGCGCTGTTGATTTCTCCGGACATGGGGCCCAAATAAACTTCTCCGGGATCGTTGATCTTACGTCTCCAGACGGTGAATGGATATTCATACTCCATCGTTTCCGTCGGTCGAATTTCGTTGGATTTTTCCTGATGCCGAGTTTTTAACTGTTGAGGCAGGGAGAGAGCTTGCAGGTGTTCTTTCACGTTTCCAGTCAATGAAACGGCCAATTCAGTTCTGTTGAAGCCTGCTTCCAGCCATGCAGGAGAGGCAATCCGTTGGTCGAACAGCACGTAAACGTGAGCCGCCTCGGAGATTTCCAGGTAAACTTCCAGGTCCTTCTGAACCTTGTCGTTATTAAATGTTTGCAGATAGTCGCCTCCTTGAAGTTCTACCGGGAGAAGACGTCCTGCCAACCCCGTCCAGACATATGATCGATCGACATAGCATTTCGCGCGATCAACGAAGCCCCCCAGGTTGATCAAATAGTATTTCGGCCTCGCTGCTGTGGAGAGGTTGTCCCGGACAGAGCTGATGAGACTTTCCGAACTTCGGAGATTGCTGGTCGACCATTTCAGGGACGAATTCGAGGTGGACGAATAGTTCCAGATCGCGGGAATACGATTTTTCCCCCCTTGTTCTTCGATGCGCATTGCTTCACCGGTTTGCAGGCGCCAATTCTCTCCGGCTTTATTGGAAGACACCTGATTATTCCCGCCACCGATATCCACTTCCCCCTTGAACACGACGACATCCGCCTGCCGGTCGGGACCGACGCTCACCCCAAACTCCGTTCCCAGATCGACCACGTCTGTTGTTGGAGTCGTGATCGTGAATCCTCGCCCTGAATCATTGACAGTCGCAGTCACCTGACCCCGATGCAGGGAGCACCGCTTTGCCGAATGGATTTCGAAATCCACATTTCCGGTGAGCGTGACGACGGCGTCTTCACCAAACCGCAGGACGACCTGACCCTGATCAAATTGCAATCGCGAACCGGGATAAATTTTTCCGTTCAGGGTCTTGGCAAACTCTGCTGTTGTTGATTTCGCTTCAACAGAAGCCACTGCACGCCACGACCAGTCGGGTCGATTCGAGATGGATCGGCTTCCAAGAATCGCCCCGACAAGTAACAGCGCAACACCGACACCCCATCCCAATACCCATTGTTGAGACCGTCGCCGCCAAGTCTTTTCAAGATCGGTAACAATTGGAGGAAGCTTCGCCTCTGTCAGGTGAGCGTCGCGCAATTGCCGATGCATCATGACACGAAACACAAAATCCTTCGCTAAATTTTCGTCATTCGACAGTTCCACTTCCAATTCTCGAATCTGGTCAGAAGTGATTGTGCCGTTCATCCAGGAGTTGATCAGATCCTGTTGGTGAGTCATCACAATCCCTCCGCCCGCAGATACTGTTCGATACAGTTTCTAAGCTGTTCGTGCATACGATGAAGAACAGTTGCCACGGCAGACGGCGTACTTCCGAGACGACTTGCGATCTCCTGGGGCAGCAAGTTCTGTTCATACCGGAGACGACAGATTTCTTGTGACCGGGGGGTCAGCCTCTTCCGGCAAGTCGACAGTGATCGTACGAGGGCATCCTGACGCTCTGACATCTCTTGCACGACCTGCGCAAAATGATCGAGCAGTCCTTGACTGAAAACGTGACGGTCTCGCGCAATCCGCCGTCGGTACTTGAGGACAACATTTCGAGCGATTCCCAGGCTCCACGGCAGAAAGGGGCGGGAGTCATCGAACCTGTCAATATTTTCAAACACTTGCGCAGCGGTTTCTTGAAGAAGTTCCTCGGCAACGATGAAGTCGTTCACTGATGTTCCGATGAAGCTCGCAACGCTGGGCTGATGTTTCGCCCAAAGCTTGGCCAGTTGTCTGTAATGTGCCATGATTTGAGCCCCAGAAACGATGCTTTTCTGGTGAGATTCGGGGAGGTCATGCGATCCGTCAGGAATTTCTCATAGTAATAATTTCCCGACACCTTCGAATTCTTACATTCTAATTCTCTTATTTTTCAAGATCGCAAAAATCTGTTCATGAATCAGGGGGCGTCGCAATCCACCGGGGTGTGGTCACTGATCCGTGGTGGTGCGGATGTTCAGAGGTTGGCGTGATTGCGTCCTTTTCCCCACGTGGGTGGCCCTGGAAGATCCTTCCAGTGCGGCGCAGCCGTGAGAGGTGACGGCTTTGGCAACCAGTCTGAAAGAGAAGATGGAGTGACTCACACAGCCTCTCACTGGCTTCGCGAGCCCAAAGGTTGCAAAGCAACCGCTTTCAATGCAAAACGCCCGTTCTTCATTGGCGATGCACTCTGTTCCGGACTGAGAAACCGGGGGAAGAAAAATTCCCCCTGATCGGAACTCAGCTCTCGCAAAGCTCACGCCCAGGAACTCAAATTGACATGCAATTGCTCTGGAGTTGAAACCATCGCCATGACCAGTAAGGTAGTCTGGTCAGATGGCGTCAGTTCGTCATGCTGCGGTCACTGGTGTTCAGAGATGGGTTGGTCCAGGTTCAACGGGGAATCTGCGTTGCACAGTGCCCCGGCATCCTTACAGAAAGAATTCTCCATGAATCGGTTGATCCTGGCAGGGGTTGCGACGGTCGTTTTCTTTCAGGCACAACTCTCGTCCGGGTTTGCTGAAGAACGGCCGGGAAGTGGCACTCCGGCGGTCGGCTATCTTGCGGAGTATGTCGCCCGACCGGAACCGGACTATCGCTGGACCCTGGAACAGCAGACGGCCGTTCATCAGACCAAAGTCTATCAGTTAAAGCTGGTCTCTCAGAACTGGCAAGGGATTGTCTGGCAACACGGACTGATCGTCTACGAACCGGCCCGGGTGGAGTTTCCGCAACAGATGATTCTGTTCATCAGTGGCGGCACCACGGGGAAGGCTGTCAAACCGCAGGAGCAGCAACTGGCGATGACACTGGCCGAACTGTCCGGGGCCCGCGTCGCACTCCTGCTGCATGTTCCGAATCAACCGTTGTTCGAGAATCGACGGGAAGATGACCTGATTTCTGAATCCTGGCTGCGATATCTCGAAACGGGAGATCCGACCTGGCCATTATTGTTTCCGATGGTGAAAAGTGCGGTGAAAGCCATGGACGCACTCCAGGAGTTTTCTCGCCAGCAGTTTCAGCAGGAGGTCAGCGGCTTCGTCACAACCGGGGCATCAAAACGGGGGTGGACCAGCTGGTTGACCCCGGCCGCCGACCGCCGGGTGATTGGAACGGCTCCGATGGTGATTGATGTCCTGAATTTTTCCGCCCAGATGCGGCATCAGAAGCAGACCTGGGGATTCTTCAGCGAGCAGATTGCGGATTACACGTCGAAAGGACTCGTGAACGACGACGGATCACCAAAACCAGGGCGTCAGGGAGAACTCTGGAAAATGATGGATCCGTATACCTACCGGCAATCGGTCTCCATCCCGAAACTGATGGTCGTCGGAGCAAACGACCGGTACTGGACGACGGATGCGATGAGTCTTTACTGGGACGATCTCGCCGGTGACAAGTATGCCTGCCGGATTGCCAATGCCGGGCATAATCTCGACGATGGCAGGCTCAGCCAGTCCTTCGTCGTGCAGACCGTTGCGGTATTCTTCCGGCACGTGGTGTCCAACAGGTCGCTTCCGCAGATTCAATGGACGCCGGTGGACGGGGAATCGGAACTTGGCGTACAGATCACCAGTTCCGTCAAACCGACTGCGGTGCGACTCTGGTCCGCCTCGTCCCCCACTCAGGACTTCCGCGATTCCAAATGGGAATCCACGATCCTGACAGAGAAGCAGGGAGCCTTCACCGGTTCAAAAAAGACAGAATCCGGGTTGCATCAGGCTATTTACGGAGAAGTGCTGTTCAACGAGAATGGGCTTCCGTACGGCCTGTCGACGCTCGTCTATTTTCGGTGAGTCAACGGCCGTTTCCGATCCATCGCTGATACGTCGAATATGGTGAAGCACTTGATGCGTTCCGGTCTGTCACTGCTGGTCCTGGTCCTGATGGCAGGGACCTCCATCCTGGCAAACGATGCCACGATTCAAACGGTCGCAGGAAACGGAACACGGGGCACCGCCCCGGACGGCAGCCTCGCAAATCAGTCTTCCATCGGCGAACCATATGGCGTGGTGATCGGTCCAGATGGGGCGCTGTATGTCTGTGAAATTGCCAACCATCTGATTCGCCGGATTGACCTGATGACCGGCACGATGACCCGTGTCGCGGGATCAGGAAACGTCGGGTATTCAGGCGACGGCGGCCCGGCGGTCGACGCGGAGTGCAATGAACCGTATGAAGTCCGGTTTGATTCCCAGGGAAATCTGCTGTTTGTCGAGATGAAGAATGCCGTCATTCGGCGAGTCGACGCGAAGACCGGAAAGATCTCCACTGTCGCCGGAACCGGAACAGCGGGATTCAGCGGCGATGACGGACCGGCCAGTCAGGCTCAACTGAAGCAGCCGCATTCCATTGCTCTGGACGATCAGGACAACATCTTCATTTGTGACATCGGGAATCATCGGGTGCGACGGGTGGACGCAAGAACCGGCGTCATCAGCACTGTGATTGGTGGCGGAAAGAACAGCCCGACGCCGGATGTCTCTGCCATCGACAATCTGTCGTTAAAAGGGCCGAGAGCACTGGATCATCTCGGCCAGAACCGGTTTGTTCTCGCTTTGCGGGAAGGGAACGCGATCTATCGTCTGGATCTCAACGAGAAGACGTTGACCCATCTCGCCGGAACGGGCAAGTCAGGCTATGCCGGGGACGGATCTGACGCAAAGCAGGCTCTGCTCGCCGGACCAAAAGGAGTCGCAGCGAATCAGGCAGGCGATATCTTCTTTGCCGATACCGAGAGTCACACGATCCGCGTGATACGAGCCGGGACGGGGATTGTCGAAACCGTCGCGGGGGACGGCAAACGAGGGGACGGACCTGAAGATCACCCGTTGAAGTGTCGCATGGCCCGGCCGCATAGTGTCTGTGTGGATGCCGATGGAAACGTCTTCATTGGCGACAGCGAAACACATCGGGTGCGAAAGCTCAACATTCACGCCAAGAAATAACGGGGAACCTTCGTGCAGCCTGGACGACTGGCGGGCCCGCGTGTTCACCGAGCGAGCGCTGACTCGTCCTTCGCCGTTCTCGTCACGCCTGCTTCTGGGGTTCGGTATCGAACCAGCGGTAAATCGCCGGCAGGACGAGTAGCGTGAGAATCGTACAGGTGATCAACCCGCCGATCACGACGGTCGCTAACGGTCGTTGCACTTCAGCCCCGGCACTGCCGGAAACCGCCATGGGGATGAACCCCAGAGCGCCGCACATGGCGGTCATGAACACGGGCCGGAGCCGGTCCATGGCTCCTGTCGTGACGGCTGAGAAGACGCCATGCCCATGTTCCCTCAGATGCCGGATATGCTCGATGAGCACGACACCGTTCATGACTGCGATTCCGAACAGGGCGATGAACCCGACGCCGGCGGAGATTGAAAAGGGCATTCCCCGCAGCCAGAGTGCGAAGATTCCCCCCGTGGCGGCAATCGGGACGTTCAGGTAAATCAAAAGCGTCAGTTTTACGGAACTGAAGGTCACATAGAGCAGGGAAAAAATCAGAAACAAGGCCACGGGAACGGCGATCATCAGGCGAGCGCTGGCTTCCTGCAGATTCTGAAACTGACCTCCCCAGACAAGTGAATAGCCTTCCGGTAACTGGACCTCCCGGTCGACGACCTTCTGGGCTTCCGCCACAAATCCCCCAAGATCACGTCCCCGGACGTTGCACTGGATCAGAAGTCGACGACGCAGGGCATGGCGACTGATTTCGGAGGGTCCATCTTCCGTCCGAATGTCTGCCAGTTGAGAAAGGGGAATCTGGCGTCCCAGTGGATCGTCGATCTTCAGATTCCTGACCTGCTCGATTTCTTCCCTCCATTCCGGAGTGAGACGGACCTGCATCGGGAAGCGGCGTTGCCCTTCGAAGACTTCACCAATCGGTTGCCCTCCAATCGTACTGATGGCGTTGAGCACATCACTGGAATTGATGCCGTAGCGGGAAATCGCGTCCCGATCGACAATCACGCGGAGATACGGCAGCCCGCTGATCTGCTGCGCCTGAACGTCCGCCGCGCCTGATACCAGATTGAGCGATCGAACAATGCGGTCTCCGAGATCCTTCAAGACATCCAGATCATCCCCATACAGACTGAGCCCGACATCCGATCGGACACCGGCCACGAGTTCCTGAACGCGGAGTTCGATCGGTTGTGTAAAACTGAAGGAGTTACTGGGAACCGATTCTTCCAGTGCGGCCTGCATTGCTTCAATCAGTTCGGCTTTCGGCCGGGCGTGGCCACCACCGTGCGACGACTTCATGCGGACCAGGATGTCGGTCTGATTCACTCCCATCGGATCGTTCGCGATTTCCGGACGTCCCGTTTTGGAAATCACGCTGTCCACCTCGGGGAACTTCAGGAGGGTCCGCTCGATCGCCTTCGTCATTTCGACAGACGTTTCCAGTGAGACGCTGGGAAGACGCAATGCCTGAATCGCCAGATCCCCTTCATCCAGTTTCGGGACAAACTCAATCCCGAATCCTGTGGCAACGAACGCACTGATGAGGAAGACTCCCGCGGAGGAAGAGAGCATCAGGCGAGGCCGGCTCATGGCGAACTGCAGCAGCGGTTCATAGGCCGCTTTCAGCCAGCGGACCAGAAAGGTTTCCTGAGCGCTGACCCGTCGGGCGAGAAACAGCGAAGCCATGACCGGCATGATCGTGATCGACAGGACCAGAGCCCCCGTCAGTGCCGACATGAACGTGAATGCCATCGGTCGAAACATCTTCCCCTCGACTCCCTGCAGGCTGAGAATCGGGAGAAACACGATGATGACAATGATTCCGGCGAAGAGAATCGGAGTTCCGACTTCCCTGGCCGACTCTTTAAAGACGGATTTGGGAATCCGTGTTCCCCCGTGCGTCTGCTGATAGCGGGAGGCCGTCCGCACAGCGTTCTCGATCATCACGACGGCACCGTCAACGATCACCCCGAAATCGACAGCCCCAAGGCTCATCAGGTTTGCCGAGACCCCGGCCCATTTCATCGAGATCAGCGCACACATCGCCGACAACGGAATCGCCGCGGCGACGATCAGTCCGGCACGCACATCTCCCAGAAGAAGAAACAGCATGATGATGACCAGCATGACGCCGACGCCGATGTTCTCGGCGATCGTATGAATGGTTTTCATGACCAGTTCTGTCCGGTCATAGAACGTGTCGATATAGACTCCTTTCGGGAGTGTTTTTTCGATTTCCGTGATCTTCGCTTTCACGTCCGCCACGACCTGCCGGGAGTTCCCTCCCATCAGCATCATGACCATCCCTGTGACGGCTTCCCGGTCACCATCCCGGGTGACGGCCCCCTGCCGCAGCATGGGGGAAAAGGAGACCGTGCCGATGTCCGACACCCGAATCGCCGTCCCATCGTTCCGGCTTTCCAGCACGATGCGGCGGATGTCGTCGAGTGAATTGACCAGCCCTTCACCACGGATGACCCGTTGTTCGGCTCCGTGAACCAGATAACCTCCTCCGGCGTTCCCATTGTTCTGCTGCAGAGCCTCGAAGACGGTTTTCAGACTGATTCCCCAGTGAAGCAGCTTGTCGGGATCCACCTGCACTTCATAGGTTTTCAGTTCTCCCCCGAATGTATTGACCTCGATGACTCCCGGAACGCTGCGCAACTGAAACGCAATCTGCCAGTCGAGAATGGTGCGGAGATCCATCAGGCTCAGGTTCAGCCCCGGCGCGGCGCGGACTTCGAACTGGTAGATCTCACTCATCCCGGTCGCGATCGGGCCCATCTGGGGCGTTCCCATTCCCGCAGGGATATTATCCCGGGCCTGTTGCAGACGTTCGCCAATCAGATTTCTGGCCCAGTAGATGTCGGTGCCATCCTCGAAGGCCACGGTCACCGCCGACAGTCCGAAGCGGCTGATGGAACGGATTTCCGTGACGCCCGGCAGTCCGCTCATCGCATTCTCAACGGGGAATGTGATGAACTGTTCGACTTCCACCGGTCCCAGTGCGGGCGAAGTGGTCAGGATCTGCACCTGAACATTGGTGAGATCCGGGACGGCATCGAGCGGCAGCGTCGAGGCAGAGTAGAAACCGACTCCCATCAACACGATGGCCAGCAGAATCACAATAAAGCGATTCTCGAGAGACCAGTCGATGATGCGATTGACCATGAGATGATTCCTTGGCGTTGCCGACACAATGGACAACTGGCGACGGAGAAGAACAGGAGGAGACGAATGCGGCAGTACAGGTACGGATCAATCCGCCAGTAACCCCGCCAGCATTTTCGATTTCAAGGCGAACCCGCCGCCGGTGACAATCTGGTCACCGGGTTCGATTCCGCTGAGGATTTCAACCGAATCGCGGTTTCGACGACCGAGTCGCACATCTTTCCGTTGAAACTGTTCGTCGTCCGTCTGAACAAAGACAAACGTCTGTCCCTCATGATCCTGAACGGCGACCACCGGCACCTGCAGGACGTCTGCGGACTTCAGGTCCGGAAGTTTGACCGTCACAAACATTCCCGGCTTCAGCAATCCCTGAGCATTGTCGGCGACTGCCCGAAGCGACACGGTTCGGGTGGCTTCCTGAAACACGTCTCCCGTGTAGAAAATCCGGGCGGTCAGTTTCTTGCCAGGCAATGCGTTGCTTGAAATTTCAACGGTTTTGTCCCGCAGCTGGCTGACGAGTGACAGTTGGGATTCATAGATGTCACCGGTCACCCAGACCGTCGAGAGATCGGCAATCGTCAGGATCTGCTGTTCCGGTCCGACCCGTTCCATCAGGACGACATCTTTCGAGATGACGGTGCCGTCGAACGGGGCGGTGATGACATAGTGAGCAAGTGTGTTTCCCTGCTGTTGAGGATCAATCAGCTTGAGATTCTCGTCGGTATAGCCAAGGATTCGCAGGTTTGCTTCGGCGACCGTTGTGCTGGCCCGGGCTTCTTCGACAGACTGTTCCGACAGTTGAACCGCCTGGCGCACATCCTGGGACACCTGCTCCAGCAGCGACTCCAGTACCGCTTTGGCCGCGTCTCGATCCGATTGCGCTTCAACCACCTGACGCCCGGCGACAGCTCCATCGGCCGAGAGTGGGGACAGCCGTTCCAGGTGGATGCGCGCCTTGAACAGCGCCACGTAGGCCGTCATCAGTTGCTCGCGATAATTTCCCATGGGGCGGGATCGAAAAGTCTTTTCGATTTCATCGATCTCTGCACCGGAACGAATGACTTCGATCAGCGCCAGCGTGTTCGAGCCGACGCTCTTGGTCCATTCATTCTTGGTTTCCGCGAAGGAGAGTCTCAGGCGATCCTGAAACAGCTGCAGCATCCGGACGCCGACTTCCTTGCTCTGAATGACGACCAGCGGATCTCCTTTTCTGACACGCTCCCCCAATTGGACATGCACCTGTTCCACCCGTCCGTCGACCAGCGGAAACACATGGGCCAGCCGCTCCTCATTCAGTGTGATTTTTCCGGTCACCTGCAGATCTTCCACCAGCGGTTCACTGCGGACCGGAGTGATGGCAATCCCGGCGGCAGGCCAGAGTTTTCGAGGAAACTCAATCGGTTCCAGCAGAGGGTTCATTGTGGAATCCGGTTCAGAAGTGTGATGACTCTCAGCCGGATGGGAATCCGATTCCTGTCCCCCCTGCGGGCGCAGGACGGTGTAGGCCGCGAATCCGAGTCCTCCCAGCAGGAGGAACACGATCCCATATCCAGTCAGTTTTTTGGACGCAGTTGATGGCACAGTCTCTCTCCAGAACAAGTCGGTCGGAAGTGGAGTATTCCCGGGAATGACGTTCTCGATCAAATCGAAGTCGGAATGAACAGCAGGATGGACGACAGCGCATTCCGTCGTTCCCAGTTTGTCAGCGACGAATGGCGAGGGGGGAGGGATCAGGGAGCAGGATTCAGGGATCAGAAAAGACTGGGAAAGTCCTGCATTTCCGACCCACTTTCACCCTCAGTGGAACAAATTGGGAAGTACTGATTCTGGTCGATCCTGTGGCCGCGAAGCAGGTCTTTCCCTCAATGAAACAGGGGGTTTCCACGAGCCAGCCCGTCACAGGAAGACGAAACCGCTCTGGGAGTCTGTCCCGGAATTCGACAGCACCACTCAAATCCTTCTTCCCTCAGGGGAGAAGGTGGCCGCAGGCCGGATGAGCGGGACGAATGTTGCCAGTGCAAGCACTTCTCACCGGTCGAGCCCCTCACCCCGGCCCTCTCCCCTCGGGGGAGAGGGAGAATTCCGGGACAGACTCCTAGCAGGTCATCCGGCAGAGCACATATTGAGAGGCGTGCGCCGGGTCGAAGGTCGAGAGAAATCCGAAAAGTGCCCTGTGCGGGGCTGTCGCACCGGTCTTGACCGCGACCGTCGCCGGAGATCGTTCAAAGCTCAGGTAACCGACCACCGAGAAGAGACTCCCGCCGTCAAACGAGATGATCCGGACGAGATCGCGTGGCTTCGGCTGAGGATTTTGATTTGTGTCGGTCTCGTCAGAGGAGGCCGGAAAAACGTCACTCAGCAGCGAGCAGTGCCAGTGCCATCCCAGGCAGCTGGACTGATGAGATTCGTCGTGAAACTTATGAATGTGGTTCGCTAACCCCACGTCACCCTGTTCATGGCGGTGTCCCCAGACAATGGGACCCTGCCACAACGACACGATCATCACCAGTCGGAAAAGGACTGACTTGAACAGATCGTGATGCGTGACAAAAGAAAACAACGGGGGGGACCCTTCAGGCGGCCAAAACTCTTCTCATGATGGTAAGTCACCGGATTCAGGACGGTCAACTGCAGGAGCCTCGCGACGTCGGGGGCTTTATGACGGCAGTCCACCGAATTGCCGGACGGCTTCATACATCACCGTATTTGCTGTGCTCGCCAGATTCAGACTGCGAACCTCTTCACGCATCGGGAGCTTCAGGCAGGAATCCCGATGCTGCAGCCGGAGCGATTCCGGCAGCCCTTTGGATTCACTGCCGAAGACAATGACATCCCCCGGCGTAAACCCAGCCTCCCAGACGAGCTTCGTTGCAAACTTCGTCAGCAGCCAGAACCGGGGAGATTCGATTCCCGATTCATTGAGACGGGAGAGCAGATGGGACCAGTCATCGACAACTTCGCAGTCAACATGGTCCCAGTAGTCCATGCCTGCCCGTTTCAGATAACGGCTGTCCATGATGAAGCCGAGGGGACGGACCAGCCAGAGTTTGGCGCCCACGGCAACGCAGCTTCGCCCGATGTTCCCTGTGTTCTGAGGAATCTCTGGTGCATGCAAGACAACATTCAGCAAAGGAGTGACGGTTGACATCGATGCGGTGACGTTTCAGGTTGCGGGGGATTCGGGGGACCGTTATGTTGGCAGGAAGCCGTTTCCTTGAGAAGGAACCGGCGACCAATCCTACCGGGTTTTTCCCAATCTTCCGCAAGAGGAATCAAGATGGATTCTCCTGTCAATCGTCGCAGTTTTCTTCAGACCTCCTCCGTCGCGGCCGGGGCCGTGACACTGCTGTCGACCGCATCCGCCGCACGCGCTCAGAATGGAAATCAGCGTTTGCGAATCGGCATGATCGGTCCAGGGGGACGCGGGTTTGGTGCCCACGTTCATACGTTGTGCCAGCTGCACAATGAAGGTCGGAAGATCGACATCGTCGCGGTTGCAGAAGTCTACTCGGTGCAGCGGGAGAAAGTCGCCGCGTTCATCAAGGAGAAGACCGGCGTCGAAGCCGCTCAATATGTTGACTATCTCGAAATGATCGAGAAAGAAAATCTCGACGCCGTGGCCATCGCCACGCCGGATCACTGGCACCACAAGCAGATTGTCGACTCGCTGAATGCCGGGTTGCACGTCTATTGCGAAAAGCCAATGACCAAAACCGTCGAAGAAGCGATCGACGTTCTCAAGGTCTGGAAGAAGTCCGGCAAAGTCATGCAGGTCGGTGTCCAGGGGACGAGTAATCCCTGCTGGAATCAGGCCCGGGCGATGATCGATGACGGGAAACTCGGCAAAGTGCTGATGTTCCAGACGGAGTATTTCCGGAATTCGACGATCGGACAGTGGCGTTACTACCAGCTTGCCAAGGAGATGACTCCCAAGACGATCGACTGGCAGCGCTGGCTGGGGGTCAAAGAAGGACTCGCCGAAGATCGCCCGTTCGATCGTGAGATTTACATTCAGTGGCGCCGATTCTGGCCGTACGGTTCCGGAATGTTTACCGATCTCTTCGTCCATCGGGTCACCGCGATGCTGAAAGCGACCGGCCTGCGATTCCCCGGCCGAGTGACGGGAGCCGGCGGAATTTATCTCGAGTACGACGGACGGGACGTTCCGGATGTGGCGACGGTCGTGGCAGATTATCCGGAAGGGGTTCAGGGACTCGTTTCCTCGACCATGTGTTCCGAAGCCACACGTCTGCAGCAGTGCATCCGTGGCCACTTCGGCAGCTTCACGTTTGAGGGAAACAAAATTCAGTTCGTTGCCGAACGCCCTCAGGTGACCAAAGACAGCAAGATCGTTTCCGAGACGATTGAAGTCGAGAAGAACAAAGGGGACGACCATGCCCACTTCTCGAACTGGATCGATGCCATCGAAGCCGGAAAACCGGAGATGGTCAACAACGATCCGGAACTGGGAGCCGCTGCCGTGGCGACCGTGATTCTCGGGGCCCAGAGTTACCGAAACGGAATCGTGTACTACTACAACGACGAACGCGGCCCCTACAACGCTTTTGAAGCACACCAGAAGGGGGAAAGCTGGGCCAGGCAGTGGGAAGAGCGATCGGAAGCGCGCGGGGCAGCTCTCCACGTCCCCGGCTGGAAGGCCGGCGATTTTGGAAGCACGATTGAAAACCCGCCGTACATGTCTCTGGCCGGTCCATGGATCAACGGCAACCCACCAGAGAAAGAGTAAGTTGTTCGCTCTGATCTGACGGAATGACGAGCCCTCTGAACCAGCCTGTTCAGGGGGCTTTTCTTTTCCGTTTGCGAACCGGCTTCGGCTGGCAGCGTGTCAGGTAAGATCCCGCCGGATCAACCAGGCAGCGGCCACGCAGTGCCTCCCGCCCGAGCAACATCCGAAATCCCATCTGGTCCCGGTTGGCGAGTGTCAGTTCAATCGTCCAGCATTCTGAGCCAATCTGCAGTGGAGTGGAGATGACCGGTCGTTCGCTGACATGGCCGTTGGAACTGCGGATCGAACGGATTTCAATCAGCGGGGCTTCCACCTGAACCGCGTTTTCCACCCCTTTCTGCAGGGGATGGATCTGGAACCGGACGTAATCCGTCTGCTGCCTGCGAAATCGCTCGACCTGAAACGCATGGAGCGATGAAGTCAACGCCCCGGTGTCTATTTTGGCCTTGATCGCGTCAATGCCGAAACCTGGCAGGCAGACCCATTCCCGCCAGCCCACGTGCTGAAGAAGTTCTTTGTGTTGTGTCATGTCCGGAGAATCACCCCGTTTGGCAGTCACGCTGTACTGCAGTCACTCTGCTCTGCAGTCACTTTATAAAGCATGGGCTCGATCAAGTGCAGCGATGAGACTCGCACGGAAACCCCCTCCGGCATGAACCAGGCACTCCGGGATGTCAGCGTCCTTCGCCGCTGGCCATGCCGTCCAAACAGTTCATCACCTGAAAGCCACGGCATTCTGACTGTCAGGCAACCTGCCACTGCAGAATCGATCAAGCCGAGTCTCAATCCGCCAACCCTTTTCGAGCGTTGTCGTAGAAATGACTCTACAGAACTCCGGTGAACGACTGCCACTGCAATCTGCTCTCTGCATCAGACCTCGGTGTTTCGACAGCAAACAGGAAACGGCATTTCATCCGCTGCGGTGGATGATCCCGGTCCGGGGACAACGAGTCTGCTCGATTGCAGGTTGATTCCCGCGTGATCGAAACACATTGAATGCGAACGGTCGAGCACCAGACAGATCTCGCACACGTAGACCAGTTTCAGTACTTCCCAGTTTGCCCCACTGAGGGTGAAAGTGGATCGGAAATGCAGGACTTTCCCGGTCTTTTCTGCCCCCTGAATCCTGATCCCTACCCCCTCGCCATTCTTCGCTGGCAAACTGGAAACTACTGAGTTTAGTCTCTCATGTGGCCGGCGACGAACGTCTTTCCCTCAATGAAACAGTGGGGTTTCCACGAGCCAGTAAGTCACAGGAATGACGAAACCGCTCTGATTTTCAAAAATGCTCTCAGACCAGCATCATGACTATCGGGTGAGAGATCGGACAATGGCCTGGTCGAGATCGTTCATGGAGAGATTCACGCTGCGAACAATTCCCTGACTGTCCAGCAGCCAGTATTGCGGAACATCCGTTACACCGTAGTGACGGGCAACCAGATTGTATTCGCCGCGCTTGCCGGCATCAGAGTAGAAAATCTGCGGCCAGTCGAGACTCGCCCGGCGGACCAGGGCCTGGGCTGCCTGTTCATCCTTGTCCATGTTCACGCCGATGACAGCGAACCGGTTAGGATAACGTCGTTGTGCCGCCATGATCTTGGGGAGATCTTCCCGGAACTTCTGTGAATCCGCCGCCCAGAACGCGATGAGGACGGTTTGTCCCTGAAACTTCTGCAGAGACAGATGTCCCCCATTCATTGTCGGGCCGCCGAACTCCGTCAGAGGACTCCCCACCAGTCGGAACCGGCGCAGCGGACCACTGGCCTGTTCGGCGAAGGGAGTTTCCGGGAATCCCTGTTCAACCCAGGCCAGGCAGGTTTCCGCTTCAGAGAGATATCCCAGTTCTTCACACATCCGTCCGGCGGCCAGAACATTGACCGCTGCCCGATGTGTTTCCTGCGGGAAATTTGCGGCAAACAATCGTGCCTGCCGGGCGAATGCCAGTGTCCATTGAGGATCCTGCTGCCCTGAGCCGTTCGCTTTCGCTTGAGCCAGTTGCAGGACGCGCGAAGCGGACTCCATGGCGGCGAACGACGTCGGATCTCTCTGGAACAGCGATTCGGCGTTCTCTGTCAGCAGTTTTCCCTGCTGTTCATCGCCGGCGAGTGCCAGTTGCATCCGCGCATCGGTCAGCAGATGGACGGCATTGTTGAACGCCTGCTCCTGAGCGGGCTGATTGTGAGTGCGGGCAATGATCTGTGTTGACAGTTGAATGATTCGCTGAGCCCGGCGGACCTTCTCCGCTTCCGCCTGTTCAGGAGTCAGCTGAATTTCTTCAAACATCCCCTTCTGTCCGGTGACGGGTTGCTTCAGAAGATCCAGTGGAGCCGCGCGGAGTCGGGCGATCTCGTTCAAAAGTGCTTCTGGCGAAGTCGGATCTGCCTGACTGGCGGAGAGTTCTTCCGGCTGAACGGACGAGGCCGATGTCAGTTCGATGTCTCCGCGATGTGCGGTCCGTTTTCCTTCGACGAGCTCTGTCGCGACCTGTTCAACTTCTGTCGCGGCGGAATCCGAGGTCGTTTCGCGGGGAGACGATCCGCAACCGGTCAACCCGGCCACCGTCCCCAGGAGGGCACAGCTCAGGAGCGAAAAAGGAGACGTCCAGCTGTTTCGACGAATCGCCAGTTGGAACTGGTGCCGCAGTGAATTCCATTTCAGCATGGCGATCCATCCCTGCTTGTGCCGTATGACATTTTCATCCTGAAAACGTCGGTATTGAAGATTGGAAATGACTTGTGCAAACTGCATCAGGCGGGGTTTTAAGCAATTTCTACAAAATGAATCAAGACGCATTCTTATCTCGACGTAAGTCCATTCCTGTCCCGGATCTGGGGATCGAGGAAGAAACTCTGACTTTTGTGACCGGGCTGATTCCGGACGGAGCCAGGGTGATTCCCGGGGAACGGATTGCAGAACTCCTCGTCCGCGGAATTGTGTTTCATCTGGAAGCAGAGAGGGAAGGCCGTTTCGTCGGATGGTCCGTTTCGCCGGGGGCAAGGGTCCGCGTCGGAGAAGAACTGGGGGGAATCGTGGAAGAGGACAACGCATGAAGGCGACCCGATTCCGGATCGCCTTGGTGCGTTTCGAGCACGCTCATGACGTGGGGGGCAGGACAGCCTGTTCACCGGGCCTGAATGGGTGGACCATTTTGACTCAGGACAACAGGATCCTCACCTCCCCCGAAGCGCCATTTTTCACACTCTCATTTCTTCACTCGATTACTTTTTGACACGGTTGAGTTGCTCCTGCAGGGCAGCAGCCTGCGAGTGGTAAGGAGATTTCGTGTCACTGCTGAGTGCTTTCTGAATGGCCTCGAGAGCGAGATCGGAATTTCCCTGTCTCGAATAGATTTCTGCGGCGAAGTAAGCCCCTTCGGAACTGACGGGACCGCTGGCGAGGACTCCATTCATCAGCTTTTCAGATTCCGCATTCTGCCCATTTCTGTAGAGAGCCCAGGCCAGCAACGTCGCGGCCTGGCGTCCCTGTGGAGTCCGCAAATCCGGATTGGTGCGGGCGACCAGTTGTGAAAACTCGAGGGCCAGCTTGTAACGTGCTTCCTCCTTCTGCGCCAGGATCGAAAGAGCCAGGCCGTTGATGGCATCGAAATGTCCAGGCTTCGCCTGATAGACCTTCTGGAACAGTGCTTCGGCCTGAGAGAAGTTTCCGCGCAGGTATTCCACCTGACCGACCATGAGATCCGGAACGAAGGATGCGGGATCGAGCGCGGCGGCTTTTCCGGCACAACGAATGGCCAGATCGAAGTTTCCTTCTCCCAGTGCCCAGCGACCGACCGCGATCTGCGTATTGAAATCTTCCGGGTAGCGAGTCAGCGCGGCGTCCATGGAACTGCGCGCCTCGGAGTCTTTTCCAAGTCGTTCGTAGGCATTCCCCAGGACGACTTCCGCGGGAGGAAGTGCCGGGTTGAGTTCCCGCAGATGGTTCAGCATCGCCGTTGCTTCGTCGAACCGGCCGGTGTTGATCAGCACAATCGCCAGCCGCGACGGGATCTCCGTGTTCTCTGGAGCCAGCTTCTGCCATTCGAGGAGATGAGACTCCGCATCCTTCCACAGCCCGCGACGTTCATTGGCAATCGCCGCTCCGGCATACGCACTCTGCAGGAGTCGAGTCCGGCGTTTTGCATTTCCCTGATAGGCTTTCGCCACATCAATTGCACGCAGGAACAAAGTTTCTGCTTCCGCCAGATGGCCGTCCCGCAGCTGGAGATCTGCGAGCATGTTCCAGGTTTCCGGATCCTCTTTGAACGTCATCGCGGCAGACTGCAGGGCTTCTTGTCCGGAACGGGCCTGATCGCTGGCAAAGCAGAGATGCGCGAACAGGACTTCCCCGGGCGGAAGTTCCGGACGCTGGGTCTTCGCATCCCGCAGCATCGACAAGGCAGCGGGGCCGTTCCCGCGCTGGAACAGCACGATGGCGTCAGACACATTGCGATAACGATCGTCGACCTGATCGACGCTGGAACCAATCAGTGAAGATGCCGTCATTTGTGCTCCGCAGTAGGAGGTCAGTAAGGAAGTCCAAAGCAGGGAAGACAACACGAGTGTTCGCATGAGAGGTCTTTTTGACAGAGTTCTGTGAGAGAGAAGCCGGTTCCAATTCCGCGGCGCGATCATCCGAAACGATCGGGAGACCTCTTCGAGTCACTTTCAACATCGTCGACCCGCTCGCACCACGTGATGATCTCTGTTTCATCTGCCGCGACGCGTGCCGTGCCGGCACCTCCAAGATCCCCGAGACGAGATGTTCTGTTCGATCCCGTTCTTGACGAACAATGAGCGCTCGATCAATCGCCGCTCTGAAATCCTGTTCTCGCGCTGCCGGTGAATCGTGCAGGCACTCAATGTGATCGGATCGTCCGTTCGCGAGCGGGATCTGTCCTCTGCCTGAATCCCCGATTGAAGTGAGATCCCGGGGATCTGCGGTTTGACCATTCCATTTTGTTCTCATCCGGGGGAAATGAACCGCTGTGAGCGCCTGCGTGTTCTCCGCATGTGGAGTGAGTTTCTTCCGCACACTCGTCAGAGCATTCGAATCAATGACGATTAAGTGGACCTGGAGTATCAGGAAATCCACGAAGTTCGGGGGGAGTCTATGGATTCAGCAGGCATGTTTGACGAAATCACCCAGCGTGTCTGAACGGCAGTTTGTCTCTCGCTGACCCGTCGCCATTCCGACACACCGGGGCTCTCACATTCAAGTCAATTTCGACATCGGTCACTCGCGACCCCGGCGAGTCGGGCAACCCTTACTGACAGTTCCACTGGAAAGTTCTCACCATGTCTGGTCAATCGCTTCCCAATTCGCTGCGGAGTTCGCTGCGGAAAAAAGTGTCCAAGTGGACGGCCATGTCCATGCTCTGTCAGCAGGTGCTGTGGACTCCGCTCGCCATGGCGGCGGAGAATCCTGTCGTTGTGAGCGGGGCGGCTTCCATTGTTCAGCATGGCCCGAACCTGGATGTGACAACCCAGTCTGACCGAACGATTATTCATTGGGACAAGTTTAACATTCCGCAGGGAAACACCGCGAATTTCTATCAGCCGCATGCCCAATCCGCGGTGTTGAATCGGGTCACGACTTCGAACAACCCGTCCGCGATCTACGGGAATCTCTTTTCGAATGGAAACGTCTATCTGGTGAATCCGGCCGGTGTGGTCGTGGGACCGTCGGGCGTCATCAACACGAACGGATTCACCGCATCGGTTCTCGATCTTTCCAACAATGACTTCCTGAAAGGGGAACTGTTGAAATTTCAGGGACCGGGGACCGGCAGCATCCTGAACCAGGGAACCATTCTCACGAAGTCCGGCGGCACCACGCTGATCGGATCACAGGTCATCAATGAAGGATTGATCGAGAGTCGGGGAGGAAACATCAATCTTCTGACAGGCGGTCGCGTCGCACTGCAGGGGGGCGGAATTTATACCCAGCCGGACCAGGCGACACTCCTGAACGGGATCAGTGAGACGGCGGCCCTGATTCGAAACAGCGGGACATTGCGGGCGACCGGAGTGCTGGAAGTCGGCGGTGAAATCTATCTCGTCAGTCCGGGGGGAACGGTCATTCAGGGAGCCATTGCCAAGGCGACAAAAGAGTCTGCCGGTGGCAAAGTGGTGGTCGATGCCGGATCCGGAACCGCGAACGTCACTGGCACCATCGATGTCTCCGGACAGACCGGCGGCCAGGTGGCCGTGACGGGGAAGCAGGTTCAATTGCAGGGGGCCCGGATCAACGCCAATGGGGAAAACGGCGGCGGGACGATTCAGATCGGCGGCGGCTTCCAGGGAAAGAACTCTGAGCTGAGAAACTCTGAACGGACACTGGTCGATGCCGAGTCCCGGTTATCGGCCGACGCGCTGATCTCCGGGAAAGGAGGTCAGGTGATTCTGTGGTCCGATGGGGAAACTCAGTTTCAGGGCGAGATTTCTGCTCGTGGAACTCGTCTGGGGGAAGGGGGCTTTGTGGAAGTCTCTGGAAAGCAGACGTTGCAATATGAAGGCCGCACCTGGACCAACGGCGGAACATTGCTGCTGGATCCTTACAACTACACGATCGAAGACACGGCTGCCGCGACAATCTCGGGCGAACTGGCCGACAATCATGTCATCGTGATGACGACCGTTGACCAGCCGGACTATGGATCAACGGGATATACGCCGACAGGAGGAGACATCACTGTGACGTCTGACATCCTCTGGGGGTCTGCCAATTCGCTGACTCTGCTGGCACAGGGGAACATTCACTTGCGTGCGAATGTGCAGAATTCCAATTCCACTCCGAATGGTGGTGGGAATCTCAACATCGTCGCCGGCTGGGATGGCACGACCGGCATCACGGAGGGCTCTCCCTTCGACATCACTCCTTTTGTGAATTCCAATGTCTTTGAGTCGGGTTCACATCCCTTTGGGAACAATTACGGGTATGTGATCGTTGGTGGGGTGGAGATTGAACGAAGTGTGGCGGTTGGAAGTGCGAATGGTGACACCAACCTGTTCGGATACATTCTGGGAATTCAGGGAAGCAACACCGTTCCGGCCTTTGCTCAAGTCGGATTTCATCACAACACCACAGTGGAAGATCCTGGCACGACAGTCACGACCGGAAACATTCACATTGGAATTCTGGACTATGTGCTTGTGAATGGAAGTACACAATCGGCGGATCTGGGACTCAATGCGTCCTATGCACAGATTGGCCATGGGGGAGCCCGCGACCTTGCACATCTCGAATCGAACTGGAACTACACCGGTGACATTACATTGCAGGCGGGGGGAAATCTGACGGTCTCCGCCGGGACCGGGCAGGCGACATACGGTTTAATTGGAAATGGAGGAGGCTGGGCCAGTGGTGACCAGGCAGGAAATCACACCATTCAGATCGGCGGCAATCTGAGCCTTACCGCGGGAAATGGAGTCAGTTCATTCGCTCAGATCGGAAACCGGGGATATCTGGGAAACAATAGCGGGAACCATTTGATTCAGGTCGATGGTGATACGCTGATTCAAGGTGGAGCCGGGACGTTTGCCTATTCCCAGATTGGAAACGGCGGAGTCGGGGCCGTGGGGGACCAGAGTGGAAACCTGGCGTTGTTCACGACGAATTTGACGATGCTGGGGGGAACCGGGACAACCGCTCAGATCGGGAACGGGAATGCCGCAAAACTCTCCGGCGGATTGATCAGCGGGAATCTGCTTGTCAGCGTGAATGGAGAGTCGTCACTCGTGGACGGCTCCGGTTCGTGGATGATCGGCAACCGGACCAGCACCGCCAATGGCGTCAGTGATTCGAGTGTCATCTTCCTGACGAAAACGATGGACAACGCCTCTGGTCTCAATCCATTATTGACGCAGTTCGATCCGGATGCCGTCTTCCTGCAGCGCATGGTCGAAAATCTCGCAGGCGGAGATGTGACCCTCGGGGCGATCAACTCTCAGACGGGAGCGACCGGTGGAATGCGGATCTCCCAGGAAATCCTGTACTCCTCGGAGAACACGCTCAATCTCATTTCCAAAACAGACATTCGCTTTGATCGCAGTGTGCAGAACTCCTCCAGCGGCGACTTGAACGTCATCGCCGGATGGAATGGAACGGCAGGACTGCCGCCGCATCTGGAAGAAGGGCTCGACTGGTTTGATGTGCAGACTTTCGTCGACGCCCGACTGTCGGATGATGGGGATGTCACCACGCTTTATGGTCAGAACAACGGAAGCATTCTGATCGGCAGCAGCACGGCAACGGCATCTGTCGCCGTGGGGAGTGCCTTCGGAAACACTCGGGGATTTGGCGGCGATCTGACGGTACGTGGCAGTGATGCCGGAGCTTATTACGCTCAACTGGGATATCACCATACCTCTGGAGGTGAAGAGCATACGGATGCCGCGACGGGCGATATCTCTGTTTCGATGACAAACAACATCACCCTGCAGGGGGGAAGCCAGAACTTCAGCGGGGGCAATAATGCGTCGGCCCAGATCGGCCACGGCGGCTATCGAAATCAGAATCCCATCACCTCGACGGCACACTACTGGGATTATTCCGGCGACATTTCCGTCGCGGCACTCGGTGATGTGACACTGCAAGGGGGGGGGAAACGTGCCTTTTCCCAGATTGGTCATGGCGGATTCTGGGGGCACGGGAATCTGTCCGGGGCCATTCTTCTCACTGGGGAAACTCTCACACTCCAGGGAGGTGTTGAAGATTCAGGCTATGCTCAAATTGGACATGGAGCCACTGCCGGAGTGACCGAAGGAAACCGGCAGGGTGATATCGCCATTCGGATTGACGAAGAAACGTCGATCAACGCTGAGACACGGTGGAGAATTGGCCATTATGCAATCAGTCCTGATACGGTGACTGATGCGAATATCCTCTTCCTGACCGGCACTCTGGATTACGATACGGCCAACGAAACTCCGGCAACTCAAACGCTGGTGAACTCCGACTTCGCGAATATCATGAAAGCGAATCTCGCAGGTGGAAACGTCACGATCGGATCCACCAATACGACGAGTGGCCCCACCGGGGGAATGCTCGTCACCGGGGAGATGCTGTACTCGTCGATTCATGATCTGAATTTCCTGTCGACGACCGATCTCCGTTTCGCGGCCTCCGTGCAGAACTCACAGGTCGCTGATCTCATCCAACCGGCAGGCAGCATCAATGTCATTGCCGGGTGGAGTGAAATGTCCGGAATCAGTGTGCAGGATGACCGGATCGTGTTCTCGGTTCAGCCGTTCGTCGAGTCACTTTTCGGTGATGATGCGGTTCACCCGTTCGGAAAGAATGACGGGAGTGTGCTGATCGGTGGATCGACTGCCACGCAGAGTGTGGCCGTTGGAAGTGCGAACGGAAAGACCCGCGTTTTTGCTCATGATCTCGCATTGCGGGGAAGTGATTCGGCGCTGGCCTACGCTCAGCTTGGCTACCATCACACGACAGGACCAGAAGTCGTTGAAACGACCGTGACAACGGGGGATCTCCTTGTCGGACTGACCGGCAGCCTGACGGGCCGGGCCGGGGAACATTCCGACAACCTGGTGTCTTCATACGTTCAAATCGGTCATGGCGGGAATCGCGGAACCTTGGATGAGACGAACGACTGGAATTACACCGGTGACATGGCTCTGATCGTCCAGGAAGATCTGATCTTCGAGGCGGGTGACGGATTTGTGGCATACGCCCTGATTGGACATGGCGGTGGCTGGGCCAATGGCAACCATGGCGGAGACCAGTTCCTCTCTGTGGGACGGGATCTGAACGTGCAGGGGGGGACGGGAACCAGTTCCTTCTCACAAATCGGTCATCATGGTTACTACGGTGATCTGAGTGGAAAAGTCGCTGTGAATGTCGAGCGGCATCTCTCAATCCTCGGTGGTTCCGGAGAGAACGCACATGCGCAGATCGGGCACGGTGGGGCCGGCGTGTTTGGAGCGTTCTCCGGGAACATTCTGGTCTCCGCTGGCGGTGATCTGAAAGTGGCCGGCGGCAATGCGAATGCCGTCTATGCTCAGATTGGACATGGAAACGGAAACTCCCTGTTCACCAGTACGATGTCCGGCGACATCTTTGTTTCGGTTCGGGGGGAATCCTCACTCGTGGACCGTCTGGGGAACTGGATGATCGGACACCGTTCCAGCTCCGCTGATGCGATCACGGATGCGAATGTTCTCTTTCTGACCGGCTCGCTCGATCATGATCTGAATAACGAATCCGCCGCACTCCAGACCGGAATTACAGCGCCGTTCGCACAGATCATGCTGGGGAATCTGGCAGGTGGTGACGTGACGATCGGTTCCCTCAATGAGTTGTCAGGGGAGTCCGGCGGAATGCTGGTCAACGCACCAATGCTGTATTCGTCTTCCAACACATTGAATCTGCTGTCGAAAGCCGACATCCGGTTCGCGGCCAGTGTTCAGAATTCCAAAGTTGGAGAACTGTGTGATCCGGCAGGTGACTTGAACGTAGTCGCCGGATGGGATGGCCGGACGGGGATCAAGTTCCGTCACGACCGGATCAATTTCTCCACGCGAACATTTGAACGTACCAATGTTCTCTGGGGACACTCTCGATATTTCGGGAAGAATGACGGAAGTGTCTTCATCGGGAATGAGACACTGTCAACAGGAGTGGCGGTGGGAAGTGCTCACGGCCAGACCAGTGTCTTCGCAAAGAATTTGACGCTGAGGGGAAGTGATTCTCACCTGGCCTATGCTCAGTTGGGGTATAACCACACAACAGGAGAAGAACCTGCCGGGACAACGATCACAACCGGCAAGATCAATGTCTCGCTGTTCGGAGAACTGGACTTGCTGGCAGGTTTGCAGGGAGGGGCTCCCGTTGTGACCTCTGCTGTGCAGATCGGTCATGGCGGAAACCGGCCGACGGTGAGCCCTGTCACTCCGAGCTGGAACTACACGGGTGACCTCACCATTGTCGCCAGAGGAGACATCACTCTGCAGGGGAATACCAACATTGCAACCTACGCCCAGATTGGAAACGGCGGGGACTATGCGAATGGTGACCACTCTGGTGAGATCCGTGTCACAACGAAAGGGAACCTGACATTGAATGGCGGAACCGGTCAGTCCTCGTTCGTTCAGATCGGAAACCGGGGCCGAATCGGAAATACCTCTGGAGATCTGACGATCTCCGCAGGGAAGGATATTCTGCTGCAGGCGGGAAGCAATAACTATTCCTATGCTCAGATCGGAAATGGAGGATCGGGAACGTTCGGCAATCACAGTGGAAAGATCACGATTACGAAAGCCCGAAATCTGGAGCTGAAGCCGGGAAGCCTGTCAGCCTACAGTCAGATTGGCCACAACAGCTATCAGCCGTATGACTCGACGGTTGTCACGAACACCATGGAAGGGGATATCTCGATTACGCTCAGCGGAAATCTGCTGGTGGACGGTGGTGCCACATCGTCCCTGCCGAGTGTCATCGGTCACGGCATGATCGGGCAACCGGTCGCTCGAACCAACAACGTCACCGGTGACATCACCCTGACAGTTGGAAAAGGGGCCGAGCTGAAGCATGGGATGATCGGTCATCTCGCCGGGACGAATGGGGAGTATACCGGGAACACCTGGATCGCCATTGCCACGAAAGACAGTTCCTCAAAACTGAAAGCGGATGAACACAGCCAGTTCTTCAGTGCGTCTTATGAAAACGGCGGAGAACTCCGGTTCTATCTGCCGTACCAGAAGACCCTGGCCCTGCATGACAACACGTTGCTGAATGGGACCGCCGCCAGCGACCTCTACGGCGACAATGGATTCCTGTACAACCGGGTGGGACACGACGCCCCATTCGAAGGGGATTATGACATTAATTCAGAACTCGGGAACTACGGGTTCTATATCAATGCCCTGGGAATTGTGGTCGTGGCCAACAGCGGGTCTTCCACCTACGGATCGACTCCGACCAATCCCGGGTTGTCTCTGGCAGAAGGAAGTGATTCCCTGCAGGACGGTGATACACTCGCAAGTCTCGGGTTCACAACGAACTTCAATCTCACGAAGTATTCCGACGCAGACAGCTATGACCTGATTGTCGACTCACCGGACGACACTGGAGTGTACGAACTGATTGGAACGGAAGATGGGGTCTTCACCGTCAACAAGGCGAATCTGGTCATCACCCCGAAGTCTCAGAGCAAAACCTATGGGGATGCGCTGACGCTCGATCAGACCCGATTCACGGTGACGGGCCTGAAGAATAATGACAAGATTTCCAAGGTGGCGCTGACAAGTGATGGCACCCCGGCAACCGCAGACGCCGGGAAGTATGACATCACCGCGACCGGAATCTCACGCAGCCACAGCTTCAAGGAGAGTAACTACAACATCACCTACAACACGTTGAATCATGGACTGACGGTCAATCGGGCGAATCTGGTCATCAAGCCGAAATCACAGAGCAAGACCTATGGCGACGCTCTGACTCTCGACCAGACCCGGTTCACGATTCAGGGATTGAAGAATGACGATG
>Ga0182736_1000605_pt1 | contig 50160 bp, 53 predicted proteins | sample eDN5th30CKraftBY_FD_128882 | JGI IMG/M metagenome (GOLD analysis project Ga0182736, IMG submission 128882) | Enriched backyard soil microbial communities from Emeryville, California, USA - eDNA 5th pass 30_C Kraft BY (version 2) (version 2) | ecosystem: Environmental > Terrestrial > Soil >... | reverse complement strand
TGGTCAGCCACGACGAGGCCTTCCTGGCGGCCGTGGGGGTGCGGCGGCGGTACGAGATCGGCGTGGGCGAGGGCGGGGGTGTGGACGCAAGGTCGCGCGGCCGCCGGGGGGGGGCGGCCGCGCTCATTTCCCTGGGACTAGGTCTAGCGCCCGGTGACGGTGGTGGTGGTGGTCACCTGATCCGCCAGGGTGCTGGTGGCGGCCGGGCGGGTCACGGTAGTGGTGGCCGCCGGGGTCGTGCGCTTGACCACGCGCGACTTGGTGGTGGCCGGACGGGTGGAGGCGTTGCGCCCGACGGTGGTGACGGTGGTCTCCACCTGGGTGGGCTGGGCCTGCGCCGTGAGCGCCGCGCTGCGCGCCGCCGCCGCATCGGCCGCCGCGCTGGCCGCCGCCTGTTCGGCGGCGCTCGCCCGGGCGTTGGCGCCCGCGGCCTGATCCTGCGCGTTCGCCGCCTGACCTTGTGCGACCGCCGCCTGTTGTTCGGCTACGGCGGCCCGGTCGTGGGCCTCGGCGACGGATTCACGAGCCGCTGCGGCGGACTCCCGCTCCGACGCCCGCGCGGAGGCGACGGACGCATCCTTGCGCCGCTGGAGCTCGCCGATGGCGGTGTCTGCGAGGGCCGAGGCGTGGATCGCCTCGTCGATGGCGGCCGCCTTGCGGCCCGAGGCGAGGTCTTCCTTCGCCCGCGACAGGGACGCCCGCGCCGCCGCCGACTCCCCGGGAACCTCGACCCCCGCCCCCAGGGTGTTGGCGGTGTTGATCTTGGCCTCGGCCGCGGCGATGGCCTCCCGAGCCCGATCCTTCTGACCGGCGGAGGCCGGCGAGGACACAGCAAGGGCGAGCGCGCTCGAAGCGAGGAGCGATGTGAGTAGAATCTTGCGAACCATGAGACTTAATCCGGTTGACGACCCGATCTCAACGAGCGGCGAAGAGAATTGTTGCATTCACTGAAATGTTTTCGCGTGAAATGCGGCGTGGCGTGGGTCGAGTTTGTCAAGATTGTGGTCGCGGAGGGGCGGGCGATAATCTAGAAATACTGGGTATGAAAGCTTCGAAATTGAGTCATTTTTACAGAGTTTTAGAGGGCGATTGGACGGCCTACCGTTCCAGGTGTCGCCCGAAGAAGGCCGCGATGTCGCCGAACGCCTGCCGTGTTTCCGGAGCGGTGTCGTCGCGGCCGTATTGGTTGTGGGACTGGGCTTCGAAGACGTTGAGCTCGGCGGGGACGCCGGCGTCCTTCAGGCGGCGGTGGGTGCGCACCGTGTTGGACAGCAGCAGGTCGCGGGTGCCGGTGGTGAGGATGGCGGGGGGGAAGCCCCGGAAGTCCCCATAGACGGGGGACAGCAGCGGGTCCTTCAGGTCGTGGCCGTTGGCGTAGAGGCGGGCGGCGGGCTCGCAGAAGCCGTCGCGGGAGACCAGGATGTTGTCGACCTCGGCGTTGACGGCGAAACTGTCGCCCACCCCGGTCAGGTCCGCCATGGGCGTGCCCGGTGCGATGGCCGCGGGCAGGGGCAGGCCGAGCTGCTTGGCCCGGTGCACCATGGCCAGGGTCAGCGCGCCCCCTGCGGAAGAGCCGAACACCGCCATCCGGCTGGCCTTGTGGGTCTTCAGCGCCGCCTGCCAGACGGCGATCATGTCGTCGAGGGCGGCGGGGAAATAGGCGGCCGGCGGCATCCGATAGTCCACCGCGATCACCCGGTAGCCGCCGAAGGCGGCCATCAGCACCGCCTCCGTCGCGGCGGCCCGGCCCCCGTTCAGGATGTAGCAGCCGGGGTGGGCGTTGATCAGCAGGCGGTTGCGGTTCTGGGTCGGGATGGTCTGGGGCGTGACCTCGAACACGGGCACGCCGCCCATGGTCTTGGCCTCGATGGTCACGTGCAGGCGGGCGGCCATGTCGGCGGCGGTCTTGGCCCCCGTCTCGGCGCTGGCCTTCTGGCGGGCGGTCCAGGCTTCCAGGGTCTTGGGGACGTCGGCGTAGTTGGGGGCGATGGGCCGGTCGGCCATGGCCTGGATCTGCGGGCTGACGTCGGTGGGGGTGGGCAGGGGGCGGGCCGGCGCGACACGCCCCTGCGCCCCCGCCGCGCCGGCCGCGGCCAGTCCGGCGAGGAGGGCGGCGGCGGTGGCGACGGTCCGGCGGGGGCGGCGCATTGGGCTAGCCTCTGCGCGGGGCGGCGGCGAACCCGGCGCCGGCCTTGATCGCCTTCTGGCGCGCCTGTTCCACGGGTACGGCGCGGGCGGCGACGGCCCGGTCGACGATGGCCTTGGGGGCGGTCTCCGGCGTACCGGCGTTGAAGGGCGGGGCCGGGGCGTATTCGATGATCAACTGGGCCGACTCCGCCGCCGCCTGCCCCTGCATGACGGCGCACAGGGTCAGGCCGAAATCGATCCCCGCGGTGACGCCGCCGCCGGTGATGCGGTTGCGGTCCTGCACCACCCGCTCGTGGACGGGGGTGGCCCCCATCAGCGCGAGGTGGTCGCGCACCGACCAGTGGCTGGTGGCCTTGTACCCGCGTAGCAGGCCCGCGGCGCCCAGCAGCAGCGAGCCGGTGCAGTCGGCGGTGACGTAGCGCGCCCGTTGTCCCCGGTCGGCCAGGAAGGACAGCACCTCCGCATCGTCCATCAGGGCGATGGTGCCGGCGAGCCCGCCGGGGGAGAACAGCACGTCGAGATCGCGGGGGCAGTCGGCGAAGGTGGTGGACGGGGTCACCGGAATGCCCACCTCGCTGGAGACCGGCTGCAGGGTCTTCCAGACCAGGTGGATCTCCGCCCGCATCATGTTGAACACGGTCAGCGGGCCGATCAGATCCTGCATCACCATGTTGGGATGGACCAGCAGGGCCATCTTCGGCCGTCCGGGACCGGCGCTGGCCGCCCCCAGGGTGCCCGGCGCGATGATCGGCGCGCCGTCGGGTCCGGCCGGGCTCGCCGCCGCCGCGGCCTGGGTCAGTCCCGTGGCGGCGAGGCCGCCAAGGGCCATGGTCCGCAGGAACCTGCGCCGGCCTTCGACATGGTCCGCCGCTTCGCCGTCGTCGTGCATGATCCGCCCCATCTTCGATGATGATGATGCTGTTCTAAGGGGGCGGCCGTCGTGGGAGAACGACACCCTCCCTTCAAATCCTGCCAACCCGGCCGCGCGGGGCGGGGGTGTCGGGACGATCGCCGCCGATCCGGCCGAATATCGTCTTTTCCCTGTCGGCGTTGCGGCGCACCATGGGGCCGGGGCTTAGGACGCCGTGTGCAGGAGCATGACCGTGCAACAGCCAGACAGGGCCGCCAGCGCCTGGCCGGAACTGACCTTCGCCACCTTGCAGCCGACCGCCGAGACCCTGCAGCTCTGGACCCAGATCGTGGGCAAGGTGCGGCTGGCCCGCACGCCGTGGCTGAACCATTCGTGGCAGGTGACCCTCTATCTTTCGGCGCGTGGACTGACCACGGGGCTGATCCCGCACGACCGGGTGGGGTTCGAGATGGAGTTCGACTTCATCGCCGGCGCCCTCGTCATCCGCGTCACCGACGGGGGCGAGCGGCGCATCCCCCTGCTGGCCGGCAGCGTGGCGGGTTTCCATGCGGCGGTGGTGCAGACCCTGGCGGACCTGGGCGTGGCCACCCGCTTCGACGGCGTCCCCAACGAGATCGTCGATCCCATCCCCTTCGCCAAGGATACCCGCGAGCGCGACTATGACCCCGCCGTCGCCCGGGCCTTCTGGCTGGCCATGGTGCAGATCGAACGGGTGTTCCTCCGTTTCCGCACGCGGTTCCTGGGCAAGTGCAGCCCGGTGCACTTCTTCTGGGGCAGCTTCGATCTGGCCGTCACCCGCTTCTCGGGCCGCAGGGCGCCGCCGCACCCCGGCGGGGTGCCGCACCTGCCCGATACGGTGGCGCGGGAGGCCTATTCCCACGAGGTGTCGAGCGCCGGCTTCTGGCCCGGCGGCGGGGCGGTAGAGGAGCCGTCATTCTACGCCTACGCCTATCCGGCCCCGGCGGGGTTCGCGGACGCCCCCGTCGCCCCGGAGGGCGCCCGCTTCGATAAGGCCCTGGGGGAGTTCCTCCTGCCCTATGCGGCGGTCCGCAGCGCCGCCGATCCCGACGCCGCCCTGACCGCCTTCCTGCAGAGCACCTACGAGGCCGCCGCCGACCTCGCCCAGTGGGACCGCGCCGCCCTGGAATGCGGCGAGGGGCGCCCCGGCGTGCCGCGGCCGGTGGGGTGAGGGGGCGGGCTCACCCGCGATAGGGCCCCCTGGAAAAAGCCCGTCATCCCAGGCCCTGCGCCCGGGACCCATTGCCTGAGCGGATGAGGGAAAAGGCGGCTCCCCTCCAACCGCATTCCCCGCGACGGCGGGGACCCAGGCTTGCAGCCTGAGACCGCTGCGCGAACGGGGCCCAGGCACGAGGCCTGGAGCGGCGACGAAGGCTCGCGCCATTCATGAATCTTGATCATGACTTCATGCCGATCCTAGCGGCTAATCACAGGAAAGGGCGATTGTTAGATTTCACCTCGAACGGATGGCCGCTGGCGATGGTTGTGCATACGCCCGGGCCTGGGCCGAGGAGATCAAGATGGAACTCAAGCGCGCCGGCTCGCAGCCGTCTCAGAAGGGGGCCGAGGAATTCTTCACCGGGACCGTGCGCATCGATCCCCTGAACGTGGCCCCGTCACCCGCCCGGGTCAGTTGCGCCAACGTCACCTTCGAGCCCGGCGCCCGCAGCGCCTGGCACACCCACCCCCTCGGCCAGACCCTGGTGGTCACTGCCGGCTGTGGCTGGACCCAGTGCGAGGGCGAGCCCATCGTCGAAATCCGCGCCGGGGACGTGGTCTGGTGCCCCCCCGGCCACAAGCACTGGCACGGCGCCACCCCCACCACCGCCATGACCCACATCGCCATCCAGGAGGCCCTCGACGGCACGGCCGTCATCTGGATGGAGAAGGTCACCGACGCCGAATACCTCGCCGGCCCGCCCCAGGGGTGAGCGCGGCCCGCCTCTTCACATCATCAAGGATTTAAGACCATGCAGACGCGCACGCTTGGAAACGCCGGCCTCACAGTCTCCGCCCTCGGCCTCGGCTGCATGGGGCTGAGCTTCGGCTACGGCCCGGCCACGGGGACGGAGGAGGGGGTCAGGCTGATCCGCGCCGCCGTCGACCGCGGCGTGACCTTCTTCGACACCGCCGAGGCCTATGGCCCCTTCCTCAACGAGGCCCTGCTCGGCGAGGCCCTGGCTCCGGTGCGGGACAAGGTGGTGATCGCCACCAAGTTCGGCTTCAAGAACGGCGACGCCGCTCAGGGGCCGGACAGCCGGCCCGAGCGGATCAGGGAGGTGGCCGACGCCGCCCTGAAGCGGCTGAAGACCGACGTGATCGACCTCTTCTACCAGCACCGGGTCGACGCCAATGTGCCCATCGAGGACGTGGCCGGCACGGTCAAGGACCTGATCGACCAGGGCAAGGTGAAGCATTTCGGCCTCTCCGAAGCCGGGGCGCAGACCATCCGCCGCGCCCACGCGGTTCAGCCGGTGGCGGCGCTGCAGAGCGAATACTCCCTGTGGTGGCGGGAGCCGGAGATGGAGATCCTGCCCGTCCTGGAGGAGCTCGGCATCGGCTTCGTGCCCTTCAGCCCCCTCGGCAAGGGCTTCCTGACCGGCGCCATCGACGAGAGCACCAAGTTCGACAGCAGCGACTTCCGCAATGTCGTGCCCCGCTTCGCCGCCGAGGCGCGCAAGGCCAATCACGCCCTGGTCGAGCTGCTGGGGCGGATCGCCGACGAGAAGCGGGCCACCAAGGCGCAGATCGCGCTGGCGTGGCTGCTGGCGCAGAAGCCCTGGATCGTGCCCATCCCTGGCACCACCAAGCTGCACCGGCTGGAGGAGAACCTGGGCGCCGTCGACATCGTACTCAGCCTTGAGGACCTGCGCGAGATCGAGGCCGCCGTGGCCAGCGTGCCGGTGCAGGGGGACCGCTATCCCGCCCATCTGAAGCAACTGGTCGGCCGCTAAACGCGTCGCTCGCTTCGCCGCCCCATATCCCGATCCAGCCGAGACCTTACCCCATGACCGTCAAAGCCTATGGCGCCTACGCCGCCGAGAAGCCGCTCGAGCCTATGGACATCGTGCGCCGCCAGCCCGGCCCGCATGACGTCCAGATCGAGATCGCTTATTGCGGCGTCTGCCATTCGGACCTGCACACCGTCCGCTCCGAATGGGGCGGGACCGTCTATCCGTGCGTGCCGGGCCACGAGATCGTCGGCCACGTCACCGCGGTGGGCGCCGACGTCACGGGCTTCAAGGTGGGCGAGACGGTGGGGGTCGGCTGCATGGTTGGTAGCTGCCAGCACTGCCGGTCCTGCGACGAGGGGCTGGAGCAGTTCTGCGAGACCACCGGCTTCGTCGCCACCTACAACAGCCCCACCCCGGACGCGCCGGGCCACACCCTGGGCGGCTATTCCCAGCGCATCGTGGTCAGCGACAAGTTCGTGCTGAAGATCCGCCATCCGGAAGAACAGCTCGCCGCCGTCGCGCCCCTGCTGTGCGCCGGCATCACCACCTATTCGCCCCTGCGCCACTGGAAGGCCGGCCCCGGCAAGAAGGTGGGGATCGTCGGCATCGGCGGCCTCGGCCACATGGGGGTGAAGCTGGCCCACGCCATGGGGGCGCACACGGTCGCCTTCACCACCTCCGAGGCCAAGCGCCAGGACGCCCTCGACCTCGGCGCCGACGAGGTGGTGGTCTCGCGCAATCCGGCGGAGATGGCGGCCCACACGGGGACCTTCGACTTCATCCTCAACACCGTGGCGGCCAGCCACGACCTCGACGCCTACACCCAGCTTCTGGCGCGGGACGGGACCATGTGCATGGTCGGCGTGCCCGAGCACGCGCACCCGTCCCCCACCATCGCCGTGCTGATCTTCGGCCGCCGGTCCATCGCCGGCTCCCTGATCGGGGGCGTCGCCGAGACCCAGGAGATGCTCGACTTCTGCGCCGAGCGGGGGATCGTCTCCGACATCGAGATGATCCGCATCCAGGAGATCGACGCGGCCTTCGACCGGATGCAGCGCAGCGACGTCAAATACCGCTTCGTGATCGACAGCGCGTCCCTGGCCGCGTGATCGCATCCGGCTAGCTGACTCCCGGGCCGGGCGGGGATAGCCTCCCCCCACATGCAGGCGCGGCGCTCCCTCGGGGGCGCCGACGCCTCGACGACAGGGGGGAAGCCAAGTGGTTCGATATATGCGCCGGGCGCTGCACGTGCTCATCGCGGGGGTCTTGCTGGCGTCGGCCGCCGCGCCGTTGGGGGCGCAGGCCGCAGAGGGGCCACGGCCGCGGTGCGACGAGGCGTGCCTGTCCAAGGTGCTCGACGGCTACCTGATCGCCCTGGCGGCCAAGGACCCGTGGGCGGCCCCCTTCGACGGCCAGGTCCGCTTCAGCGAGAACAACGTGATGCTGGAACCCGGCGACGGCCTCTGGGGCACCATCAGCAAGCTCGACCGGGCCAAGGGCGTCTCCTGGTTCGATCCCGAGGATGGCCAGATCGGCTACCTCGGCCTCGTAGAGGAGCATGGCCTCGGGGCCTATCTGGCGGCCCGGCTGAAGGTACGCGACGGCAAGATCGTCGAGCTGGAGACCATGGTGAACCGCAAGGAGCCGGGGCCGCGCCTCGATCCCGCCCAGTACACCCCCGACCCCATGCTGGCCCAGGAGCTGCCGGCGGCGCAGCGCACCTCGCGCGAGCAGATGATCAAGCTCACCGACGGCTACTTCAGCACCCTGGACCTGAACGACGGCAAGATCTTCACCGTGTTCGACCCCCAGTGCCAGCGGGCGGAGAACGGCCTGCTCACCGCCGCGCCCAAGCCGCTGCCGGACCGGCCGACCTTGAGCACCTGCTCGCGCCAACTTGAGCTGGGGGAGCTGCGGCGCATCACGGGCGCCCGCGCCCGCCAGTATTTCGCCATCGACGAGAAGCGGGGCCTGATCCTCAGCCGGGTGTTCCTGGATCACAGTGGGGTGCTGGCCGAATATCCGCGCACCGACGGCACCATCATGAAGGCCGACCCGCACTTCATCCCCCAGACCTGGTGCGTGCTGGAGGCGTTTAAGATCGCGTCGGGCAAGATCATCCGCATCCAGGCGGTGATGACCGGCTGCCCCTACAAGCTGCCGACGCCCTGGCCGGGGCAGTACCGATAGGCTGAGGCGCCAGAGCGCGTCTAGCGCCCGAGGGTCAGGATCGGGAAGGCGGCTTTCACGTCGAAGTCCAGGTTGCGGGTGGCCTCGTCCACCTGGGCGAGGCCCTCGGCGGCTTCCTTTTCCGCGTCCTCCTGGCCCTTGCGGTCGGTGGTGTTGAAGGCGTGGCGGGTCTTGGAGTCCTGCAACGCCTCGCGCAGCTTGCGCACGAAGCCGCGGACGTCGCGGGCGAACTCCAGGTCGCCCCGGGCCTCCATCTCCGCGTCCTTGCGGGCCTGGACCGTGTCGTCGCTGTTGGCGGCGCGGCCGTAGGCGGCCGCGGCCTTGGCGGTGTCTGGAGCGGCTTGGGGGGCCGTCTCCGCGGCGGCAGGCTCGGCCGTCTCGCCCGCGGGCGTCTCGGGGGCGGCCTCGGCGTCGTCGGCCGGTGCGGCCGCCGGTGCAGCGGGAGCGATGGCGGCGGTGGCGGCGTCCAGGCCCCCGCCGGCCGCCTTATAGCCGTCGGCGTTGTCCTTGGACGCCTGGGCGTAGTCCGCCATAGCCGCCTTCAATTCCTTGGCGATGCGGGAGATCTGCCGCGCAAGCTGCTTGGGATCGCCGGCCCACATCCGCTTGATCAGGTTCAGCTCGTCCTTCAGCCGCTGGACGGTCTGCTTGACCCTTGCGCGGGTGGCGTCGCGGGCCTCCTGGCGCATGGCGCGGGCCGATTTCAGGGTGGTGACCGCCTCGTCCGTGGGCTTGGTGTCAGCGTCCTTCTTGGCCTGCTTCAGGGCGGTGAGAACGGCCGACAGGTTGGACGCGGCGACGCTGCTGCGCGACGTCGCCGTCGCGGTGGTTGCAGACGTGGTGGCGGCGGCGACGGTCATCCCAGCCCTCGAAAACCTGCCGCACCCTGCCACCAGAGCCTTAAGTCCAGGTTTTCGCATGCCCCTGGGTGCGCCCCGGCGTTGCAGGGCCGGCGGGGGCGCTCTAAATATGCCCCTGCATCAAGAGTTGGGCCTTCGCCCAACGCCAACCTGCTTTCCGGGCAAGGTGGCGCTCCCCGCAAGGGAGGATGCGGCCGCGGCGGCAACGAAACGGGTGTTTCCAAAGTCCGTCCGGTGGAGTTGCAGGACAGGACCATATGCCGATCAAGATTCCCGACGACCTGCCGGCCCGCGCCACCCTGGAGGCCGAGGGCGTGGTGGTGATGCAGGAGACCACCGCCGCCCGGCAGGACATCCGGCCGATGCGCATCGGGCTGCTCAACCTGATGCCGGACAAGCCGCGCACGGAAACCCAGTTCGCGCGGCTACTCGGCGCGTCCACCCTGCAGGTGGAGCTGACCCTGATCCAGATGACCGGGCACCAAACCCGCCACACCCCGCCCGAGCACATGCAGGCCTTCTACCGGAGCTGGGAGGAGGTGAAGGCGGGCAAGTTCGACGGCTTCATCGTCACCGGCGCCCCCGTCGAGACCCTGCCGTTCGAGGCGGTGACCTATTGGGACGAGCTGCGCCGCATCTTCGACTGGACCGAGACCAACGCCCACGCCCTGCTGACCATCTGCTGGGGCGCCCAGGCGGCGGTGCACCACTTCCACGGCCTCGAAAAGCACATGCTGCCGAAGAAGCGGTTCGGGGTGTACGAGCACCGCAACCTGGCCCCCGCCTCGCCCTACCTGCGGGGCCTGTCCGACGAGATCGACATCCCCGTCTCCCGCTGGACCGAGATGCGCCGGGAGGACATCGACAGCCACGGGGGGCTGAAGGTGCTGCTGGATTCCGACGTCGCCGGCCCTGGGGTGCTGGACGATCCGGCGCACCGGGCGCTGCACATGTTCAACCATATCGAATATGAGGCGACGACCCTGGCCGACGAATACGCCCGCGACCGGGCGATCGATCCCTGCACCCCATTGCCGCTGGACTATTTCCCCGGCGACGACCCGGCGCAGGCGCCGAAGAACCGCTGGCGCAGCCACGCCCATCTGCTGTTCGGCAACTGGATCAACGCGGTCTATCAGACCACGCCCTACGACCCGGAAGCGATCGGCGGCGGGGCGAGGGTGCGGCGGGCTGACGCACCACACGCCCCCCCCGATTAACGTGATCGCCAGCATAGGCTGATACCCAGGAGCGGCCTGCCGTCGAGATTCGCCTCCGCCATGACCCGCCGTCGTCCATGACCCAGACCTCCGCCCATTCGGCGTTCCGTCGCACCATGGCCCTGATGGCGTCGGGCGATCAGCTTGGGGTGGTGCTGGACGCCATCGTCCGCTCGGTGGAGGCGGAGGCGTTCGGGACTTTCTGCAGCATCCTGTTGGTCGATTCTTCCGGGCGGCGGCTGACCCTGGCCGCCGCGCCGAGCCTGCCGGAGCATTACAACGCCGCGGTCGACGGCGTGGAGATCGGGCCGTGTGTCGGCTCCTGCGGCACGGCGGTGTTCCGCAACGAACGGGTGATCGTGGAGGATATCCAGTCCGATCCCCTCTGGACCGATTTCAAGGATCTGGCGGCCTCCGCCTGCCTGCGCGCCTGCTGGTCCCAGCCGATCCGCGGGGCCAAGGGGGAGGTGCTGGGCGCCTTCGCCATCTATCACCGCCGGATGCGGACGCCGAACGCCGACGACATCGCCTTCATCGAGTCCGCCGCCGAGCTCGCCGCCCTCGCCATCACCCGTCAGCAGGCCCAGGAGGAGCTGGCCCGCAGCGAGGCCCGCGCCCGGCAGGCGGCGGAGGACGAGCGGGCGATGGCCCGCCAACTGCGCACCTTCTTCGATGTGTCCCTCGACATGCTCTGCATCCGGGACATGGACCTGAAGTTCGTCAAGGTGAACGACGCCTGGGAGCGGGTGCTGGGCTATTCGGTGAAGGAGCTGGAGGGCGCGCCCATCCTGCCCCTGGTGCACCCCGACGACATCGGCGGCACCCACAGCAACATGCAGCGCATCCAGGTCGAAAACGAGGTGGTCGGCTTCGTCAACCGCTACCGTCACCGGGACGGGAGCTATCGCCACCTGGAATGGCGGGCGCGGCGGGTGGGCGACATGGTGTTCGGCGTCGCCCGGGACGTGACCGAGCGGCTGGCCCTCGAAGCCGAGATGAGCGCCGCCAAACAGGCGGCCGAGGCGGCCAACCAGGCCAAGAGCGACTTCCTGGCCAACATGAGCCACGAGATCCGCACCCCCCTGAATGGGGTGATCGGCGTGGTCGACGCCCTCAGCCGCACCCCGCTGACTGCGCTCCAGCAGGAGATGGTGGAGCTGATCCAAAGCTCCGGCGTGACCCTGGAGCGGCTGGTCTCCGACATCCTCGACGTGTCGAAGATCGAGGCCGGGCGGCTGCAGATCGAGCATGGGGTGTTCGACCTGCGCGGCGAACTCGGCAGCCTGATCGAGCTGCACCATGTGCACGCCGAGAAGAAGTCCCTCGCGTTCGAGGCGTCCTTCGGCGAGCGGGCGCAGGGCGCCTTCCACGGCGACGTCACCCGCATCAAGCAGGTGCTGGCCAACCTTCTGTCCAACGCCATCAAGTTCACCGCCGCGGGCCAGGTCCGCCTGTCGGTGGAGGTGGAGGAGCCGGCGACGCCGGGCCATCCCTGTCTCGCCGTGTTCGAGGTCCGCGACACCGGGGTGGGCTTCGACGCCGAGGCGGCGGCCCTTCTGTTCCAGCGGTTCAGCCAGGCCGACACCACCATCACCCGCCGGTTCGGCGGCACCGGCCTCGGCCTGTCGATCTGCAAGGCGCTGGTGGAGATGATGGGCGGCGAGATCGTCGCCCGGTCGGCGCCGGGGCAGGGCAGCCTGTTCCGCGTGACCATCCCGCTTGCCCGCCACCAGCCCCTGGCGGCGGAGGAGCCCGCGCCCCGGCCGGGCGCGGCGCCTGCGGGGGGCGAGGGCGTGGCGGACCGGGAAGGGCGCCTGCGCATCCTGCTGGCCGAGGACCACCCCACCAACCAGAAGGTGGTCGAGCTGATCCTGGCCCCCTACGGCGCCGAGATCGTCATCGTGGAGAACGGCGCCGAGGCGGTGGTGGCCATGCGCACCGGCGTCTTCGACCTCGTGCTGATGGACATGCAGATGCCGGTGATGGACGGCCTCGCCGCCACCCGCGCCATCCGCGGCGAGGAGAAGGGCCGCCCGAGCCGGCCCCGCACCCCCATCGTCATGCTCAGCGCCAACGCCATGCCCCAGCACCGCCTGGACGCCCTGGCCGCCGGCGCGGACCTGCACATCGCCAAACCCATCACCGCCGCCAGTCTCGTCGCCGGCATCGGCGAGGCGCTGGACATGCAGCCGGTTCCGGGCCCCGTCGCGGAACTGAGGGCCTAGCCGACCGGCGGATGTTTAGCGTCTTCCGGCGGATGTTTAGCGTCTTAATGGGACGCGCCCGGCCCTGGCCGTGCTAGGAGGCCGCGCAAAGCAAACGGGAGCGGGCCATGGCCGGGCTGAAGGACAAGCGTGGCTTCATCGACAAGGACCGGCTGGACCTGAGCGAACGCCAGGCCGTCGAATACTGGATGAAGCGCTGGGGCGTCACCCGCGACCAGCTCACCGCCGCCCACCGCAAGGCCGGCCGCATGGTCAAGGACATCGCCGCCGAGCTGGGGAAGAAGCGCTAGGCGACGCACCAACACTACCGCTTCTCCCGGCGAATGCCGGGACGAAGTCCATCCCCCAAACGCAGACCGCCGCCGATCGCGGGGGCGGTCGGCGGCGGCGCGGGCCGGGGCGCTGGGGGGGCGGAAGCGCGCCCCGGCTCAGGGGCTGGCGGGCATGGGGCGAGAGGGGAGGGCCTTGCGCCGCGCCAGGTCGGGAGGGCTAGCGGTAGTAACCGTTGTAGCCGTAGCCGTTGTTGTAGCGGTCGTTACGCCCGCCGCCGTAGTAACCGGGGTTGTAGGCCCGCTGGTCGTAGCCGTAGCGGGTGTCCTGGTAGTACTGGCGGGGCGGGGCGCGATAGCCGCGGTCGTAGTAGCGGTTGTCGCGGCCGGTCGAAGCGCCCAGGGCCGCCCCGGCGACTGCGCCGATGGCCGTGGCCCCGCCGTCGCCGTTGGAGAAGGCCGCCCCGGCCACCGCGCCCAGCAGGCCCCCGATCAGGGCGCGCTCGGTGTTGGTCGTCCGCGCCGAGGCGCTCGCCGCCGGCAGGGCGACCGCGCCGGCCACCAGCGTCGCGATGGCGATCTTGGCGATCTTGCCTTGCAGCTTCATGGTCAGCTCCTTCTTTCGTAGCGGCGCCAGGTCCAGTCCGATCCGGCGCGTTTGATCGATGAGCTGGTTTTAGGGGGCGCCGTTTGAACCCACCCTGAACCGCAATGTTCAACCGGCGTTCATGTTGGGGGAGGGGGCGGCGTCTCGGACAGACGTCCAGGTGAGCGCCATGAGCCGCACGCGACCGGCCCCGGCCCGACCACTTCCCTGTTGTGCACCGCCGCGCTTGGCCCTAATCCGCGGCCATGCTCGATCACCTGAAGGCGAACAACCGGGCCTGGGCTGAGCGGAAGGTCGCCGCCGATCCGGGCTTCTTCAAGCGGCTGGAGGGGCAGCAGGCGCCCCAGTATCTGTGGATCGGCTGTTCGGACAGCCGGGTGCCGGCCAATGAGATCGTCGGCCTCGATCCCGGCGAGCTGTTCGTCCACCGCAACGTCGCCAACCTCGCCCCGCCGCAGGACGCCAACTATCTGTCGGTGCTGCAGTTCGCGGTGGACGTGATCAAGGTGCGGCACATCATGGTGGTGGGCCACTATGGCTGCGGCGGGGTGAAGGCCGCGGTGGACGGCCAGCGGCGCGGCCTCGTCGACCACTGGCTGCATCCCATCCGCGAGGTGCACCACGACCATCGCCACGAACTGGAGGCCATCCCCGAGGAGAAGGCCCGCTTCGATCGCCTGTGCGAGCTGAACGTGATCCGCCAGGTGAAGAACGTCGCCTCCGACGTCTTCGTGCAGGATGCCTGGGCGCGCGGGCAGGACATTTCCGTCCACGGCTGGGTCTATTCCCTCGCCAACGGCCACGTCACCGACCTCGAGGTGACGGTCACCGGCGTGGAAGGGGTGGAGCGGCTGGGGTAGGGGCTGGCGCGCTCTTCCGCTCCTCCCGGCGAAGGGCCCAGGGCCTGCCCACTTCTATTCCCCGTCATCCTCGGCCTTGTGCCGAGGACCCATTCGCGCAGCGCTCCGCGGCAGGCCCGCAACGGGGCCGTGCGCGCCCTCTCCTGCGCCCGCTCAGTCAATGGGTCCCAGGCACAGGGCCTGGGATGACGAGGCGTCAGACCCCGAACGTCACCCGCCCTTCGGCGTCGATGGCCCAGGCGGGGTTCCAGGCGATTTCCCAGGTGTGGTTGTCCGGGTCGGCGACGTAGCCGGTGTGGCCGCCGTGGGGCGGGTCGACCGGGGTTTTCAGCAGGGTTCCACCGGCGGCGATCAGGCGCTCCATGGTCGGCGACACGTCCGCGCGGGTCGGCACATTGTGGGCGAGGGCGAAGCCGGCCGAGGGGGCTGGCGTCCGCCCGCTGTCGGCGGCGAGGCTGTCCGCGAGCCACGTGCCCAGCATCAGGCCGTTCATCTGGTAGAAGACGATCTCCTGGTTCTCGAACACCGGCGTCCAGCCGAAGCCCTCCACGTAGAACCGCCGCGAGCGGGGGAGGTCGGCGACGCCGAGGGTGATCACCGCAATCTGCTGCTGCATCGCGCGCCTCAGCCCGTCCATTCGCCCAGGGTCTCGCCGCTCGCCGGGTCCTCGATGGCGGCCTTGTCGATCTGCACCGCGAACAGGCACACCGGCCGCTGATAGGGCGAGGCCGACTGGCAGCGCACCGCCGTCCCGTCGCCATAGCCGGTCAGCCGCCCTTCGAGGCGCAGGCGGAAGCCCGCGGCGCCGGGTTCGGGGGCGGCCTCGGCGACCTTGCGGGTGATCTCATAGGGGCGCTCGGCCCGGCGGCCCACGCGGGTGGCGCCCTTGTCGAAGAACACCGCCAGGCCCACCGTCTCCAGCGAGGGGACGGGGGCGGGGGGCGCCGCGTCGGTCTCCCCCTCCGGCGCGGCCGCGACCGGCGTTGCGGGGCAATCCTCGGACGCCAGCCAGGGCATGGGTATCCAGTAGGCCTCCACCGCGTCGAACCGCTCGGCGCCGCCGAGGTCGCGCACCAGCGTCGATTCCATCAGCGACTGCGGGCGCACGCTCAGCTTCAGGGTCCGCTTGTCCGGCTCATAGCTCCACCAGGCGGCGCGCCCCGGGGCGGGGCCGCTCGCCCCGCTGCAGCCGAAGGGGATGCGCAGGCGAAAGCGCTGCCCTGCCAGGACCGCCAGCTCCGGCGGCGGGGCGGCGCCGGCGGCATAGGTGGCGGCGGCGGTGGCCGCGGCGCTCAGCAGTTCGGCGCGGGAGATCGGCTGCGGCGAGGCGGGGGCCGCCCTGGGCGGGGCAGGCGCAGGGGTCGCCGCAGGGGGCGGCGAGGGCGCCGGCGCAGGGGCTTCCGGCGCGAACCGCCAGATGGCCGCCGCCACCAGGGCGATGGCGACAGCGACGGCTCCGCCCAGGACCGTTTTGCGGCCGAAGGTGCTTGGATTCCGATCCGGCATGGTCGAGGTATAGCATGATGTCGCGCGCTTTCGCCCATATCCGGACCCGTTCGACGCCCCAGCGCCGCGGGACGGTCCGCCGATGACCTCGGATCAGGCCATCGCCCTCCTGGTGCTGATCGGCGTGGTCGGCGTGATGATCTGGGGCAAGATCCGCTCGGACGTGGCGGCCCTTTCCGGGGCGGCGGTGCTGCTGGTGACGGGGGTGATCCGGCCTGTGGAGGTGCAGGGCGCCTTCGCCAGCCCGGCTATCCTGGCGCTCGCCTCCCTCTTCGTGATCGCCTACGCCATCGAGCTGTCGGGCCTGCTCGGCCTGATGATCCGCAAGGCCATCTCCCTGTGCGGCCGCCTGGGGGCCGCGGGCATCTGGCTGGTCATCGTGTTCTGCGGGCTGCTGGGGTTCTTCCTCAACAACACCCCCATCGTGGTGCTGGCCGCGCCGGTGGTGCGGGATGTGGCCAAGTCCCTGTCGCTGTCGCCGAAGCGGTTCCTGATCCCCTTGTCCTACGTCACCGTGCTCGGGGGCTGCTGCACCCTGATCGGCACCTCCACCAACCTGCTGGTCAACGACATGGCCAGGAACGCCGGGCAGGCGCCGTTCGGCCTGTTCGAGTTCACCGCCCCCGCGTCGCTGGTGGCCCTGGCGGGGGGCGTCTACCTGTTCTTCTTCTCCGACATCCTTCTGGCCAAGGCCGGTCAGCGGGACCCGGAGCCGGTCCCCGCGGATGTCGATGCCGACGCCAGCGACGCGTCCCTTGGCGAGCCGGAGTTGTTCGCCGTGGAGCGCCCGCTGAACCTGCGCAAGGCGGGCCTGTCCCTGGTGGTGTTCGTGACGGTGGTGGTGGCGGCCGGAACCGGGGTGGCGCCCATCGCCGCGGCCGCCTTCGCCGGGGCGGTCGCCCTGGTGCTGGCCCGGGTGATCGATGTGGACGACGCCTACAAGGGCCTGCGCCCCGACGTGCTGCTGCTGATTGCCGGCATGGTGGTGGTGGGCCTGTCTTTGGAGACCTCGGGTCTCGCCGCGGTAGCGACGGGCTCCCTGGTGGACTGGATGAAGCCGCTGGGGCCGCTGGCGGCGCTGGCCATCTTCTACGGGGTGACCCTGGTGGTGACCGAGTTCCTGTCCAACGCGGCGGTGGCGGTGCTGCTGACCCCGGTGGCGGTGGCTCTGGCCGAGAGCCTGGGGGTGAATCCGCGGCCCTTCCTGGTGGCGGTGATGCTGGCCGCCAGCGCCGCCTTCGCCACCCCGTTCGGCTATCAGACCAATGTGCTGGTGTTCCAGATGGGCCGCTATCGCTACATGGACTTCGTGCGCATCGGCCTGCCGCTCAACATCGTCACCTGGATCGTCGCGGTGCTGGCCATCCCCCGCTGGTTTCCGTTCTGAGGGCTCTGAAGGTCTGCATCTACCGCGCGATGGTCGCCCCCGCCGCATTGGGCTTGTTGCGGTTGTTCTCCTCGCAGACGTATTCCATCAGCCGCACGTCGGGGCGCCATTCGTAGACCCGGCGGGTGGTCCAGGGCCGGGTGAACATCACCGGATCCTCGATGGTGATCAGGTCCTCCAGCCGCGTCCCGCCCTCGATCTTGCGGAAGCGTTCGGTCACCTTGAGCTGGTCGCTGTGGGTGATGCCCTCCTCGTCGATCCGGGTGAGGTCGTTCAGCCCCACCGTCTCCACCACCAGCACATCCCCCTCCCAATGGCCCACCGAGTGGCCGAGGTAGGTGGGCTCCGGGGCCTTGGGCGGCGGCTCGTCGAGGTAGATCAGCCGCACATTGTGGGCGACCTCGTGCAGGAAGGTGATCTGCCCCGAGGTCTGTAGAATCTGGATCGGGTAGGGCGAGGCCATCAGCCGTGGGACGCCGTGCGGCAGGCAGCGGGTGGGGGCGTCTGCGATGGGCTCGCCGGCCTTTTCCGCCGCCACATGACGGTCCCAGTCGGCTCGGCCCCTGGCGGTGAAGGGCGGAAGCTGGCCCTCCAGGGTGCGGAAGGTGCGGTCGTAGCCCTTGGTCCACCACACCCCGGCGATGTCGCGCGGATCGGGGGAGGGGGCGCGCAGCCTGCTGGCCTCGCCCGCCACGGCGGGCGTCCCCGCCGCCAGCATGGCCGGGACCAGCATCGCCAGGGTCAGCGCCGCCGCGGCCAGGATGCGCACGGGCCGGTCCCGCCTCAGCGCGGCTTGCGGAACTTCAGCACGAACTGGTCGGTCTTGCCGCGGATGGCGGGCTGGAACACGTTGATGTCGCGCTTGTCCTCGGGGTTGCGCAGCATCTGGCTCTCGCCCACGAGCTGGAAGCCCGCCGCCGTCAGGTCCTTCTTGGCCGCCGCCTCGTCGATGCGGTGGGTCGTGCCCACGTCGCGCAGGCCTGAGCCGTCCGGGGCCGAATGGTCGACGATCACATAGAGGCCGCCGGGCTTCAGCGCGTCGAACACCGCCTTGTTGATCGCGGCGATGGGGGCGCCGCCGTAGGTGGGGCTGTACATGTCGTGGTAGAATTGCGAGCTGAAGACGATGTCGAGCTTCTCGGGCGGCTTGAACTCGGCGGTCTTCTGCACCAGCACCTCGACGTTCTGGTAGCCGGCCTTCACCGCATTGGCCGAGTCCACCGGCTTGGCGCGGGAGTCCACCACCTGGGCCGGCACGAACATATAGACCTTGCCGTTGGCCCCTACCGAGGCCGCGAACAGGCGGGTGAAATAGCCGCCGCCGGGATAGATGTCCGCCACCTTGTCCCCAGGCTTCACCTCGCTGAAGGCCAGCACCTCGGCGGCCTTGCGCTCGGCGTCCCGCGCCTTGTCCGCCGCCGGCCGGGCCGCATCGTCCAGGGCCGACGAGACGGCGGGGGCGGCAGCATAAGCGCCCACCGACGCCAGGGTGCAGAAGGCCGCAGCGGCGATCAGGGCCAGTCTCATCGTCGTATCTCCGAAAGGGGCGGCGCGCCCGACGGGGAGACTAGGTGAGGCGGGGGGAGGCGTCCACGGGGGGCTGTCTCCGCTTGGCAGCCAGGGCGGCCAGGCGGTGTCGCGCCCGCGTCAGCAGGACAAGGGCGGCATAGGTAGGGATCAGTACGGCGGCGCCAGACACGGCTGCCTGGTTGTACGTGCCTGGATCGACAGATTGCTTGCTGTACCCGAGTACGAAGAGGCCGCCGAAAGCCATGAAGAGGAGCGCGAGGAGGACGTAGGTGAAGACGTAGTTTAGCCGCAGCGTGGATTTCTCCTCGGCCGTCAGCCTATCCGTTGGGATGTGAAACCGGCCCGGCTTGTAGCGCCGGGAATAGGTCAGCTGACCAATGACGACGGCGACGCCGAGGAGGGTGGGGAGCCATTGCGGCGCGGACGGTGCGTTCCAGACGTGCGCGCCGAGATAGAAGAGCGCGAGCACAGACGTCGCCCATTCTGCGCGACGCCTTTTGCGGTCCTCGTCGGGCTTGCGCTCGTCAGCAGCGGACACTCCGGCGGATCTGAACGACATCTCTCCTCGTCGCCGCAGTGGCTGTACTTAAGAGATGCACTGAACTTGGGCTGGCGTCCACGTGCAGCCTAAGCGGGTAAATCACGTCCCTACCAGATCCGCCGGCAGGACGTTGGCGATCCCTAGCAGGCGGATGGCGAGGTCGGCGTTGGCGTCGAACACGCCGTTGTGGTTCACGTCGAAGGCCAGATAGACGTCGCCGTTGTTGTGGAGCTCCGACACCCCCCGCAGCACCCCGTTGTTGTCCTTGTAGAAATTGCCCGACGCCACCAGGGCGTTGAAGGCGGCGAGGTCCGCCACGTTACCCTTGTCGGCGACGGTGAGCTGGGCCTGGGTGAAGCCGAGGGCCTTCACGTCGATCTTGTCCTGGCCGCTGACGAAGCCGGAGATGATGTCGGTCTTGCCGGTGTAGGGCGCGCCGCTGCGGCTGGACCCGGCCTCGCCCTCCGCGTCGAACAGGGAGTCGGTCGCGGCCTTGTAGACGATGGTGTTGATCGGCTTGTGGGTGGCGCTGACGCCGGTGATCTCGTCGGCGAACGTTCCGAGCGTCCCGCCGCCGAGGAAGATCAGGTCCCCGCCGCCGCCGCCGGTGATGCTCTGGGCCACCGCGGTGGAGGACTGGCCCGCGCCCAGGGTGTCGTTGGCCGCCCCGCCGGTGATGTTGGTCGCCGCCCCGGCCGCGACGATGGCGTCGGCGCGCACCACCACGCTGCCCGTCGCCGCGCCGGCGTTGATGGTCATGCCGTGAGTGGCGGCGCCGGTGACGAGGGCTACCGGCGCGGGCCCGCCGATGTTCACCGTGTTGGGCGCCGTCGCCGCGTTGAGCGTGACGATGTTGTGCGACCCGATCGCGCTGGAGGTGATCACGCCGGTGGAGGTGACGTTCAGCGTCTCCACCAACCCGGCGGTGACCGTGCCGCCGAGGGTGAGGGGATTGATGACGATCCCCGCCGTGTTGGCCGCCCCCGCCGCATTGCCGTTGCTGACGGTGATCGACAGGGTGTCGCTGGGGCCGGAGGCGTCCCGCACCTGCAGGGTCAGGCCGCCGGTGAGCGCGCCCAGCACATTGACCTGCTGGCCGGAGGGCAGGTTCAGCCGTTGCTGGGCGATCCCCGAGCCCGGCAGGTTGATGGGCAGGATGCCGGCCCCGACGCCGATCCCATAGCTGGCCGCGCCGGGCGCATAGGTGGTCAGGATGTTGGCGTTGAACACCGCATTGCCGGCGGCGATGGCGGCGTTGTGCTGGTCGATGGCCAGGGAATAGGCGCCGACGCCGGCCTTGATGGATTCCTCGAGGATGTAGCCGACGATGATGGCCTTGGTGGCGAGGTCCTGGTTGAACTCCTTCGCCCGCTCCCCGGCCACCTGCTGGAAGAAGGGGATGGAGCCCTGGATGGCGGCGATGGCGGCGTTGGCCTGGGGCGTACCCACCACGGCTGCGCCGACGATCTGCTCGTAAGCGGCGGCGACGGTCTGCTGCAGGGTCAGGGGGGTATAGGTGGCCGCGAAGGCCGCCGCGTTGGTCCCTTGGAAGGCCTGACTGACCGCGAGGTTGTAGTAGCGGTTTTCCAGGTTGAAGCCCCCGGGGCTGGGGTTGGTCGCCGTGCCGGTGGCGCCGTTGTAGTAGCTGGTGTTCAACCCCGTGCCCGGGGTGTTCAGCAGGAAGTTCATCCCCGCCTGACTGGGCGCCGATCCGCTGAAGTATTGGTAGATGGACACCGCCACGTCGGTGGTGGCGCGCACTTGCCCGTTCTGCAGGGCGATGGCCAGGGTCTGCTGGTCGGAGAGCTGGCCCGCGGCGTTCTGCTGGGCGCGCAGGTTGATCTGCGCCAGGGTGTCGGCGTCCGGCGCCTGACCGAAGTTGACCGCGGTATAGTAGGCGGTGAGCTGGGCGGCTGTGTAGGGCACTTGGATCTCTCCGCATTGGGCCGGGACGGGTGCGTCCCCGTGTTGCTTTCAAAGCTCAGCCACAGTCGTGCGCCCGCGCCGGCCACCACAGCGACGCGCAGCCCGAACGGGCCGACAACAAGATTCGATGAGGTACTCACTGGTGCGGCGACAAGCACTCCCCAGTGCCTATTCGGATCGCCACGATCGAAACGATGGCGCCGTATCGCGAAGACTGCAATGGAGCTTTGAAAAGGGAGATGCGATGGCGCAAATCGCTCAGGTTGTGTGCGCACCTTTAACGGGATTGTAAGGGGGCGGGTTCAACCTCGATCAACGGTCGGGCGTGGTGTGCATCCAGGTAATCGGCCCCTGGGCGCTGAACAAATCGGGGTAAAAATGAAGGGCGTTGTTTTCAACCTTCTCGAAGAGGTCGTCAGCCGCCACTACGGGCCGGACACCTGGGACGACCTGCTGGACGAGGCGGGGGTCTCCGGCTCCTACACCTCCCTCGGCAACTACCCGGACACGGAAGTCGAGGCCCTGGTCAAGGCGGCCTCGGACAAGCTGGGAACCGACCGCGGGGCGATCCTGCGCTGGTTCGGCCAGATGGCGATGCCGGTCATGGCCGAGCGCTATCCGATCTTCTTCGCCGGACACGCCTCGGCGCGGCCCTTCGTGCTGGGGATCAACCACATCATCCACGCCGAGGTGCGCAAGCTCTACACCGGCGCGGAATGCCCGCACTTCCATCTCCACGAGACGCCGGACGGGGCGGTGGGCATGGAATACCGCTCGTCCCGCCGGCTCTGCGCCCTGGCGCAGGGCTTCGTCGAAGGGGCCGCGACGGTCTACGGCGAAACGGTCCAGTTCGAGCATGTCAGTTGCCTCGAGCGGGGCGATCCGCGCTGCGCCTTCAAGATCACCTGGGTCGGCGCCGCGGAACGGCCCCATGCCGCCTGACCCGCCGCTGCTGGAAGCGACGATCGAGCGGCTGGAGCGCCGGCTGAACCGCGAGCGCCACGCCAGAATGGAAGCCGAGGCCGTGGCCGAACAGGGGCTGCGGCGCCTGTTCGAGCGGCAGCAGCAACTCTTGCTGCTGGAGACCATCGCCACGGCGGCGAACCAATCGGCCTCGGTCGAGCAGGCCCTTCAGCTCGCGCTCGAACAGATCTGCGCCTTCACCCATTGGCCGCTCGGCCATGTCTATCTCGTTCCCAAGCGCCGGCGTGCCACGACCTTGAGGTCGACAGGCCTCTGGTTCGACGCGGCGCCGGCCAAGCACCAGACGTTTCGCCAACAGTCGGAGGGCATAATGTTCAGCCGCGGCGGCGGCGGGCTGCCCAACCGCGTCCTCGAAAGCCGTAGCCCGGCCTGGGTCGAGGATGTCACGGCGGATCCGGACTTCCTGCGCGCGGAGGCCGCCAGCGGGGCCGGGCTGAAGGCCGGCTTCGCCTTCCCGGTGCTGATCGGCCGCGAAGTGGTGGCGGTGTTCGAGTTCTATTCGCACGAGACCTGGCAGGGCGACGCCGACCTGCTGCCCCTGATGGCCCAGATCGGCACCCAACTCGGCCGCACCATCGAGCGCGGGCGGTCCGAGCACCGACTGCGGACCAGCAACGCCTCGCTCAAGCGGATGGTGCGCGAAGCCGACACCCAGCGGCGAGCGAGCCACGCCAAGTCGACCCTGCTGGCGGTGACCAGCCACGAGGTGCGCACCCCGCTCAACGCCATGCTGGGACTGGCGCAGGCCCTGGCGCGCGCGCCGCTCACCCCGGAGCAGGGCGCGCACGTGCGGGGGATACTGGACAGCGGGGCGATGCTGCTTCGCCTGCTCAACACGGTGCTCGACCTTTCCAAGATCGAGGCCGGCAAGGCGGAGCTGGCCCCTGCGCCGTTCGATCTCGGCCGGACCCTGCGCACCATCGTCTCGGTCTGGGGGCCGCGCGCGGACGAGGATCGGATCGCCCTGGCGCTCGACATCTCAGGCCTGCGGGAGCCCTGCGTCCTGGTGGCCGACGCGGGCAAGGTCGAACAGACCCTGATCAACCTCATCTCCAACGCCCTGAAGTTCACGCCGTCCGGGGGCGAGGTGCTGGTGCGGGCGAGCGTGACCGGCGAGGGGGTGGTGCGGCTGGAAGTGCTCGACGAGGGGCCGGGGGTGGCCGCCGCCGACCGCGCGCGGATCTTCCTGCCGTTCGAACAGACGCCGGTCGGCCATGCCGCCGGGGGGGCCGGCCTCGGCCTCGCCATCTGCGCGGCCAACGTCGGCCTGCTGGGCGGAGCCATCGCCGCCGACCCTCGCCCGGGCCGCGGCAGCCGCTTCTGGTTCGAGTTCCCTGCCGCCTGGTACGATGGCGTTCTCGACACGGCGGAGCCCGTCGAGGAGGCGCTCGATTTCGTGCGGCCCCTGCGGGTGCTGGCGGCCGAGGACCATCCGGCCAACCGCACGGTGCTCCAGGTGCTGCTCGGCATGGCGCCGGTTCACCTGACCCTGGTGGAGAACGGCGAGGAAGCCGTCGAGGCGGCCCGGCGCGCGCCGTTCGACCTCGTCCTGATGGATGTGAACATGCCGGTGATGGACGGGGTCGCGGCGTTGCGCGCCATCCGCGCCCTCGGCGGGGAGCTGGCCAGGACGCCGATCTACATGCTGACCGCCAACACCTTCGCGGCGGACGTCGGCCGTTACCGCAGCGCGGGCGCCACCGGGGTGCTGAGCAAGCCGGTGGACGTCGCCGAACTGTTCGCGACCCTGCGGGAGGTGGCCTCGGACCTGGCCCTGATCGAAGCTGACCGCGAACGGGCGGCCTGAGGGGGGCTCTATTTCCAACCGCTCATTCCGGCGAATGCCGGAATCCAGGTCGTGGAGTGGAGCGCCCGCCGATCCGGCGCCGGCCTATGCTTGCTAGCCTCGCTCTATATGATCTGGGTCCCGGCATTCGCCGGGAGGAGCGGATCCCATGGAAGTCCAGCAACTGCATCGCGGGCGGCTGATCGATCACATCCAGTTGGTGGTGGCGGACCTGCCCGCCAGCCGCCGGTTCTATCAGGCCGTGTTCGCCGCCCTGGACGTGCCCATGGGCGGGTCCGAGGACGACTATTTCTGGAGCGACGAACTGTTCGTCTCCAGCGCCGACAGCCAGGCGGCGCAAGGACGGCTGACCGGGCGCCACCATCTGGCGTTCCAGGCCAGGGACGAGGCCATGGTGCAGGCCTTCCACGCCGCGGGCCTCGCCGCCGGGGGCCAGGACAATGGCGCGCCGGGGGAGCGGCCCTATCATCCGGGCTATTACGCCGCCTTCCTGATCGACCCGGACGGCAACAATATCGAGGCGGTGTTCCACGGCGCGGCCGAGCGCAGCGCGCCGTCGGTGCTCATCACCTTCGAGATGTGAGCCTTTAGAACAGGGTCGTCAGGTTCAGCGAGATATAGCTGGTGTCCCCGGTGCGCGGGGCGTTGGGGGCGGTGTTCAGGAACCGGCCCTTGGCGATGAAGGCGCCGTCGACCTCGAACCGCAGGGCGTTCGGCACGATCCAGTAGCGGACCCGCCCCTCCATCCCCTGGCCGGCGTAGGATCCCGCCCGGCCGCTCGCGTCCCTCACCCCCGAAGTGGAGAAGCTGTCGGTGGCCGAGGCCAGCCAGTAGCCCCGGTAGCTGACGAAGCCGTCCCAGCGGGGGGAGGGGGCGACCTCGATCCGCACGCCGGGGGTGCTCATGTTGCTGCGGCCGATGATCTGGAAGATGCCGCCCGGCGCGAAGTCCGCCCGGCGCATCCCGTAGATGGTGTCGAAGCGGTTGTAGCTGCCCTTGCCGTCGTCGCCGCTGGCGAGGTCGTATTCGATCGACACCCTCGGCTTCCACGCGCTGTCGAACTGATACCCGGCGTCCGCGTGCAGGAAGTAGGCGGAGACGTCCAGCCGCGGGGCCGTCGGCGCCGTGCTGGCGGCGATGGAGCCGAACTGGTAGCCGCCCTCAACCTCCACGTCGAAGCGGCCGGGGGCGGGGTTGCGCATGGCCCGCAGGCTGACCGTGCGCAGGCGCCGGTTGCGGGTGGCCAGGCGCGGGGTGTCCCGCTCGTCCAGGGCGAAGAAGCCGGTGTCGAGGTCCAGCCCCGCGATGGCCTTGCGCTTGGCCAGCAGCCCGCCCCACAGGACGAGGTCAAAGCTCTCCCGGTCGATGGCCTGCCGGTTGTTCAGCAGCGCGGGCTGGTCGTCGGGCCGGCGGGACTGCGGGGCGACGAAGATGAAGGTTCCCGTCAGTCCGCCCGCGGTCTTCGCGTCGAGCCTCACGCCCGTCGAGCCCTGGGTGGTGTTGCGATAGTCGTCCGCCGCCACGAGGCGCCGCGAGCCGAGGTTCAGCATCATCCGCCCGACCTGGACGCTGGCGCTGCTGCCCGGGCCAAACGGGGCCTTCAGGTCGAGGGCCACATAGGCCTGCACCGGCTCCAGCACATTGACCTCGCCGGTGGTCAGCCCCGAGCCCGGCTTTCCGCCATAGGCGCGGCTGTCGTAGATCTCGGCGCCGATGCGAACAGGGCCCCGGGTGTATTCGGCGAACAGGGTGGTGCGTACGCTGTAGAGATGGGTGTCGTCGTCGACCCCCGGCCGCGTCTGCCCCGAGACGTTCTCGTAGCGCATCCGCACGCTGCCGGAGAGTTTCAGGTCGTCAGGCGCCCCCACCGCCGAATGCAGGGTGAAAGGCGCCGCCGCCGCCGGCATAGCCAGAGCTGAGGCCCCCACGACAAGGGCGGCCGTCAGGGCGCATCTGCGGCGGATCAAAGGGCTCGCGGCTCCGGCTGGGGCCGGACGTCCCACATCGCCCGGCGCGCGGAAGATAGCCGCGGCGGGCCTCAATGCAAGGCGGCGCGGTCAGCCGTCGTAGTCGAGCTTGGGATACCAGTCCTTGCCTCGGCCTTCGGGGGTGCAGTCCAGCACCATCCACAACGGGGCCGGGTCGGGGGCGCCGCGGGGGTCCTGGCCGGGATCGGCGGTGGAGCCGCCCATCTCCCCTGACCAGAAGTGGCGGATGGTCCCGTCGCGGCGGGTGAAGACGTTGAGGGCGGGGACTTCCGATCCGTCGGGCAGCAGGCCGAAATAGTCGCGCGAATAGTTTCCGTTCAAGTCGCTGTAGAGCCTCAGGTTCTTCCAGCCTCTTTCCTCTTTCCAGGCCGTCAGCCGTTGGATGGGGGAGCGGGCGATCACCACCAGGGAGATGCGCTGATCGATGTCCGCGGCGTTGCCCTCCCAGGCGCCCAGCAGGTTGGTGCACATGGGGCAGGGGCGTTTGCGCTCCGGCCCGAACATGAAGCTGTAGGCGGCCAGGGTCTGCTTGTTCCCGAACAGGCCGGCGAAGTCGGTGGGGCCGTCCTCGCCTTCGAACCGGTAGTCGCCGGTCACTTCGCCGCCGGGGGGCAGGGCGCGGCGCTGGGCGGCCACCCGCTCGATATGGCGGCGCAACTCGATCTCTTCGGCCAGCAGGGCGGTGCGGGCGGCCCGGTACTCGGCGCTCTCGTTGGGATAGCGGACCGGGTTTTCCGCGGCCAACTGGCGGGCGGGGGTCAGGGTGTCGGTCTTGGCGTCCATGGGGGCCTCGTTCAATCAGCAAACTGGGGGGTAACCCTCCGGGCGGCCGAATGGATGCGGCCGACCACAGGACGAACGGGGACGGCGCGATCCGACAGGCCGATGCGCTCTTTGTGTTGCAAGCCGACGGCGCGTGAGGCTTACGATAGGCGTGATGATTGAGCCCGCAATGGTCTGCCCAAAGCCGGGGGACGAAAATGCGCGGCCGGAATGGGGATGAAGGCATGGGTATTTGGATGACGCGTCTGGCCCCGGTGGTGGCGGCGGTTGCGGCTCTGTTCGGTGGAGCCGCGGCGGCGGCGCCTGCGACCCCCTTCGCCGGGGTGGCGTGCCAGACCCCGCCGCCGGCCTTCTGCACCGAAAAGGGCTGTCCGCCGGACCTGATGGCCGCCCCCGGCAATGCGGTCGATCCCAAGACGGGGCGGCGCTTCTTCCTCGACTTCCCCTGCGGGCTGAAGCGGGGGGACAAGGTGATCTTCATCCTCAGCCTGCACGGCGCCACCTCGGCGGGGGCGTGGCAGCGCAACTACTTCCGCGCTGCCGCCCTGAAGGACAAATATCGGCTGGTGATCGCCAGCCCCACCGCGGGCAACGCCCAGCGCATCTGGAGCGCGGCCGACGACGCCCATCTGCAGAACGTCGCCGACATGGTGATCGGGGAGCTGGGGGCGCGCAACATAAAGGCCTTCTGGCTGGCGGGCCATTCCCAGGGCGGGCTGACGGCCAACCGGGTCATCTGCAACGACTACTTCAAGGGCCGGGTGGATGGACTGCTGAGCCTGTCCGGCGGGAGGATCGGCCGCGCAGCGCCGGCGCCGGCGCTGTTCGATGGACGCCCGCCGCCGACCGGGGCTGGCGGGTCGAACGAAACCCCCGCCTGCGACTTCAACTACATCTTCGAGACCGGCGACCGGGAGATGGTCGCCCTACCCGAGGTCTCCCCCTGGGCTGAAAAGTACGGCTGCGGCCCGCGGGTCCGCCAGCGCGAGGTGAAGGACACCAAGCCGGGCTTCATCACCGGCGAGCGGAAGACCCCGCCCAACCCAGCCTATGGCCTCGACGCCCGGCCGGGGGTGGCCCAGGTGATGGTCTATCCCAAGTGCAATGGCGGCAAGCTGGTCGCCGACGTGGTGCGCCTGGAAAAGGGCCACACCGAAGGCCTGGAGCCGGCGATCACCGAAACCCTGATCCAGATGATCGCCGCCGCGCCGAGCGGGAAGCTGCGGTGAGCAACTAAGCCGGCAGCGGCCCTGCCGCCAGGACGGCGCGCCAGTTTTCGATGTTCATGGTGGAGAGGTATTCGGCCTGCATGTCGGGGGTCAGCACCTCCATCATCTGGCGGCCCTCGATCCACAGCTCGATCACGCCGAACATGCCGCCCCGGCAGCGGTACTTGGCGGGCCAGCCTTCGCGGGCGGCGATGGCCAGCACGGCGTCGCGGTCGAGGTGGGTGGCGACCGCCGCGTGGGTGGGGGTGAAGACGCCCTTGCCGCTGGCCTCGCCAAAGGCGTCGGCGTCGCCCTCCGCCTCCCGCAGAACGGTGTCGATGGGATAGACCTCCAGGGCGCTGCCGCGCTCGTCGCCGGCCATGGCGATCCAGGCGTTGTTGCTCACGGGCGGGAAGGGCAGGGCTTCGCCGCCCCAGAATTCGGCGATCACGCCGGCGACATGGCGCGGGTCCTTCGCCGCGATGGACATGTGAAACAGCATTGGCTTCCCCCTTTGGTTCGTGACGCCTTGATATGAAGTGGCACAATTTGTGTCAATAAAAGTTTGACATTTTTTGTGCCAGAATCTAGCCATGGCTATGATCGACGCCCCAGCCGCCTCATCCTCCAGTGTCCGCGACGCCAAGAAGGACGAGGTCCGCACCCGCATCACCGACACCCTGATCGAACTGTTGGCCGAGGGGGTGGCGGACTTGAACCACGACGTCATCGCCGAGCGCGCCGGGGTGGGACGCCGCACGGTCTATCGCTACTTCCCCGACCGCGAGACGCTGATGCAATCGGCCTGGGACCGGCTCACCAACATGGTCGGCCCCGAGGTGACCTTTCCCCGGTCGGAAGCGGAGATGCTGGGGTCGCTGGAGCCGATCTACACTGGCTTCGACCGCATCGCGCCCCTGGCCACCCTGGTGCGCTCCACGCCGCAGGGGCGGGCCATCCGCCGCTCCCAAAGCGCGCGCCGGGTCGCCGCCTACACCGCCGCCGCCGCCGAGGCGGTCAAGGATTTGCCGCCGGAGGACCAGAAGCTGGCCACCGCCGTGCTGCAGGTGCTGCACACGACGCCTTGGCTGGAGATGCGCGACCACTGGGGGCTGGAAGGGGGCGAGATCGCCAAGGCCATGGGCTGGGCCATGCGCACCCTGCTGAACGACCTCAAGCAACGCGGCGGGCGCCCCCTCGATCAGGCCTGAAGGCCGCGGCCGGCGGACCCTGGCCGGCGGAAGGGACGAGGTCGAAGCTCGCCCAAACAGTCACGGCGCTTTGGAACCATACTCGCCATAGCGACTTCTTCCCGCACCTCCACCGGGAACGAAAAAGCCATGAAACACACATTGTTAGCCCTCGCGGCTTGCGCGGGGCTGTTGGCGGCCTGCGGCCAGTCGAACGGCGGAAACGCCGACCAGACCAAGGGCCCGGTCGTCTCCGCCTCGGAGGCCCCGCGCAACCCCGCGGTCGACACCACCCCGCACGCCGGCGACGCCACGCTGACCCCCGGCGCCAACTCCTTCACCGAAGGTCAGGCCCGCAGCGCCATCGAGGCCGCCGGCTACACCAACGTCGGCGCGCTGACCCAGAACGAGGCTGGCTTCTGGCAGGGCAAGGCCTCCAAGGGTGGGGCTGAGATGGCCGTCTCGGTCGACTACAAGGGCGCCGTCACAACTCAATAAGTCAGTAAATCCGAACGGGAGCAAAGATCATGAGCAAGACCATCACGCGGCTGTTCGACAGCCACACCCAGGCCCTCGCCGCGGTCGAAGAACTGGAACGGGCCGGCATCGATCGCAACCACATCAGCCTGATCTCCAACAACGCCGACAACTGGCACGACGGGCACAAGCATCCGGACGGCAAGCCGGGCCTGCTCGGCGACCATAATGGCGACGGGAAGAACGATGTCGCCGAGGGCGCCGGCAAGGGCGCGACCACGGGCGGCCTGATCGGCGGCGCCGGCGGCCTGCTGGCGGGCCTCGGCATGCTGGCGATCCCCGGCCTCGGCCCGGTGGTGGCGTTCGGCTGGCTGGCCTCCACCGCCGTGGGTGCGGTGGTCGGCGCAGCGGCCGGCGGCGCCACGGGCGGCCTGCTCGGCGCCCTGAAGGAAGCCGGCCACACCGACGAAGAGGCCAACGTCTATTCCGAAGGCGTGCGTCGCGGCGGCACCCTGGTCAGCGTCAAGACCGGCGAGCACCACGCCGATCAGGTGGAGCGCATCCTGAACGGCGCCGGCATCGACGCGATGAACCGGGGCCAGACCTATCGCCAGGCCGGCTGGACCGGGTTCGACCACAACGCGGCGCCCTATACCGCCGACGAGGTCTATCGCGAACGCCGCCTCTATCAGGAAGGCCGCTCCTTCGTGGGCAGCGACCGCGACGGTGAGCGGGTCGAGGATTCGGGTCCCTCCGGCGACCGCCTCGGCGGGTCGGCCAACCCGGCCAGCCCGACCCGCGGCTACTAAAGCACCCCAAATGCTGGTGGACCCTGGCGGCGACGCCGGGGTCCTATCCGGCCGCCTTGCCCGCCTGCCCGGGATGCACCCCCGGCCTTTGCGGCAGCAGCAGAATCCCCAGGATCAACAGCGCGGCGATCACCAGAGATGCGGCAGGACGGCTGAGCGCCAGCCCGCCATCGGCGTGCGGCTTGTCGAGGAAGTCTCCCACCGTCGCCCCCAGCGGCCGCGTCAGGATGAAGGCGGCCCAGAACAGCAGGGCGCGGGATAGGCCGGTCCAGAAAAAAGCCCCCGCCACCACCAGCAGCGCAGCCCCGAACACCGCCGCCGCCCCGAGGTAGCCGAGCCCCGTGTCGTCCGCCATCCAGTCGCCTAAAGCGGTCCCCAGGGTCTGCGACAGGGTGATGGCCGCCCAGTAGAACAGCTCGACCCTGGGGGTATTGACCGTCTCCACCGAGATGGTCCGCTCCGATGCGTACCACAGCCCCAGCACCAGCAGCACCGCCGCCAGCAACAGGCTGGACCCGCCCGCATAGCCGATCCCCAGGGACCGGTCGGCGAAGTCCGCCATGGTCGTGCCCGCGGTGGTTGAGGCGACGATGGCGGTCCAGTAGAGCAGGGGGTGGAACCGCTGGGCGGCGATCTGCAGCCCGATCAGCACGACGAGCAGGCCGACGAACAGGGTCGACCCGGCGAGGTAGCCCCAGTTCATGGTCATGGTGACGGTGTCGCCGCCGGTCTCCCCCAGGGTGGTGGCCAGGATCTTGATCAGCCAGAAGCCCAGGGTGACGGCTGGAACCTTGCTCAGCGTCCCGTCGCGCCCGGTCATGGGTTGGCTCCGTCCCCGTCGGCCGGCCGATAAAGCGCAGCCCCCGACCCCCACATGTGCTAGGATGTCGGGATGGTTCAGAATAACGACGACGCGACGGGCAAGACCCCGCAGGAAAAGTTGGCCGAACTGGTCGCCCGCCGGAAGTCCGGCGCCGGCCAAGGCCGCCCCGGCGGCGCCCCCGGCCAACGGCAGGCCGAGCGGGCCGCCGCCGCCCACTCCCTCTCCAAGTCCAAGCCGGCCCTCAGCCGCCGATAGGGATTGCGAGTCCGCTCCGCCTAGGCGACCGTTTGGCCTAAAGCGGAGGGGACGGGATGAAGGTGTTTCTGCTGGCTGGCGGTCTCGCTGTCGCAGCATTGGGTGGGTGCAGCCGTCAGGTCGACGCCCCCACCAGCGCCGTCGCCCACGGCCGCTATGTCGGTGTAGGCCACTATTCGCCCGGACCTATGTGGTCCCAAGTGGTTCGTGTCGGGGCGCCCGCCGACGCCGCCGCCCGGACGCGGGATGACGAACAGGTCATCATCGTCATGGACACCAACACCGGCGAAGTCAGGCAATGTGGCGCGCTGAGCGGCTACTGCATCGGCATGAATCCTTGGGCCAAGCCTCTTGCTCCCGGCCAGTCGGCGCCGCTCGCCGTCGCCAAGCACTGGGACGAACTGTCGGCTGAAAAGAACTAGCTAGCTTTCCTCCCGCCGCGGTCGTGCAACCCTAACGGGCCGCGGCGCCCCGTTGCATCTGAATCTGCGGCCAGGGCAGGGTGGGGCGCTGTTCCCCACTTGTCGATTTCGCATGGACGGTATTCGATCACGGCCGAACCCGCAGCCATAGCGGGATGGATTTCTCAGGGAGGGAAGGGGTGCCGAGCAGCCCGACCGCGTGCGCCCGGCGGGCGGGGCGTCTGCGCCTGCCTGCCGCCATGGCCGCCATCGTCGCCGCAGGGCTGGCCCAGGGGGCGCGCGCCGCCGACCCGCCCGCGCCGCGCATTTCCGAAGCCTATGTCGCCCAGCTCCGCGCCCTGCCGGACTGGAACGGCGACTGGTATTTCGAGGGTGGGCTGATGTTCGACCCGGCCAATCAGGTGCTGGCCCCGGACGACGGGGTGGGCTTCTACACCGGGCCGCCGCCGGGCTCCTACCTGAAGAACGTCCCCTACAAGCCCGAGTACCAGAAGCTCTACGACGAGACGGTCAAGAAGGCGGTGGCGGGGATCGTCACCGACCCGGTGGGCGACTGCCGCCAGCCCCACGGCATGCCGCGGGAGATGGGGGGCGCGCCCCGGGGGGCGGAGATCACCATGACCCCCACCAAGGTCATCATGACCTGGGACTGGTTCAACGCCACCCGCCGCATCTTCCTCGACGGCCGGCCGCACATCACCGGCGACGAGCTCGTGCCCACCTACATGGGCCATTCCATCGGCCGGTGGGAGGGCGACACCCTGGTGGTGGACACCGTGGGCATGATCGAGGGAATCTACGACCGCTCCGGCGCCCCCCACAGCGGCGACGTGCACCTGGTCGAGCGGATGCGGCTGATCGGCCCCAACCGGCTGGAGATCCAGATGACCATCGAGGACCCGGTGATGTTCACCCGCCCCTGGCAGGTGACGCGCACCATGGTGCGCCGGCCCGAGGACAAGAAGCAGAACCGCGGCAGCTATTGCGAAGGCACGCGGGTGGACATGAGCGGGGGCGTGCAGCGGCTGCAGCTTCCCGGAGAACAGCCCGCCGCCAGCGAGACCGCCCGATGATCCGCCCCCGCGTCCTGTTCAGCCTCGCCGCCGCCACAGCCACGGCGCTCGCCGCCCCGGCCGTCGCCCACCACTCCAGCGCCATGTTCGACGCCGCCAAGACGGTGACGGTGACCGGCGACGTGAAACAGTATCAGTTCGTCCAGCCCCACACCTGGATCGACCTCGTCGCCAAGGACGCCTCGGGCAAGGAGACCGTGTGGTCCATCGAGGGCGGCGCCACCGGCCAGATGCGCAACATCGGCCTGCCCGCCAGCGCCCTGAAACCCGGCGACCACATCACCATCACCGCCCACCCCTTGCGCGACGGCCGCCCCGCCGGCGCCTTCATCAGCATCGTCATGCCGGACGGAAAGACACTGTCGGCGCGCGCCCCGCAGCCGGCGGCGGCGCTTGCGCCTGCGCCGTAGGGGGCGTTGGCGCTGAGGGCGGTTGTTTGTCGGGCCGGACCGGATGACAGGTTTTGTCTGGAGGCGACGTAAGGGCTTATCTCCCGGAAAGTCCATCACGGATTAATCGCTGGCCTCCGGAAGGTCTGCTTGTGGGCGACCATGGACCTCAACGAGGCTACCAACAACAAGCCCCCTAAACATTCTGCCGCCAGTTTACGATCTGTCGCAGCAAGCAATCCGCCGCGTAGGTCTGGACCTGTTGCCCTATTGCCTGGCTGGATGCGTCCTGCGTTCGAGGTGCGCTGATAAAGGCTACGGCGCTTTCACAGATGCGGTGGCAGTTCTGCGTCGGTGAGATAGGCCATGAAGTCGCCATTGCTAAGAACGCCCCTATAGAAGACGTGCTGCCAAGCGTTGAGCGTCGGGTCGCCCGCCCCCAACGCAAAGATTTCAAGCGTTTGGACAACGTCCTGGCCGGAGGCGCGCATGCGCGCGACATTTCGCAGGAGCCGGCGATGTTCATTGCTGAAGAAGCGGATATAGCGCCGGCCAATCTCCAGTTCTCGAAGGTGGGTCGCAACTAAGGTGATCTCTACGTCGTCCAACGTAGCATGAGGCGCCAGGACGAAATCGGGGGCTTCGAAAGGGGCGGTGATCGTGAGCTGGATAATCTGGGGATGGGAGAAGGTGTCGAAATAGGGGTGAATGAAAAAGCGCGGCGTGACGCCGTCGCCAGTCTTTTCCAGCTTGGCCGCCTGGCAGGCGTCGCACATCGGGAAGAGGTTGGCCGGCGTAATGGCAAACTGCGGATAGCGGCCTTTCGGCAGATAGTGGTCCAAGGTGTTTGGGGCACCGGGCTCGCCGCAGGCCGGACACAGGTCGAGGTTGTGAGCCCGCAATTGGTCTAAAACGATGCCTTGCGCCGAGCCCTCCGCCGGATGGGAATACAACGTTTGAAAGCGCGCCTTATGCGGCTCGATCAGCGGCCAAGTCGGCACATGTTCGGGCGATCCGCCGCTGTCCAGATAAGCCTGGACGCGTTGGCGCCACTCCTGGACGATGGCAGTGAAATAGTCGGCGTTCACGCCATTCTGACGCTGCGCCACGACATCGGTGACCAGTTGCACGCTGCAGGTGCCCGGCAGAGGCAAGATCATCACCATAAGTCCAGCTCCGCGGCCCGCGCGCGGTCCAGGGCGCGGATCTGGACAATCAGTTCCTCGTTGATGTTCTCGCCCAGGGCAGCGATTAACCCGTCGGCACCGTTGTAGGTCTTGAGGTTCCCGCGGATCCAGCGTTCGAATGGCTTGGACGTGGTGCTGTCGGCGAATACGTAGGAACTGATCCGCTGCACATCGCCGCCGAAGGTCTGAAACGGCGGCTTGCTGATGACTAGGCCATCCTCGGTTCGCTGCAGAACATGAACGCAGGCGCTGGGTACTTCGCGGACCGTGACTTCGGAATGGGTCGCCACCAACGCCTTGGAGTTGAAGCGGCCGAGGATCTCCTTGAGCATGTCGATGAACTGAATTTCCAACGCGGGGTGGAGGAAAAGCTCTGGCTCGTCGATCAGAACTAGACTGTCGCGCCGGATCGCGCCCAAAATGTTGATGACGATGAACGAGAAGAGCTTCTGCCCGGAGCTGAGCTCGATCGGCGCACCGTCCTTGAAGAACACCACGCCCTCGGCGGCGACCAGGTCTTCGCGGATATGGGCCAAGTCCAGCGTGCGGAGACGATCGGAGCGAATGGCGACGTAGCGGCCCTTATAGTCTATCTCTTCCAGGTCGATGACCGTGTCATCGTTGAGCGGATCGTCGTGAAAGCGTTCTGCGGGCTGGTCGCCGTTTACCTGCACGGCAGCAAAATCGAACTCGAAAGCTGTACGCAACACCTGCTCGGCCGTCTTCAGCTTTTCGGCCCATGCCGAGAAGCTTCGATAACGCTGATCGTCGGCCAAGCAATCGAGCAAGGACACCGCGGCGCTGCGCTTGGGATGCTCGTGGGTCAGGGTGATCGCGCCAAGCTTGTTCGCGACCTTGGGAATCGAGCGTCCGCGGAAGCCGAAGTAGCGATAGGCATTCTTATCCTGCAGCTTGCTAGTCAGCAGATCGACTGGAAATCTCTCGAAGGGGCTGTAGGAGACCACCACGATCTGGCTGAGATTGGGCTTGCGCGCGAACCCAACCTCCTGGGCTTCACCGCCATCGGGGGAGTCGCCGATCCAGTCGGCGACAATCTGGTGTAGCACGCGCGACTTGCCCGCCCCGTTGGCGCCGATCAGCACGTTAACGTCGTGGGGTAAAGGGCTGACAGCCTGGAACTTTAGCTCTAACGTGGAGATGTTTGAGAACACGTCCTTGAAGCGAAAACCAAGGTCCAAAACATCCATTGTCTCACGCGCGAAAATCTTCCAGCCGTCTAGGAAAGCCTTGATGCTGCCCCTTTCTCGCTGAAGCGATTGGCGAAAGCCCGACGTCTGGGTCAGGGCGATCGCCGTCCCGTCCTCTGCCGTATTGACCATGTAGCTGGCGTCGCGAAGCGCCTTCGCGATGGTCAAAGCGCCGTCACCATCCAGCACTGCGTCAAGTTGCTCGTAGAACGTGATCTCGCTGGGCAAGGAGAGATAGTTTGCATCGGGCAGGGGAAACTCCCCGTTCCAGCCAGCGGTTAGCCGCTCGTCCAGATAGGTGGCGGTCGTGAAGACGCCTTCGACCATCAGCTTGATCTGGCCCAGCTCGACAATCTCGCCGCCGACGCGGCATGCCGTCATAAAGGTAGTCTTGTTCCCGTAGTCGTCCCAATTGTTGTGCAGCAACTCAATGACGTTGCCGTCGTCGATGGGTGTGGCTTTGGACCGCCAGCTGGTTCGGCCTCGATAAACCACCCTCATCTGCGCGCCCTTAGCCAAGACCGTCAATCCGCGCGAAATTCATCGCGATACACGCGCTAATTGCTACGCTTAGTTGCGCATTGAGGAAAGTGTGGCCCTCGTGGCGCTTACCCGCCATTCAAAACGAGCGTCCTGAATGTCCACTTCCTAGCCCTTCAGCGACATTGGCAGCGTCCGGTTGATCACGCCCGAGCTAACGGGTTCCGAAGCGGTCTGTGAGCACTAAGATGGACAGCGCGAGTCCCCGACTACAGTTCGCTGTGTTCGCCGCATGTTTGTCGCGCAACTGTTGTGGGGCATAGTCGCCGGCGAAATGCCGACCAAGCTCGGCAATTACGCTCAAAAACAACAAATCAGGGGAGTGACTTAAGGTGAAGCGACTGAAGAGATCGTTGGGGGCGGTCGGGCTGGCCTGCGCCATGGTGTGCGGCGCATCGTCGGCCCTCGCCCAGCAGCCAGCCCCGGAGATCACCGCGCAGACCCTGATCGACCGGGCGAAGATCGAGGATATGCTGACCCGCTACATGACCGAACTGGGTCATTCGACGGTCGAAGCCTACGTCGCCTTCTACGCCGACGATGCGGAGCTCATCATGGGCGGCAAGAGCGTCAAGGGCCGCGCGGCCATCCTCGACAGCTATAACTCCCTTCGGGCCAACGCCGGCCCCATGCGCGCCCAGGCGTACGCCTTCAACACGCTGCTGAGCAACCCGCTGATCACGGTGCGCGGCGATACGGCGACGGTCCAGCTCACCTACACCGAGGTTATCACCGACACCCAGCAGAGCCCGCCGCGCGTATTGGTGCAGGGCCGCGAGTATGACGAGCTCGCCCGCGTCAACGGGCAATGGCTGTTCAAGAAGCGTCGCGTCGTCGGCGGCCGCACCGTGCCGGCCGATTGGCGCCCCTGAGCTTCAGGCGGGTCGGGGGCTAGTTCGCCGCCGAACGGCGGAGGCGAGGCGGGCGGTTAAGCCGGGACGTAGGTCAGCCGGATCACATCCTCGCCCATCGCGTCGCTGGCCATAAGGCGGAGCGGCGGGCGGGGCCCGGCGAAGAAGGGGGCGCCTTGGCCGAGGACGACGGGGTGGAGGTAGAGGCGGTATTCGTCGATCAGACCGAGGTCGGTCAGGCTTTGCGCCAGGACCGGGCCGGAGACGGCGATCTCCCCCGTGTGGCTCGACTTCAGTTCGCGGATCGCCGCGCCGAGGTCGCCGGCCACCAGGGTGGCGTTGGGGCCAAGGTCGGTCAGGGCGCGGGAGACCACCCATTTCGGCTGGCGCCGCCACGCTTCCGCGAAGGCGCGGCGGTCCGCGTCCCACGCGGGGTCGTCTTCATCCCAATAGCGCATGAGCTCGTACACGCCGCGGCCGTAGACGCTGCCGGTCAGGCCGGCCACCTGCTCGGTCCAGTGGCGGAACAGGGCGGGGCCGATCTGGAACCGCTGGTGGTCGACATAGCCGTCCAGGGACTGGTTCATTCCGAACACAAGCTTCGCCATGCCGCAAATCTCCATCCTGGGGTTTTCAGAATAGTTTGAGCGGCGGTCCGGTGGAAGCGAGGTGCGCTTCGGGGCCTGCCGCAAGGCCGCCGCCGCGGGCTCGGCGCGCCTTTTCGGCCGCCGCAACACTTTGAAACTGCCCAAGGGCGGGGGCTGTTTCCTATATTCAGGCGTGCCCGGCGCCGGATGATCGTCCGTTCGGCTTCGCGCAAACGGTCAAGGTCATCACTGTAAAGAGCAGCAATCCATGCCCAAATTCGCCGCCGGTGTTGTCAAGTTTCAGAAGGAAGTGTTCCCCGGGAACGCGTCCCTGTTCGAGAAGCTGGCCCAGGGTCAATCGCCTGAAGCCCTGTTCATCACCTGCTCCGATTCCCGCATCGAAACGGGCATGCTGACGCAGAGCCAGCCCGGGGACCTGTTCATCGTCCGCAATGCCGGCAACATCGTGCCGCCGCACTATCAGGGGGCGGGCGCCACCACGGCCGCCATCGAGTACGCCTGCGTGGCGCTGAACGTCCCCCACATCGTCATCTGCGGCCACACCCAGTGCGGCGCCATGAAGGGGGCGATGAACCTGGAGGGGCTGAACGCCCTGCCGCACGTCAAGGAATGGCTGTCCTACTCCAAGGCCGCCGTCGACATCACCAACGAACTCGGCAAGGACCTGGACGAGCACGACCGCAACCTGATGCTGCTGGAGCAGAACGTCATCCTGCAACTGGCGCATCTGCGCACCCATCCGGCCGTTGCGGTGCGCCTCGCCCGCGGCGACCTGCGGCTTCACGGCTGGGTCTACGACATCGCCGACGGGGAGGTTTACGCCTATGACGAGGGCGCCGCCGCCTTCGAGCCGGTGAGCAAGCGCTACGCGGCCGAAGTCGCCAAGCACCTGGCGCTGCATACCCACGACTAGAGTTGGGGAGGCGAAGGTGTTCGGCTTCGCCCCCGCACACGCTCTGTTTTATTGAAGCTGGATCACGACGCGACCGGGCAAGCGATCACCACGGGATCGCCGCGCCGTTCCAGGCGAAGAAGCCGCCGGTTTGCGCCGGCGTCAGGCCGTCCATCACCTCGACCAGGGCCTGGGCCGACTGGTCCGGGGTCAGGCGCGGGGCGCCCGTCGCTGCGCCCTGCTGGAACGGCGCGCTGAGGCGGGTGTCCACCGTGCCGGGATGCAGGGCGACGCAGACGCCCAGGGGATGGGTCCGGCGATGCTCGATGGCCAGGGTGGCGATCAGCATGTTCAGCGCCGCCTTGGACGCGCGGTAGCCGTACCAGCCCCCCAGCCGGTTGTCGGAGATGCTGCCCACCCGCGCTGACAGGGCTGCGAAGACGCTGGGCCGATCCCGCGGTATCAGTGGCAGCAGATGCTTGGCCACCAGCGCGGGCGCTGCCGCATTGACCGCGAACAGCTCCAGCAGCGTCTCGCCGTCCAGCGCCCGCATGGTCTTCTCCGGCGCCACGCCATCCCCGTGCAGCAGGCCGGTGGCGACCACCACGCGGGTGGGGGCCCCAACGCCGCCGATGATCCGGGCCGCCTCGGCGATCTCATCTTCGCGGGCGATGTCGGCGATCACGAAGGGACGCGCCGGGGCGTCCGGCCAGTCGTCGGGGCGGCGCCGGCCGACGCCGACGATGCGCTCATACAGCCCCTGGCGCGCCAGGACCCGCACCAGCCCCCCGCCGATCCCGCCCCCCGCGCCGACCACTACCGCACATGACGCCGAGCTTTCCATGGGGCGACGTTATCGCATATCGGCTATCGCGCGCCTCTACCTCCCCCGCGAAGGGGGAGGGGGACCACGCGCCCCAGAGCGCGTGGTCCCCCTCCCGCCGCTTCGCGGGGGAGGTTGGAGCGCGCCCTCTAGAACACCACGCAGGCCGATATGGTTGTCCGGTCGGCGACGGCCTGGAAGCCGTCCAGCACCTTGTCCAGGGGGAAGGCGCCGTCGGCGATGGTCTTGGCGTCGAACTTGCCGGTCTCGGTCAGCTTCACGTAGCGGGGCAGGTCGCGCATCACATGCATGCCGCCCATCTGGGCCGAATGCAGCGTGCGGCCGCGGTTGGAGAGGGCGAAGCCGGGGAAGCTGACGTCCCCCTGCTGGCCCGCGCCGAGGTAGACCACGTGGCCCCCCGCGCGGGTGAACTCGAACACTTGGCGCAGCGGCAGGATGCCCGTGGGGTCCGGCCCCGCGCCGGCCTTGGGGGGCAGCACGTCGCCCCCCACCGCCTCGATGGCGAAGTCGCAGCCCCGCGGGATGTTGAGGTCGTTGGCCCACACCCGCCCGCCGGAGAACACCCGGTCGGTGGGGCCTTTGCACAGGTTGCGGATCTTCTCGACGAGGCCCGCGCCCTCCGCATTGGGGTCCAGGGCCAGGGTGGCGCCCAGCTTAAGCGCCGCCGCGCGGCGATAGGCGATGGGCTCGATGGCGATGATCTGGGTCGCCCCCATGATCCGCGCCGACTGAACGGCGGCGAGGCCCAGCGGCCCGCAGCCCATCACCACCACGTCCGACCCTGGCTCGATGGGGGCGAGGTTGATCCCCGCCGCCAGCCCGATGCCCGCTGTGTTGCCCAGCACCGCCAGCTCGTGCGCCGACAGGTTGGTCCACACCGGCACGCAGTGCTCCTCGCTGGTGACGGTCAGCTCGGCGATGCCGCCGATGCCGCCCCGGGGGCTGACCGGCGTTCCGTCCGCCAGGGTGGCGAAGGGGTGGATCTCCTGCAGCAGCAACTGGCACCACTCGGCCCGCCCTTGCAGGCACTGATAGCACTGGCCGCACTGGGGGTTGCCGGCGACGATCACCCGGTCGCCGGGGCGCACCCGCTTGACCATCGCGCCCACCTCCTCGACCACCCCCACGGCGCCCTGGCCCAGCACCAGGGGGCCGGCGCCCCCCGCGGCCGGGGGCGGGCCGATCCCGAGGGCCTGCCGGGACATGGTGTAGCTGCAGTAGGCGGCCTCGTTGCGCACCACCACCTCCCGCGGGCGGATCGGCAGCAGGGCGGCCTGCTCGATGGAGCCCCTCTGGCCGGGGCGCACCACCAGGGCCCGGAACTTTCGGCCTGCCCCGGGGCCCTGCGGCGCGGCGGCCTGCGCCCCCAGCGCCGCGGCGGCGACGCCCCCCAGCGCGCCCCCGCCCAGCACCTTGCGGCGGGACGGCCCGGCGGCCGCATCCTGGGACTGGTCTTCGCTCATGGGATGTCGCTCCAGCGGGGTCGGCTTGTTCTACGCGTCCGCTGCGCACACCCGCGGCCGCCCGCATCTAAGCGGAGGCGCGAGGGGAGGGGAACCCCCGCCTATTTGGCCGGCGCGCGCAGGGCCGCGGCGTAGGCGAGGCGCACCCAGTGGGTCATCTGGTCGGGGTCGTCGAAGGCGTCGAGGGGGATGGACCAGTAGGGCATCAGCACCACCTTGCCCGCCTTGCCCTCATAGGACCATTGCTCGGCGCCCGCGGCGGCGAACTCGGGGCCGCTGACCGCGTCGGCCTTCAGCCGCATCTCCCCGCGGATCTCCACGGCGACGATCAGCCCCTGGTGGTAGACGCCCTTGCCCCCGAACATCCGCCGGATGGTCACGGGGCCGAGGCCGGCGAACATCTCTTCGATTTCGATGGGGTCCATGGGGGCGGCTCCGCGGCGTCGGTCCGGCATAGCCCAGCCGCCGACGACGCTCCAGCGGCCCCTTCGCCTCTCCCGGCGGATGGGTAATGATGCAGGCTGGATAGGGGCGTCCGGGGGGAACGGGACCATGGGCTGGATGACGACGGCGCCTTTGCCGCTGGTGGGGTTGGCGATCCTGGCGCTGCTGTTGGTGTGCGTGGAGATCGGCTTCGCCTCCCCCCGCTGGATGCGACGCCCGACGGGGGCAAAGGACGCGCGGCCGGGGGGGCCGGACCTGCTGCTGTCGGCGGTGCTGGGGCTGCTGGCCCTGCTGCTGGGCTTCACCTTCTCCCTGGCCCTGAATCGGTTCGAGGCGCGGCGGGACCTTGTGCTGCAGGAGGCCAACGCCATCGGCACCACCTGGCTCCGGGTCCAACTGCTGGAGGAGCCGTTGCGCGGCCAGATGGACAGGGCCATGCGCGACTATGTGCGCGTCCGCATCGCCTGGTCGGAGACCGAGGAGAGGGGCGGGGGCGGGGCCGCCACGGACGCGGCCCAGCGCCGGCTGTGGACCCTGACCGGCGCGGCGGTGCGGGGCGATCCCTCGCCGCAGCTCTCGCGGGCGGTGATGGACGCCATGAACCAGAGCTTCGATCTGGCGGCGGCGCGCACGACGGCGCGGTCCACCCAGATCCCGAGGCGCATCCTCAACATCCTGATGCTGTACGCGGCCCTGGCGGCGGTGATGCTGGGCTATGTGCTGGCGGCCGACGGGCGGCGCCACCGCATGGCCACCACCCTGCTGCTGGCCCTGCTCAGCCTGTCGCTGATCCTGATCATGGACATCGACCGGCCGCTGAGGGGCGGGATCAAGGTTTCGCAGCAGCCGATGGAGGCGCTGCTGACCACCATGGGCCAGCCCGCCTCGGGGCCAGCCCCCGCGACGCCTCCAGGTCGATGACCGGCTGACCGGCCCGGAGGTCATGACGCCGCAGGGGATGGACGGAGGACGGGGGCGATCCGATATGGCATGCTCAAGCTTCGGCCCGCGGTTTGGGCCCGTCAGGATGTCGCATGTCGGATCTCGATCCCCTCGCCGCCGCGCGCAAGTTGATGCGGGAAGGCCGATCGGACGAGGAGATCCAGTTGGAGACTGGCGTGTCCCCGCTGGAGCTCCTGGAGCTGCGCGCCGAACAGGCGGCCGGCGCCACCACCCTGCGCTGGATCATCCCCAACATCCGCGCCGAGCCCGCCAAGCGGCGCGGGCTGTTCAGGTGGCTGACCCGCGGCTGAAACGGGCGCTCTAGCCGACGCTCCGCGCCGCCGTCTCCCGCAGGCGTTGTTCCTGTTCGGCGAGTTCGGGGGTGAGGGCGTCGCCAAAGTCGGCGGCCTCGAAAATGGGGCGGATCTCGACCTCGCTCGGCCCCAGCATGGGGTTGGGGCAGCGCTTCAGCCACGCCACCGCCTCGTCCATGTCCTTGACCTGCCAGATCCAGAAGCCGGCGACGAGCTCCGAGGTCGCCGCGAAAGGCCCGTCGATCACGGTGCGGTCCGCCCCGTCGAAGCGGATGCGCTTGCCGCGCGAGGACGGGTGCAGGCCTTCCCCCGCCACCATCACCCCGGCGTTCACCAGATCCTCGTTATACTTGCCCATGGCCGTCAGCAGCTCGGTCGAGGGCATGGCGCCCGTTTCGCTGCCGGCGGTCGCCTTCACCAGAACCATCACGCGCATCGGTGTCTCTCCTTCGAGGGACGGGCCGGCCGCGGCCCGTTCGAGCATAGAACGATCCTGACGGCGCCGGGCCGACAGGCCCTTGATCATTTTTGCCGGCCCTTTGACTCCGGCGCGCGATTCTGCGGTCTGATGGGGGCAGCAGGGAGCAGAACCGCATGAAGACGGACGCCTGGGTGATCGCCAAGGCCGCGCGCGGCCACTACGACCCGAGCTGCCTGCGCTGGGAGCCGCGCGAGCTGCCCCCGCTGGCGGACGGACAGGTCCTGGTGCAGACCCTGTTCCTGTCCCTCGATCCCACCAGTCGCAACTGGCTCAAGCTGGAGCCGCACTCGACCTTCCTGCCGCTGAAGGTGGGCGACGTGATGATCGGCGCCGCCATCGGCCGGGTGGTCCAGTCGCGCTCCCCGGGGTTCGCGCCGGGGATGCTGGTGCAGGGGATGTGGGGCTGGGCGGGCCAGTCGGTCGCCGATCCGAGGTTCCTGGAGCCGATCGAGCCGCAGGCGGGCGTGCCCCTTGAGGCGCACATGACCATCTTCAGCCATATCGGCCGGGCCGCCGCCATCGGCCTGTTCGCCGTCGGCGGGCTGAAGCCCAGCGACACCGTGGTGGTGTCCGGCGCGGCGGGGGCCACCGGCTCCCTCGCCGTGCAGATCGCCAAGGCCTATGGGCGACGGGTGGTGGGCGTCGCCGGCGGCCCGGACAAATGCCGGCGGGTGGTGGAGGACTTCGGCGCGGACGCGGCCATCGACTACCGGGCGGGAAATCTGGCCGAGGCCCTGGCGCGGACCTGCCCGGACGGGGTGGACCTGTTCTTCGACAATGTCGGCGGCGAGATATTGGACGCGGTCCTCGACCACATGGCGCTGGGCTGCCGCATCGCCATCTGCGGCGCGGTTTCGCAATACGACCTCGCCGACCCCGCCGACGCCTATGGGGTCAGGAACCTGCCTCTGCTGATGTTTCGGCGGGCGCGGATGGAGGGCTTCGTGGTTCCCCAGTTCGCCGACCGTTATGCCGAGTTCGACGCCATCCTGCGCAGCCTGTTCCTGGCGGGGCGGCTGCGAAACCGCCCGCACGTGATCGAGGGGCTGGAGGGGGCGCCTGAGGCCCTGAAGCTGATCTTCAACGGCGGCAACGACGGCAAGCTGATGGTCCGCGTCGCCGCCCCGTGACGGAAAGGCTCCAGGAGGCGGGCCGGATTACTTCTTCGGCAGCTTGTTCACCACCACCTTGCCGTCCTTCACCACGGCCAGCACGCGGGTCAGGTTGAACACGTCCTCCAGCGGGTCGCCGCCGACGATGACGATGTCGGCGAGCTTGCCGGGCTCCAGGGTGCCGAGGTCGGCGCTCTTGTTGATGGCCGCGGCGCTGTTCGGCCCCATGATCTTCAGGATATCCCGGGGGCTGAAGGTCAGGCTGAGGGCGCGTAGCTCGTCCATCAGGCTGACGCGCGGGTCCCACTGGGTGTCGGTGCCATAGGCGTAGGTGACGCCGTTGTCCCACAGCAGGCGGGCGTTCACCGGTCCCTGGCCGGCGCTCGACAGGGGGCGGGGCATGGGGAACAGGCCCCCGTCGCGATAGAGCGGCCGGTTCTGCTCGTCGAAGTGGGGGACGAACACCTGCAGGGTCGACACCATGGGGATGCCGGCTTTGGCGATCAGCTGGATCGCCGCGGGGTTCTCCTCCAACTGGCCGATGTGCGGGGTGTGGGCCAGCACGTCCACCTTGGCGTTCACCGCCGCGATGGTGTCGATGTAGTTGGTGGCGTGGGTGAAGGTGCGCAGGCCCTGCTTGTGCGCCTCGTCGACGATCACCGCCTGGCCGTGGGCCTCCGGGCCGCCGGGGGTGACGATCAGGATGGTCTTGATGGCGTCGAAGCCCTGCTGCTTGGCCTGGTCGACCTGGGCGCGCAGCTCGGCGTCGGTGAAGGCCTCCGGGGGCTTGACCGGGCGGGCGGGTTCGCGGGCCGAGTCCGTACGGCCGGGGTCGTTGTAGGGCGGGGGCAGGGGGTCCTGGTGCACCGCCGGCTCCCCGAAGCCCTTGGCCGGGAACATCATCCGCGCGGCATAGAGGCGGGGCCCGGCCATCGCCCCGGAGGCCAGCTTGCTGCGCAGCTCCAGGATGCCCTGGGGATCGTCCCCCATGGAGAAGACGGTGGTGAAGCCCGCGTCGACGAAGGACTGCATGTAGGCCGGCGCGGTCTCCGCCAGCCACTTCTTCGGGTCGCCCTGGAAGATGTGCCGGTGGGCGTCGATGTAGGCGGGCAGCACGGTCCTGCCGCGGGCGTCGATGCGGGCGTAGCCCTTGGTCGACGCCGCGGGCGCCGGCCCTGCGCCCACCGAGACGATGCGGCCGTCGCGGGCGACGATGGTCCCGTTGGCGATGATCTTGCCCGTGCCGTCCAGCACCCGAGCATTGGTGATCACCACATTCTGCGCCGCCGCCGCCCCGGCGAGGGCGAGGCTGAGCACGGCCGCAGCCGTCACGGCTTTCAGATGACCCGACATGTTGTTTCCCCCTCAGACCCGTCGGACGATGCCGCGAGCCCTGTTTGCGTTGAAAGGCTAATCGCAGCGCGGCGCATTGACGATAGTAGCCGTGGCGCCAGGCTTGGGGGCGCCTGGGCGAGCGGGCGCTCTCCGAGAACCCTCAGGTGTATTTCCCCGTCTTGCTCGGGCTTGACCCGAGCATCCAGACACGCGGAAAGCGCAAGACTAGCTCTGCCCTCGTCGGCGTTTCTGGGTCCTCGGGTCAGGCCCGAGGACGACGGGGGTGTCAAGTCACCGCTCGCTCCAGCCTTCGCCCTTTATATCTTCCCGTCATCCCAGGCCTTGTGCCTGGGACCCATTGACTGAGCGGGTTGGGATTGGAGCGCCTCACTGCCAACCTTCGCGGGGGATACGGACCTGTTTGAGAGCGCTGCGTGAATGGGTCCCAGGCACAAGGCCTGGGATGACGGGCTTTGTCAGGGCGGCTTATGAGCTCATACCCGAACCGTCGCTTCCGACGCCGAACCGCACGCGCTATTAGCTCCCCGCACACAGCAAGGCGGACCAGGATGCAAAGCAAGCGGCTCGGGCGCAGCCCCATCGTGGTGTCGAAGATCTGCATGGGGACCATGACCTTCGGGTCCCAGGCGGACGAGGCGACCTCCATCCGCATCCTCGATAAGTCCTTCGACGCCGGGATCAACTTCTTCGACACCGCCGAGAACTACCCCGTGCCGCCGAGCGAGGACTGGGCCGGGCGCACCGAGGAGATCGTCGGCCGCTGGCTGAAGACCAAGACCCGCGACGCGGTGATCGTCGCCACCAAGGTGTGCGGGCCGAGCCACGGTTGGCTGAAGGGCTCCCAGCGGGCGGGGATGACGGCGCTGGACCGCCACAACATCACCCGCGCCATCGAGGCCAGCCTGAAGCGCCTCGGCACCGACTACATCGACCTCTACCAGACCCACTGGCCCGATCACGGCGCCCGCTACGAGGATGCGCTGGAGACGCTGGACGAGCTGGTGCGCGCCGGCAAGGTGCGGGTGATCGGCTGCAGCAACGAGACCGCCTGGGGCCTGATGAAGAGCCTGCAGGCCTCGGACGCCAACGGCCTCGCCCGCTACGAGACCATCCAGAACAACTTCAGCCTCAACAACCGCCGGTTTGAGGACGCGCTGGCCCAGGTCTGCCTGGAGGAGGGCGTCAGCCTGATCCCCTATTCGCCGCTGGCGGGGGGCGTGCTGTCGGGCAAGTACAACGACGGCGCCCGGCCCGAGGGCGCCCGCTTCTCCAAGTACATCGAGATGGGCGGGCGCCAAGCGGTGATGGCCCAGCGCTTCATCAACGACAAGAGCCTGACCTCCACCGAGCGGTTCATGGCCATCGCCGCCGAGGCGGGGCTGTCGCCGGTGACCCTGGCGACCGCGTGGAGCATGCATCCGGCCTTCGTCGCCTCCACCATCGTCGGAGCCACCCGCGTGGATCAGGTGGACGACATCCTGGCCGCCGCCGACCTGACCCTGTCCCAGGAGACCCTCGACGCCATCGATCAGGTCTCCCGCGAGATCATGTATCCGATGGGGTAGGGGCGGGCGTCGCCCCCCTTCCGCTCCCACGCGATGGAGCCATCGGCCAAGCGACGCGTTACGGCCAAGCTATTTTGGGGGAAGCCTGTGCTCGAAAAGACGTCGTATCCGAAACTGATCGCCGCCGCCGTCATCCTGGTGACGGTGTACTTCCTGTTCCAGGGAGCCATTCAGCTCGCCAATCTGTGGATGTTGATCTTCGGGGCCGTGGTGGTGGCGGTGGTGGTCCGCTCCATCGCCGACCCCCTGGTGCGCTGGACGCGGATGAAGGACGGGCTGGCGGTGGTGATCGCCCTGCTGGTGATCCTGGCCGTGCTGGGGACCGCGGGCTTCCTGTTCGGCCGACAGATCAACCATCAGGTCCAGGAGCTGATCGACGGTCTGCCCGCCGCCTGGGCGCAGCTCCAGCTTCGCCTCGCCGGCTCCCCCGTCCTGGGATGGCTGTTCGAACGGGTGCAGAGCCTGAGCTCGCAGGCCGGAAGCGCCCTGGCGCTGGCGCCCCGCATCGCGCTGGGCGCCATGTCCGGGGTGGCGACCCTGTTCCTGGTGGTGGTGGCGGGGGTGTTCCTGGCGCTCGAGCCCGCGCACGCCCGCGAAGGGGTGCTCTCCATGGCGCCCAAGCCCGCCCGCCCCCGCCTGCGAGAGGTGATGAACGCTTGCGGTCTCGCCCTGCGCGGCTGGCTGAAGGCTCAGCTCGTGTCCATGGTGCTGGTGGGCAGCCTGGTGGGGATCGGCCTCGCCCTGATCGGCGCGCCGGTGCCCCTGGCGCTGGGGCTGCTGAGCGGCCTCGCCCAGTTCGTGCCAATCGTCGGGCCGATCGCCTCGGCGGTGCCGGCCCTGGTGCTGGCCGCGACCGGGGGCTCGCAGATGTTCCTGCTGACCCTGGCGCTCTATGTCGGGGTGTCGCAGATGGAGGCCAACTTCATTACCCCCCTGGTGCAGCGGAACGTGGCCGCCCTGCCGGTGGTGCTGGGCATCTTCGGGGTGGTGGGTCTGGGCACCCTGTTCGGGCCGCTGGGGGTGCTGTTCGCCACGCCCCTGACCCTGGTGGTCTATACCGTGGTGACCATGCTTTATCGCCAGGACGTGCTGCACGACGAGACCGCCCTGGCGCCAGGGCAGGTCGCCCCCGCCGCGGGGCCGGCGCCGGACGCGCCGGAGGTGTGAGGGCGCAACCGGGCATCGACATTCGTCGATCCCTCATGCACTCAGCACTGGAACATTGCTGAACCCATCGCCGAGCCCTCCATGACCGCGCCCCATCCGACCCCCGCCCAACCCGCGCTGGCGGCCTATCTGAAGTCCCAGAACGCCTCGGCGGAGGTCGCCGCCGCGGTGGAGGCCATCGCCCAGGCCTGCGTCGAGATTCGCCGGGTGATCGCCCTCGGCCCGCTGGACGGGATCATGGGCGTCGCCGGCGCCGTGAACGTCCAGCAGGAGGAGCAGAAGAAGCTCGACGTCATCACCAACGACATCGTGTCGGACCGCCTGTCGGCCTGCGAGCACGTGGCCGGCTTCGCCTCCGAAGAGTTGCCGACCTTCGACGTGACCGGGCGGGTGGGGGGCGTACTGGTCACCTTCGATCCCCTGGACGGGTCCAGCAACATCGACGTCAATGTGTCGGTGGGGACCATCTTCTCGGTGCTGCCCGCGCCGCCTAACGCGCCCCCGGCCCTGGAGGACTTCCTCCGCCCCGGACGCGAACAACTGGCGGCGGGCTATGCGATCTACGGCCCGCAGACCAATCTGGTGGTCACCGTGACCTCCGGCGTCGTCTCCTTCACCCTGGACGGGGACGATGTCTGGCGCCTGACCGGCGAACAGTTGTCGGTGCCGGCCAAGACCTCCGAGTTCGCGATCAACATGTCCAACCAGCGGCACTGGGCGCCGGGCATGGTCAGCTACATCGCCGACTGCCTCGCCGGGGCGGAGGGGCCGCGGGCGCGCAACTTCAACATGCGCTGGACCGCCTCCATGGTGGCCGACGTGCACCGCATCCTGACCCGCGGCGGCGTCTTCCTCTACCCCTGGGACAAGCGCGAGCCGGATCGTCCGGGCAAGCTGCGCCTGCTGTACGAGGGCAATCCCATGGCTCTGCTCACCGAGCGGGCCGGCGGCAAGGCCACCGACGGGACCACCCGCATGCTCGACATCCAACCCACCAAGCTGCACCAGCGCGTCCCCGTGGTCCTCGGCTCCGCCTCCGAAGTCGACACGGTCGCCGAGCACGGGGCGAGGTAGGGCGTCGCAGCCGCTCCTACCTCCCCCGCAAAGCGGCGGGAGGGGGACCGCGCGCCGAAGAGCGCGTGGTGGAGGGGGCAGGCGGTTGGCGCTCCCGTTCCGCCCGGATCAGCTCTTCCGCCCTGCGCAGGATGCCGTCCACCACGCCGCTGAGGTCCTGGTAGATACTCGCCGCGGGAATGCGCAGCACGCTTATCCCCTGGCCATCCAGCCAAAGGTCCCGCGCCGCATCCTTCGCGATGGCGTCGTCGTCCCAGTGGGCGGCGCCATCCACTTCCACGGCCAGCCGTGCTGCGGGACAGTAGAAATCGAGGATGCTCGATCCGACGGCTTGCTGGCGTCGGAAGGTGGGCTTTCCATCGCCGCGGCCCCTCAGACGGCTCCAGAGCATGACCTCAGGCTCGGTCATGGCTTTGCGCATGGCGCGGGCGCGGTTGGCGATCAGCGTGCGTCTCACGGGTTGTTCCTGGCTTGCCCCCTCCACCACGCGCTCTTCGGCGCGCGGTCCCCCTCCCGCCGCTTTGCGGGGGAGGTAGGAAGAAACGGAGTTCAGGTGGCCAGCGGCGTCAAGACGAAACGTGCGCCCGCCCCTGGCGGCCGGGGGTGAGATGACCCAATACTTCCCCCAACAAAATAAAGGGGGAGGGGATGGCCTTGCGTGGACGGTATCGGGCGCGGGGCGCCCTGGCGGCGGTCGCTCTGCTGGCGTTGGCCCGGCCCGCCTGGGCGGTGGAGCCGCAGAAGCCCTATGCGGAGCTGCAGCCGCGGCCCATGTGGATCGAGACGGTCAAG